>WBZN01000845.1_pt1 | contig 15799 bp, 14 predicted proteins | sample 5204281 | NCBI WGS metagenome assembly WBZN01 (sample SAMN12344347, study PRJNA552823) | activated sludge metagenome | biome: Activated sludge suspended growth; feature: Nitrification reactor; material: Wastewater; isolation source: activated sludge from nitrification reactor of wastewater...
GCCGGTTTCACCTTGCCGGCCAGCCTCATGCGGTATGGCAGCGGCTCGCCAAGCGCTGCAGCCCGGCGGTCGACGCGCCCGGGTGCCATGACCTCGACAACGCCTTGGCGAGCGGCGAAGCGTGGCTAAATCCGCTTCGGTGATATTGCCGTTAAACCAGTCATCGTGCAACCTCGTAACTTTGTCAAAGTGATCCCAAACAGCAAAGGCAGTGATGCGCGTGTCGCGACTGGCCGCTGGATTATTGTAGGTTTGCTGCAGCTCGGCACGTGAGATGCTGCCGTCGTGGTTCAGGTCGAAAGGCGCACTGTGTAGACCTGCCGTAACGTTTCTGGGTGGAGGATCATCGCAAAGTTGAAGTTGCGGTAGCGACGCATTGCTTGCACTATCACGTCGTTCGGTTTCTTGTCTGGCAGTGGTTGCGCGAATGTCTTCGGTTGTATTTTGACGAATAATGTGGCTCGTATCGGCAGCGGCGGAATGACGTTGAGAATCAGAAACTCTTGATGAATCAGATGTTTCGTGGCTTGGCGGCATAGTAAAAGGTCCTCGTGAGCTAATAGAAACTGGGGGCAAACATCGAATTTCTTGGTGCGCTCCTTGAGCATTGTTATACTCTCAGCGAAGTTGCACGGTTGTTACATGGAAAAAAGCTCCGGACCAGGTTAGTCCGAAGCTTCTTTTATTCCAGTATTTTGGTTCGACGATCTCCTTTATGCGTGCAAATTTGAATCCGACGCTTCTCCTTTCACTCTCGCAATTTAGCTGAACAGGTTCGCATCACGGGCTGAGGCAACAAGCCAGTTAATTATTCCTGGTGTGCACATTCCTCCAGCCACGCCGATCGCGCCGAGCATTATTCGGGTCATGGCACCATCAGCACCTGAGCCCAGGCGCATGAATCCCATGATCATCGTCGCACCTCCCCAGACAACGCCGAGGATTTCCATTCCATTGGCGATGATGTTCAGCAGCGCTTCCAGGTTAGCGAGATTGTTTACCCGAACGGTTCCGGCTGTATTCACTCCGGTGATGACGGTGGCGTCTGAGCCCTGCGGTCCAATCGATCCATTCGTCGCACCCTGAAGCGTTGGTGCATCGGATTGCACGTTCTCATCGGCTTGCGCAGTCTCCGCTGCTTCCTCGATGACGATCGAGCTTACCGGCGTCAGCACGCCGTAGGCAACGGCGATGCGCGCTGCGGCGGCCGACTTGTGCTCACTGAGCAGCTGCATACATTTGTTGTAGGCATTCAACTGCAGGATTCCTCTTCCTTCCACTTCAGTGATCTCGCGTATGTCTGCAGCCCTGGCATTGGTGCCTTTCATTGCCACGACGTAGTCGATATTGTCTGGTTGCCATTTGTCGAAGAAGCACGCAACATCAGTATCTAACTTGGACTTGTGTGATACCTGCATAAATTGACCGATATCACTGTGATTTTTGAAGAATTCAGCAGTATCAATCTCGCCGTTGGCAATCGGCAATTCATATAATGCTGGATGCGCTGCATAAGGTGTCGTGATATACACTTCACCACTGGATATCGGTTGTGGTCCGTGGATCCAGAGCACAGCGCCGCCTTTTGCGGAGCCAGCTTCTTCAGCGGCGTCTATTACAGTGCGCAAATTGTTTTGACCAGCGCTGAAATTCTTTTCCTCCAGAAGTTTCACTCCGCGGTCCAGCGAGACCTTTTTCGACAGTTCCGGATGATCCTGCGATGCGATCATCATTTCAACATGATCGACGGGAATTGATTTCTGTGTGAGCGCTTGCTTCAGCTCACTCAGATGTGGCTTCATTGCCTCCGAACCATCCACCACGATAAGCAGGTGTTTGGGTGCAGTATTTTTTACGCGTGTTACATCTTGAACAACGTAAAGCGGTTTGACTGTTTTAATGCTTGGCTTGAGACCATGCGCGTCACGATGATGATTGAGGTTGGTCGCGAGCTGGTTCAACTGCTGTTGCAGCCCCTGGCGTCCATCCACGATGACAGTCAGTTGCTGGGGCAGTGGTGCGTAATTGGAACCACGCGCAACCCGCTGTTTCTCTGCAAGAATTCGATCGTCTTCGACTTTCAGTTTGACCGCAGTTTTGTCAATTACCGCGATTGACTCAGGGTCGGGGCGTTCGACCGTGACTAATACCTCGGCTGATTCCAGGCGCTTACCCTCAAGCGTGCCTGCGAGCCGTTGCACTCCATTCGAGGATGTTTTTCTCAGCTCTGCGAAGTCACTTGAAAGTTTCAGTGGCGAATATAGTTGAACGACGTTCTCATCCTCAACCGAATAGTTGGTGGCAATTAGTTTTGGTAGCAGCAGTGACGCGGTCTGGCGTCCTTCTTTGGTTTTGACACTCTCTGGTTTGAGCGGCACAATCATCTTGACGTTCATCTTCAATTGCGCTCCTGCAGGAACGGCTGAGCAACGCAGAAGTGCCCGTCCGTGTCCGAGGTCGGTTACAGCGGCAGAAGTTGCGGAACCCCAGCTCGTGTCTTGCCGATTTTTGCCGGCGGTGAAGGTGCCGTGAATTTGTTGACCATTGACCCATTCGGTCATTCCCGTTACCACCGCGCCTGGTGGCACGCTGATTTCGGTGCGAGCCTGATCTGTATTGTTCGATTCGTTGCCGAAAACAAACGTCCAGTCGACAGACGTGGTCAGTGTCGACGGCTGCACCGCCGCACTCATCTCGGAACGCACCAATCCAAGCCCGCTTATCTTGTCTCCAACTGCGTGCCGCGTAACATAGTCGTCGGGCATGACGGCGATGTCATTGTGCTCGTCCTTGAATGAGAACGGTTTGCCTGTCATTCTGAAATATAATTCCTGGTGCGGAGTGTCTTTTATTGGAAAGAACAATCCACTCAAACCAGCAGCGCGTGAGTCTGTGCACTCCATGCGCATAGATCTTTCCGAAAAAATTGGTCGCAGTCGTTCCAGACCTTGCAAGCGCTCTTGCTTGTTGGTGGAAACTGCCATGCGCTCAGCCATGCGTACGTTCCATGTGTTCGCCTCAGAACCAAGAAGTGTTGCTGTAGTAAGTGCCGCTCCTGCTGCTGTGTACGCCACGATCATTCGGCGCGACCTGGCGAAGTCGAGTGTCCTCTGAAAGCTGTAGACAATGTATCCGGTCGACATTGCTGCTGCCAGAGCCATGACTGAAAGCCAGATGAAACCAGCATCGAAATTGGTGCCGATTTCTGTTTCAAGCATCGTCTGATTGCTGTAGCAGAGAGCTGCCATGGAGATTCCGCTCACGGACAGGGATGTGATCATCGACGAACCAAGTGCGATACCGCGTTTTAAAGTCATGCGCACGTCATCTTTGCGGAAAGCGGACCACATTGCGTAATTGGTCAGCGGTATGAGAGCCAGCAGCAATAATTCAACAATGGTTTCGACAGGATGATCGAGTAAAACGAGAGTAAGTCGTTTCGGCACAGATGCACAACTTGCTGCCAAAATCGTTGCAGGAATGACTACACCGAACATCATCACGGCGATGCCGTCTAATCCCTGCCAGACTTTAAACCGTTTTGGTTTGGGCTTGTGTGGGATCGGGTCACCCCACTCATCGACGCTAGCTTCTTCGTTTTCGTTTTCGTTTTCTTCCGCACTGCTATGTGATTCGTTGGGTCGGAGGAAGTTAATAAGCTTCGTTGGGAGTTTGCGTGTGTTGTTTTTGTGAGAGTGGTTCCGCTTTGTTGATAGTGCTTCAGCCAGGTTCTTCACATTAGATTTGTCTGTAACACCTGCGGCCGCTTCCTCTGGCTCATTGTCTTCATTGTTTTCGTCGTCTTCGTCGTAGTCTTTGTCTTTGTCTTCCTGTTTGCCGTTTTGGTCTCTGTGCCCTGGCTCCTCATGTTCAAATTCTTTGCTTTTTCCACTTTCGTTGTTTTCGTATTTTTGTTCCGCCTTTTCTTGGGGGTTTGGAGTGACACTTTTTTCATTCGCTGCTGTTGTCGATTCATCGCCTACCGGAAGGGGCGACAGTGGCGGCGACTTCGCTTGGAAAGCCGCGTTTTCCGCTTTGCTCTGCGGCTTGAATAGTTGCGTGTTCATAGTTTGCGCGAAACTCTCCATGAACGAGCGTGCTGAATTTTGCTGAGCATTTTCTGAGGGGTTTTTCAAATTCTTTTCATGGTCAGCAGTTTGCGTGGATTTTTGCCGCGCCTGTTCTTCCAGCAACCGTTCAGCAGCTTGCTCGGGGCTGTGCCCGTTTTGGCTTTGCAATGAGGAGGCTACTGCCTTTAACAAGTCCGCTAAAGGATACAGAATGTGGCTGCTATCACCGCACCCGGGGCACGAATGCGGCGACGAATGTGCATGTGGCGAAGCATTGATAGGTGGCGATATAGTTGCTTGAGGTGAAGCAGTCATTGGCGCCGATGCACGTGCATGCTCAGTGGCCGATTGCGGCGGTGGTGGAAGTTGCGCAGTGCCACCATTTTTGCCATTGTTTGGATCTTGGTCAGAAGACATATAAAAATCCTCGCTATAAACTAAACCCAGCACAATCATGTGCCCAGTTGAAATTAACTGCCACCAAATACGATGGCAACACCGAAATCTTCGATTGTAGTAAGTGCGGTCAGTTGGACTTGCCTGAAGTGGCTCGTTCAATATACGGACAATCTTTTGTGCTATCTACAGGGTTTTTACTATATTTGGCTGAAATCTCCCCACTTCTTTGGCTAAAGGGCGGTAGAATGATTGCCTCAACACTTGAGACACTGTGGAGTTAGTTGCGTGAATTCAGCTCGCATTTCCTCACTTCTGATTGCAGTGACATTGATACTCGGCGGCTCACAGAGCCCGGTGTTCGCATATGGCGAAAGCGGATACATTTCGTCCGAAATAGCTCAGGGCCGGCAGATGGAGAATGCGGGTCAATGGTATCAAGCCGGGCAGGCATATTACGGATTGCTTCTGGGGCAAGTGAACACGAACGCCGGCATAGGACCGGACTTCAAAATCGCTTTGATGCGGCGGGCACTTGCTTGCATGACTCGAGCCGCAAATTCGAGCATTCCCGGAGAACGAAGTCAGGCTCAGCAAGCGCTTCCTGGTTTTTACGTGACGATGATCAAGCTTGACCCGAATAATCCTACCTGGCAGTTTTTGCTAGCGCAATACAGATGTTCAGTCGGCGGATACATGGAAGCGAAAGAAAACCTGCAGGATGCGCTTGCAACCACTGGTGGACAGCCCGCCGTGCGCGAGAAAGCCAGAAAACTTTTAGCTCACATCGGCGGATACATGGGCGCTGACCGCGCGCGAGTGGCGAGGTCAGCAGCCGCTCCCGGGGTGCGGCAGGCATTGGGTCGGATACCAGTCAGCACCGGTGGATACAAGATGGCTAGACCCATGACACCAGATGGTGCTCAACGCAAGTGGTTGGGTCAGCAGACCGTCTCCGACAAAGATAACGGGTGGTGAGCGTAATCATGCGAGATTTACTCTGTCTTAGATTAGTTGTACTGGGAGTTGCCGGATCTGTCGCTTGCGCTCTTCTGGGTTTGCCTGGCGATGCACGGCGTGCTTATGATTCGAGCGGCTCGGCATCGCAACCATCGACGCCGAATCCTTATGCAGTTAATCAGTATTCTCCACCAGGCTCGACAAGTTCGACAGGAAGTACAAGCACTTCTTCGAGATCCCAGTCAGATGCGTCCTCTTCAAATCAACTAATATCACCACCAAATCACTACGCCCCTGCGCAAAATGGTTACGCCTCGTCGCAAAGTCAGTTTATTCCCGCACGAGCCCCGTTCTCACCGCCACAGAAGCCGTACATGCCACCGCAGAAACCGTACGCACCGCAAAGCCGGTACGCGCCGCAAAGCCAGTACAAGCCGCCGCAAAATCATTTCACGCAGCAGCAAGGAAATAATTCATATCCTCAGACAACCAGGGATAACGGCACGAATTTCTATGGCATCTCACCCGCGCAACTTAGCGGTGGTGCTGTCGTTCATGGAAACACATTCCCTGCAAATGGTGGCGGTGGGCGAGGCGGCTACGACGAGCGCTGGAATCCAAACTTTGGCACCGGGGCTGGTGCGCAAACGATAGCACGCGAAGCTGGCGGTCTGGCTCAATCGCTCAGAGATAATTTCCCCTTACCACTGAGTGGCGATGAAGCGCAAATGTTCCAAGTCAATGATTTTGCTGCACGCTCGAATGGTGGAATGCAGAGTCGACGACCTTAAATACTGTCGCGCATCGTTCTCGGGTCTGCCTGAGTATTCAGTGTTTTGATATCATTCGCTGAAGAGTGCTAATGTGTGAATTGTACAGATTTAAATCCCTGTAGACGCGTGGTGGGCTATCTTCATGGCGCTTTTCGCTGCGGTTAAATACAAAAAGGAAGTTGAAAGTCTGCTATGATGTCATTAGAAAGATTGTGAAAGTGCGCCTGACGTTTGGCTTGAGAACCTTGTACTGCCGCTATTTACACTCGGTCTGGTAATTTACCGTGAATCGAGGTGCTAAAGATGGTAGTTCAGTGTAATTCTGCTCCTGTTGAGGAAAAATTTTCTGGTTGGTCGGCCGACCATTGTTACAAGTCTGGCGACAATGCGTTGGATTTGATGAGAGAAATAAGCCGGAACGTTGTTACTCCTGCTTATATCCTGCGCCGACTTGCTTTGAGTTCCGACGCGGAACTTAGAATGGCAGTTGCTGATCATCTAAACACCCCGCTGGAAGTGCTGATTCTTCTCGCTGAAGATGATAATCCTGATGTGAGATACGCGTTAGCAGAGAATCACAACATCACTCGAGATGTGCTTAATAGGCTGCTGGATGACACTAATCCATTTGTTTCGGGTAGAGCTGAGCGGACATTGTCGCGTTTGCGGACAGGCGAGAGGACGCACCGCAGCTCTGTCTCCCTGCATGACGCTGCATGACTCAAATTGAGTTCGTGATTTTGATGCTGGTTGTAACTGGCGTGGTCACTGCGATCTTCGTCCTCGCTGTCGGCGTTTCCGTCGGGATTGCACTTGCGGAAGCTGATTGATGAGTATCTCTAATGCACGAATCTTATTGGACCCTGGAGCGCAAAGTGGTCTGCCTTTGCGTGTTCGATAGGAAGTGACTGGCTGTGGTGGCATTGTTATAGATGCTTGTAGAGACATGCTGACCGTTTGCATGATTCTGTCATGAATGACGCCACACCGAGTCACCCGATACCTCAGTCGCGCGATCGATTCTCGTAAATCAAACAAATAACTCAGTAACGGACGAGCAGCAGGCTATTCAATGGCAATTACTTTCTTCATAGCATTTGTACTTTTCTATATTTGGCACATGATGGGTGTCACCATAGGCTATCACCGCTTGCTCTCACATCGTTCCTTTCGGTGCCCGAAGATCGTTGAATACTTTTGGGTTCTTGGTGGGTATCTAGCCTTCGAGGGTTCGCCGATCTGGTGGGCGACCATTCATCGTGCGCACCACCGTTACACCGATGAGATTCTCGATCCACACTCTCCTCGTTACGGATGGATGAACGCGTATTATGGTTGGATTTTTCATTCCAAATACCCAGACTACATCAGTCCGACAGTACAGTCCAAAGATTTGGTCAGCGATCCTCTCTATAGATTTTTGGAACAGAATGGTCACTGGCATCGAGCCCATGCTCTTGTTGTTCTGATTGGACTCACATTTAGAATCATATTGTTGCTGTGTTTCGGTTGGCCGATCGCACTGGCGAGCCTTGCCGCTGGTGCGCTCGTTCAGCAGGTGCCACTGCTGCTGAATGTCGTGTGTCATCAACCAAACTTGGGTTACAAGAATTACAAGACAGGAGAAGACAGCGTAAATGTCTGGTGGGTCGCTCTTTTGACAGCGGGCGAGGGCTGGCACAATAATCACCACGCATTCCCTGGCTCAGCCAGGAGCGGTTTCAAACCGCTTGAGATTGATCCATCGTGGCTAGTGATACGACTAATGAAATTTTCGGGGCTTGTAGGTTGGTTGCACGAAGAAACTATCGAGTCCAAATACGTGCAGCACAATTCCCAGAACATACGTGATGCGTCGCTGGCATGAATGGCATCACAGAGCAAAAGAGCAGGATGCATTGCATCTCTACTCTTATTCGCTTTGATTGTTGTATAACCGCTGAGTCGGCAGTTATTGCTTACCAGCTGTTGCCGTAAGCATTGGATGGTTTACGTTCGCGGGGCTCGGAAATCGCGACGAAAAGTGTACGACCGTTGTGCTGGCTGTTATCCAAAGTGCGGATGGCATTTTGCGCCTGTTCGTGTGTGTTCATTTCGACGAAGCCAAAACCGCGTCCTCTGCCGGTTTCGCGGTCGGTAGCCATTCTCGCGGAAACCACTTCGCCGTAACCAGCGAAGATGCCACCAAGCTCACCGTCGGTGGTGCTGAAAGCGAGGTTTCTGACGAATAGTTTATTGTTTTGCATTTAAAAGTAGACCTTATAGAAGTAATTGTATCGACCGCAAAGCGGGCGAAGAAAAAGTCACAGGAGGATGAATATACAATGCATCAATGCGGCGACATCGCGTAGTCTAGAGTGACAATCTGATGCGCGTCCGAGTGCTGCAGATGAAATCGATATCCGGAAAGTGGCTTAGCACCTGAACCTTCGACAGTGTAACTCAAAGGTAGAGCAAGACAGCCTGACAATTTCAATCACACTGTAGCACGTGTCACTGAGAATTGCTACCTATGCAACGAATCGGACATGTATCCGGTGGTGAACTCGCGTAAGAACAACCGCGAATTTTCTTTCAGTGCGGGTTTTCGTTTGGCGCGAAATTATTTCTCGTCGATCAAAGCACAGTTATTTTCGGCTTGACGCGTCACAGCAACGGCATTTTTTGCTTGATCATTCAGTCTAACATTAGCCACTTGCGTTGAACGGGTGGCGCTGCTGTCTTCAAATTGCAGAAGTGTAGCGTAAGCGAAGGTAGCATCTTTATCGAAAGGACCATTGTCGAACGCAAAAAACTTACTAGTCCGGGCTACGCAGTGAAACCAACCAGAAGGGGTGTCAAGGGTTGGCGCCGTGACACAGTCCGAGAAGAAGGCAACCCCGGCATTCGGCTGACCATTCTTTTGGGTCACGTGTACAACGACAAAAGCACTGCGGTTTACATTTTTTGCGTCAAAGCTCAGCGAACCGAAAGAGACTGGCGCTGCACTTTGCACAAGCCCGTACGCGCCGATCGTGGTGCTGTTCTGCGGTACAACGAGATTCAACGCAGGAATAGAACCTCGACCACCATTGATTGCGATGAATGATGCTGTGGCATCAGTCACACCATTGCCGGGCAAGCAATAGTAGGGCGAAAGGAAGACATCATGACTTGCTGCGTCAGCTGCGGATGCATTGAGAGAAAAAATTGCAGATAAAGCGAATAGGACTCTCAACCAATTTCTAGACATTATGCTTCCTCCAGCTATGGGATCTAACGAACGGGAACTCAACAATATCATCTTTTGTTTCCGACAAAGCCTTAATCTCATTTGGTTTGGCTACGCTATGCAGCTCAATTACTCCCTCAGTTGCTTGAAATTGTTTACTCAAACATTTCTATGACTGTTTTTCCGCGTGCGTGTCCCGCCTCTGAAACTCTTTGAAATTCTGGCACTTGTTCTAGCGATATTGTTTTTGCAATGATCGGTTTTACTTGTCCTGATAAAACCAGTTCGGCGATTGCCGTGAGTTCTTGCGACACAAATGCACCACTTCCTGCGCTGACAATATAGGCTTTTTGCCGGCAGAAAGTTGACGTCAGCATGCCGAGAATTGTGTACGCATCCGGCACCGTTGTAACGTACACACCATGCTTGTTCAACATTTTTGACGCTACACGAAAATTTAGTTTCGCGCTGGCATCAAATATGCCATCAAACTTTTGCGTGAGTCTCGCTACATCTTGCTCTCTGTAATCAATCACATCGTCGGCGCCAAGTTCCTTGACCAATTCCATATTGTCGGCGCCGCATGTCGCCACAATTTTTGCTCCAATGGATCTGGCGATCTGAACAGCGAAAGTGCCGACTCCACCGGAAGCACCGTTTATGAGAACCGTCTGACCTGACTGTAGCTTGATTTGCTGCTTCAAGGCTTTGTAAGCGGTCAGTGCGGCAACTGGGACTGACGCTGCATCCTGGAACGAAAGTCCCTCTGGCATTTTTGCGAGGCTGTCCTTTTCGCAAATGCAATAATGTGCGTACGATCCAAATGGTGTTCTAAGCGGGTTTGACATTCCGAAAACTGCGTCACCAGGTGCGAATGTACGAACGGCGCTGCCGACTTCTGCAACCACGCCTGCGCAGTCGACGCCTAATACTCTCGGCCAATGTTTTGGAATGATCAGAGATAAGTGACCTGCGCGAATTTTCCAATCAACAGGATTGATTGATGAGCTTTTCACCTCGACAAGAACTTGATAATTTCCAGGTTTCGGCTTTTCAATATCTTCCGTTTTGAATACTTCTGATGAGCCATATTCGTGGATGGTTAAAGCGCGCATTGCATTCTCTCCGGCGTGTTGGAGCTAAGAATACTACAGCGTAGGGCACAATTCAGCGCGGTGCTAAGAGTTTTGAATCAGTTTGCTAATGGCGGGACGATTGCATTGTTCACTGGTGGAGGATCTTCTTTATGCTCCAGAAAATCCTTCAAATGTTTCCGCACGAGATCGCCTCGTGCCGGGCTGATCGTTTTCAGCATCGCGTTGACTTTAGCGATCGCTGCTAGCTGATCCTGCTCATCTACTGCTCCAGGCACATAACCATTTTTCTGAGCTTTCCAAAGTATCTCGTAATTTTTCACGAGTGTCTCGATGTTATTGGCGTACTGCTTTTCCGTCATCTGCGAGTGTCTCTGCTCGATGCGATCGAGCCATTCAGTCGCGGGAACACGCTTTGTAGCCTTGAACATATCATCAATCGAAACCGGCTTGTCATCACTGTGATCTTGATCATTTCCCCACTGATTATCATAGGTGACAGTGTGCTTGACTGGGTCGTAACCCGTCACCAAAACAATGTGACCGTCTGCGACAGCCTGGTCCACATGTAATGGTCGTTTCGAATCAGAATCGAAGAATGGACGATTGTTTGCGTGCACGCCCAGCACGATTGGGAAGGCACCATCGGCTTTGGCTGCCGCTAGTTTCGCTTCAAATTCTTCTTTGGTTTCATATGAAGTGATCTTGTCGTCTTTCGCCGTTATTGAATCTTTGTGGCCCATGAAAGCTTCCGGTTCGAAACGACCAGTGAGTGTCGTATTGATAGTGAGCATGCCATTAAACATGGCAGCTTCATCAGGATCTTCAGCGATCTTGGTCGGCGGATTCGTAGAATAGTCTCGAACTCGTTCTCCACTGTCTCTGGGACCTGTCGTTCGTTCCTGGCTGTAACGAAGATCGCCTGGAGGAATGGTTGCTTCGTTATGTTTCACCAGAAGCAAATTCACTGCCGTGACGTTGAAGAGTTGGCTGGCGTAATTTCGTTCGTTTGTGCCGCGAGGAGCGTTGTTGGCTTCTTCGCCGAATGTGGAGAAGCTGGACCTGTCTAATTTCACAGTGGTGCCATCAGGAGCAACATATTTGCCGGTGGTCGCGACATCTGCAACTAATTTCGCTGCGCTGGATGGTTCGCGCGTGAATAATCTGTTTTCTATTGCTGTGACATTGCAGGTGTTGTGCGCCCCTTGATCGTTTGACGTCGGCTCTGCTGCCACCGTCATTATGCCAAGAGCGACGCGCACTCTTTTGCGATCGTCCATCGGCTGCGTGCCTTTTGCTTCAAGCACCCGAGAAATTTCGTGGTAAGTTTTCGCCACTTCTTCGTCGCTCAGGTGCTGCTCTTTGGCGCGCTGCTCGAAGGCTTTCATGTCGTCTTTAAATTGAGCGCGTTCTTTGAGCAGTCCTATTTTAGTGTCAGCAAGATGATCGAGCTTTTCTCTTTCGGAATTTTTGTCCTGTGCTGGTGCGTCTGCGCGAGTGGTTTTCTCGACACTGCCATCTGCATTGACTGTGACTTCGAAACGATCTTCCGGTTTGGGTCCGTTGTGAACTTCGGTGTATCCGCCCGATGCATCAGGCGTGCGGACGTAACTGGTGCCGTCTTTGAATTCAGCTTTTGTTTTGCCGTCAGTGCTGTATGTGAAGCGTGTGCCCTGAGAATCTGTGAAGACCGTGCTTCCGTCTTTGTCGTGTCCGGGCAATCTAACTTGTTCGTTCGGCTTCAGAACATGGAGACCAATCCGCGCTTCTCTTGTTGCGGAAATTTGATTGTAGCGAGCTATCTCCTCGGCATGCTGGGCTATTTGTTCTTTCGTTGCGGTGGGACCGAGGTGTTTTTCAGCGATGCGTTCGAGCGTGTCACCCGGCTTTGTGGTGTATGTGCTGGGTTCCACTTTTAGGTGAATTTCGGCGCCCCGATAATTGCTTACTTGATTTAGAAGATCGGATAAATCGCCATTGCCTGATTGTAGCGATTCATACGGATCCCAGGAGGTATCATCTGCTTTGTGTGCAGGTCGCACACGCTCGTCAGGCGTGCGTGGATCCTGATCATTTGCTCGTTCGTGACCGAGCGCAAGCCCGGATTCATCGGCGTTTTTCGGATCGCGCACTCGTTCGTCGGGTGAGCGCGAGTCTTGCTGGTCCGCGTTGTTGTGCTTGTTGTTTAGAGCAATTGTCTGATCTTGATTGTCGCCAAAGTCGGTGGCTAGTTTAGGAAATCCAAGCGATTCGCTCAGGGCGCTGTTTATGCGCCGCTGTATACGTCCGCCGTCCATCAGATCGTCAATCCAGACAGCGTTTGTCGGGCCAGGTGCCCGTTCAATAGAATCAGGTTTGTCCGATGCCATTTAATGACACGTCCAAGGCGTTGTTGAAGGTCAGGGGGGACTGGTAAGTAGGGATGCCAAGGGTGTTGAAGATAGTAGGTTATTTTTGGCAAAAAGGCTAATTAAACCGGTGGTTGAGCCTAGTTGGACTCCTCTGGTCTCCGAACTCAAAGACGGTCGATTTTTCTCGATCATGCTGCGTCTTGTAAGGCGAGTTGCGGACTGTGCAATTGCACAGTGACTGCCGGTTGCGAAAATGGCTTAATACCTGCGAAGCAATGGTGCTCGGTTTCATTCAGCGCAAGGTATGAAGATGAGATATTCAACGCCAACCTGGTATCGGGGCGTGCATTTTAGAAGCTGTCTTGAAGCGAGATGGGCAGCGACACTTGATCAATTCGGTGTTCAATGGAAGTATGAGGCTGCTCTCTTCGAGCTGGTCTCGGGACGCTATATTCCCGACTTTTGGTTGCCAGAATTGAATTGGTGGGTCGAGGTCAAACATAGTTTGGAAGTTGCTGAAGTAGGACGATACAAAGAAGTTGTGGAACAGCAGGGGCGTCCATTCCTCATACTAGCCCACAAGCCAATCGTGGGGGAGTATAAGCTTCGATATATTCGTGGTGGGAGAAATCCTGATTTGATGGGACAGTTTGCTCACCTTCCAAACAGTTCGCACTTATGGATAGCGGATAGTAGTAGGGCCGCTCCATTGAGTTATCCCGGTAAGCCAAAGGTCACTCCGCCTGGTTTAAGCGTCAATAGCAGATTCATCGGCGACAGGATGAACCTCGCCAATCAAAACTTTGATAGAAGATAACGGAGGCACCTTGGATGACGTGCGCGAATCCTTCGATTGCATCGCATGGGCGTTGTATCTCCAGACTCTTTTAAAATGGTCTGGCTAGTCTGGTCATTCAAGAAGCGCGGTTCTTGCGGAAATAAGTATGCGGCTTTTCTCACCGTGTTTTTTAACCCAAATCAAAACGTAATACAGACCAGACTCCCATTTGTCATCGATCTGGACCGTCACCGAAAACTTTGTTTGTTCGTGATCGGTCCAAACCTTTAAATTCGCATCCTTTCCCGGGAAGTATTCGACAATTGGTAGACCTGTGTAAGAAGATGACCGCGGTCCATTATCGAGCTGTGCTGCTGTTTGAGGCTGGGGAATTGGTTCTTTCTCGATTTTTACTTCATCGAGATTTATCTGTTTTGGAAGAGTTCCTGCGACCGTGAACGTCGTTTTTCTCTTTAGCGTTGATGGAAGGTTTTCGAACTCGCCGTAATGGTTTACGAATTCCTGCGCGATTGTTATTCGGCTCTGCCCGTCCAATTCTGAAAAGCTTATGCCTATACCCAATCGGTTGTGCATTGGGTCCAAGATCTGCTGGCGATGCCCGTCGTTTGGCGGCTTTTCATTCATAAAATCGCTTTCGAGTTCATCCAAATCTGTACTCAAAAACATGTGTCCAGGGTTGAGTCGAAAGGCGTACTTGGAAGCTTGGGTCTTTGGAGAGTGTATCGCGGTCAAGCCGATGTTTTCGCTTACATAATCGATGCCACCACATTCGGAGTATCTCTGGATTGGCTTTTTGCCTGCAACATCCCAGTGTGATAGATATCCAGTCTGCGCCATTTCATCAGCATGCTTTTGACCTGCAGCCGTTGCAATTGGGTCGACTGAGAGAGGCTTTAGTCCGAATTTTGCTCGGTCGCGATTGACCAATTTGACTGCGTAATTGACCGCTTGTTCTCGTGAGAGCGTAAACTTTTGCGAGCTTGTTTGACTTTGTGCAGGTGGCCGCATCGGTCTCGAAATTGCAAAAATTTGACCGCTTGCGATTAGCGAGACTGTCGTGCAAAAAACTTGATATTTCGAAAAGGCTAAGCACATTCCAACATGCTGACACAAATTGTCTGCTGTCGCCAACACCAGGATTGCAATCGGCACGGAGCTTCTTCAGGGACAGTGTAGTCACGCACTCGGTGCCGCGCGAAGAGGCGCTGCGATGTTTGCGCTTTGTTTTAATCCTGGAGGGTTTCGGTCTCAGAATTGCTATTCCGGCTAGTTCACGACTCGTTAGCTATTTGGCTGATGAACTCTTGGATGCAGCGTGTTCTGCTAGCGCCTTGTCGTAAGCTCTCTGCGCAATTTCGTAACGCTCTTTCGACCTGGTGCGTAGCAAATCGTCTTTAGGCGCGAAGTATTCATTGACGCGTGCGATTCGCAGCAATGTGTCAACTTGCTCTTTTCGCTTCGCCATGATCTCGTCGGCATTACCCGATTGCTTACTCCAATCAGCGGGATATGAGTTCATCAGCCCTGCTTCGAGCGCAGACAATTTAACTGAGAGGAAGATGTCCGATCCTTTTGCGGGTGGGTGCTTTTCCAATTCAGCCAGCGATGCCATCCAATATTTCTTCGCCAATTCGGCGTCGTGGTGCTTAACGGATGCATCTTCACCGGCTTGGTAGTAACGCACCCAAAGCGATCCGTCGGCGATGGGCAAGGTTAGCTTGTTGTCTGCCCATGCAGGCGCACTAAATATGGTGACGACAAGAATCGCTAGCCATCCTGTTTTCAGACGCATCTGTATTCTCCACATCGCGATGAAAATGATCGAAGCAAATTCCTCATGTTCAGTGGGAATTTGCTTCGTCAGTGAGTTTGTATTTTAAAATTCGAAGTTGAAACGGTTGTCGATCGGATCAACGCGAAGCGTGAAGTTAGCTAGACTGTTGCCGGTAGGCGAAACATTCAGCACACCATTGGTGCCAGTCAACAATTGATAGACATTTGCGTTCGGGGCTGTGATCACGGGCGGGAGAATTTGATTGATTGTATTTGTGTTCGCCGCAGTTCCTTGAAAGACGATTGCGATTTTCGTGACAACAGAGCCATTTACGCTAGCAAAAGCTGGAACGAAATTTGCTTTATTGGTTT
>WBZN01001257.1_pt1 | contig 15794 bp, 21 predicted proteins | sample 5204281 | NCBI WGS metagenome assembly WBZN01 (sample SAMN12344347, study PRJNA552823) | activated sludge metagenome | biome: Activated sludge suspended growth; feature: Nitrification reactor; material: Wastewater; isolation source: activated sludge from nitrification reactor of wastewater...
AAAGAATCCGACGACGCGACAGGAAACGGCCTGCCTTTTCACGCCGTGCTGGCGGTCTCGGAGCGACATAAACGCACCCGCCATAATTGGTTCGCACCGCCGTTGGCGATGGAGCGTAAGGCGGCCAAATCCACGGGGTCAAAGGGATCGAAAACCAGCGGCCGTTAGCCGCGACGATTCCCGCTTATTGAAGGAGGGCACCATGGGACTGTTCGATCAACTCGGCCAGGCGGCAGCCGGTATGATGGCAAACAAAGGTGATCAGAGTCCCTTGATGCAAGCCCTAGTGGGCCTACTGGGGCAGAACAGCAATGTGGGCGGGCTCAGCGGACTCGTTCAAGCCTTCCAGAAAAACGGCCTGGGCGACATCGTGAATTCCTGGGTCGGCACGGGCAAGAACCTGCCGATCTCGCCGGAACAGATCCAGCAAGGATTGGGCGGTGACCTGTTGAAGCAATTGGCATCGCAGGCAGGACTGAGTCCGGAGGCAGCCGGCGGTCAACTGGCGAGCCTACTACCGGGCTTGATCGATAAGCTGACGCCGGACGGCAACATGCCAGACTCGAAGTTGATTGAGCAGGGGTTGAATTTATTACGGGGGAAACTCGGGTAGGCTCGGGTGGATTTGGTTCCTCAGAGGAGGCTGCCGGAGTTGATCAGGAGCTGATGTCCGGAATTAGCAGAGGGACAGAAACCGTCCCATCAGTCGCTGTATCCACCGGGCGAATCCCCAGGACAGGTCGTTCGCGCGCGAGAGCAGCCAGACCTTGGACGTGACGACCTGCCTCACACTCGCGCTCAGCAACGTAAAATGATCCCCACAGAGCCCATGTGTTTCACTGGGATCTTCAATCGGCGCCTTCTCGCGCAGAAACGCCGGTTTGCCGTCTCGTACACACCAGGCACAGAGCACTTTCACAGGCACACTCCATTCGTTTCAGTTCGACGAATACCCCCTAGAGGCGCAAGAGCCGCACCAGCCGACAAGGGCGAACCGATCTACAATTTTTTCATAGGGTTAGAGGAAATGACCGAGCGGGATTCGACCATTTCAGCTCTCGGCACGTGGCATTCTGGCAATCATTGACATTTTTTGTCGCTACCGGCGGGGGGAGTCTCATGCCGATCATTCATAACAACGCAGCAGCGGTCTCAGATCTTCGGCGGACCACCACTGGTTCATAACGTGGCGCCAATCCTTCTTCGTAACAAGGGACGAGTGGGTCCCGCCCGACTCCCATTTGCTGGAGGTGGCCGGAACAAATTCCATGGGTTTCGCGCCCATCAGAGAAGGGGGCCTTCTCTCGCACCACAGCCGGTCGCCCCTCGCTTTCGCACCAGGAACAGATCACTTTCATCTTATTCTCCTACGCAGTGATACCCAGTACTCAGCAAAACTTGCGCCACTGTCGCGCGAAGCTATAAACACTTATTTTTATTTGAATAATACAATTGAATAAATTCATGAACTCTTGATGGTGTATCTATTCGGATAAAACGTTGTATCGAATCGTTTGCCGGGCGGGATACCAGTATCGTCAGCGGGAAGCCTGTCCACAATTGACCGTTTTGAATTTCCCATGGTAGGTTGGCGCCCCAATTCACCCCTCGATGAAAGAGGCCCATGAAAACACTACGGTCGGAACAACTCTTCGCAGAGGCACAACAGATCATCCCCGGAGGCGTCAACAGTCCCGTTCGAGCATTTCGTTCTGTCGGCGGACAACCCCGTTTCATCGCCCGCGCCAAAGGCGCGCGCCTCTACGATGTCGATGGAAACAGCTATCTCGACTACGTTTTATCGTGGGGCCCCATGATTCTCGGCCATGCGCCGGCCACCGTGACCAAGGCCATCCAACAGGCCGCCGCGAACGGCACCAGTTATGGCGCACCGACCGAGCTGGAGATCCAACTGGCCACGATGATTCGCGAAGCCCTGCCCTCGATGGAGCAAGTCAGGTTGGTGAGTTCAGGCACCGAGGCAGTCATGAGCGCTATTCGCGTCGCCCGCGCTTATACCAAACGCGACGGCATCCTGAAATTCGAAGGCTGTTATCACGGCCACAGCGACTACCTGCTGGCCAAAGCAGGTTCGGGCCTGACCACGCTCGGCATTCCCGATTGTCCCGGCGTACCGGAAGATTTCACGAAACACACCCTGACCGCGCCCTATAACGACCTGGTGACTGTAGAAAAGCTGATCAAGAAACATTACCGGCAACTCGCCTGCGTCATTGTCGAGCCGATCGCCGGAAACATGGGCGTCATCCCGCCTTCGCCGGAATTTCTGGAAGGCCTACGCAAGCTGACCGATGCCCACGGTATGTTGCTGATTTTCGACGAAGTGATCTCGGGATTCCGCGTCCAATATGGCGGCGCCCAAACGTTGTACGGCATCACGCCTGACCTGACGATTCTCGGGAAGATCATCGGCGGGGGATTGCCTGTGGGGGCTTACGGCGGGGCGAAGGACATCATGAAGATGATTGCGCCGTCGGGACCGGTCTATCAGGCAGGCACGTTGTCAGGCAATCCGCTGGCGGTCACGGCCGGCATCGAGACACTGAAGCGGCTGAAAAAACCCGGCACCTACGAACAACTCGAACAACGGTCGGTCGCGCTGTCCGACGGATTGGGAAAGATTGCGCGCAAGGCTGGAGTTTCACTCACGCAGACCCGGGTCGCGTCCATGATGTGCGCGTTCTTTACCCAGGGACCGGTGACAGATTGGGCATCGGCCAAGAAAGCCGACACCAAGGCGTACGCGAAGTTTTTTCACCAGATGCTGGAGGCGGGAATCTATCTGGCCCCGTCGCAGTTCGAGGCCGCCTTCATGTCGGTGGCCCATACGCCCAAAGACATCGAGCGCACGATCAGCGCCGCTCAAGCTGCGTTCAAGAACCTCTAGACACCGCCCCTCAATGTTCCCAAGATGCATTTCGTATCGAAACCGATACGAAATGCATCCATTCGGATACAGATCGCGGTTCATTCCGATCGAATTAACCGCGCGATCTCAGGATACTCAAAACGGTTTCCCAGCAAGGCCGCAGCAAACGAGGCCCCGAGGCATGACATTCTTACCCGCCTACCCCGAGCCTGCCGAGACAGGCTCCTGTCCCATGAGCGGTACGTTGAGAGGCCGAGTGATGCGAGCACGATGCTGGGGACCGTTTTCAGCAACCTGGGCTATTCGTCGTCGTCCTCGTCGTCCATCTCCAAAGCTTCCTGCCGTTTCTGTTCTTCCATCGCGTTGTGCAGGAGCATGCGGACAAACATCGAATAGAGCGAACCTTTTTCCAAGGTCCCGCCGGGAGGAATCGCGATCTTCCCTTCCTTGATCATACGATCCATCCAGGCCTTCTGATCCGGAGCGATCAAGATCGGCACCTCGACCAGCCCCACTTTTCCAAACATATCCATGAATTGCTCTCCTGTGGTTCGGACGCGTCCTTAAGGATAAGAGCGAATGGCGTATAGCTGATGGCCAGAGGAGAAGAGTATCCGGAATCTGGCTATACGCTATCGGCCATCGGCCATAAGCTCCCCATCCGAGGGGCATTTGAGCACGCGGTTTTTCGGCTTGTCAACCGCGCGCTCTCAGTAATCTGCTCCGGGCATGGAGCATGCTTTATTCGGCCAGCAGAGAACCGGAGAACCAGATCACATGCTGCCCATAACGATATATAGTTCCCGCCTCCTGAGCCGGTTGACCCTGTTGTTTCTGATCGCCTCACCGACGGCACAAGCCGCCGGCGCGGTGGAAGAGAGTCGGTCCACGTTGCACACCTATACCCCGGCAAGCTCAAGTGATCCGGGGCCCTTCCATTGCAACGATTGTTGGACACTGAAACCGGATGAACGCCATCCGCTCCCCCAACATCCGACGCAACGGTATCGACGTAGCCGGCATGAACGGGGTCCCCGTCCGCACAAAAATCCATTCGAGAAACAGTTTCGCGCCGGCGGCAGCCATTTCCGCCTGCTTCCTCACCACCATCTGGAGCAGGAGCGGCCGGGGCATACGGTTGAGCGGCAGCTGGTTCGCGCGATCGACGGCGATACGCTTCGTTATGGTGCCGACCGCATTCGCATCCGCGGCTACAACGCCCCGGAACGATCGGAGCCGGGCGGCCTGGAAGCGACCCTGCGGCTTCAGCAGCTCCTGCACGAAGGCGAGATTCGCATCGTGCCCCACGGCCATGACGTGTATGGGCGAACACTTGCAGACGTGCTTGTGAACGAGCGAAACGTGGCGGAGGTGATGACGGGGGAGGGATACGGGCGGAGGGGGTAAGGGACGATGACTTTATTGGCAAAGGGCTTTGCATCCATTATAAACCTACGTATAGTTCAGCCACATGATCCAAAACGAATGAAGCCCTGATAAGGAAGCAAAGAAGCATGCGAGCCAAGGCAATCCCAATGTATCCTTACACTCACTGCATAGTTAGGGCCAAAGGCTCATGAGCAGAATGTTGTCCTAGACTCTGTTTCAATCTGCGCCATAACCCCCTGATACATGCAGTCGTGCGGGAGTTCTTTATAATTACCTGGCACAGGAGAAAAACCATGGAAGGAATTCCCGCAAACCTACTCATTCCTTTTGGCGCGATAGCTGCCGCGTTGATTGCTGGCTTCTTTTCCTTCCTAAACCTCGTTATATCCAAAGAGCAAAAGGTTTCCGAGTTTCGGCAAGCATGGATTGATAGCCTAAGAAAGGATGTATCGCAATACGTGGCTTCCATCACGTACCTTGCAGCCGCGAATGATATTTGGATCCAGCAAGAGCGTCCGAATGTTCTGCAGCACTACGAGTCAATGCGTCCATCATTTGTTGAGGCCGCACAAGCATTCACATCGATTATTTTGCGTCTCAATCCTTCAGATGGGAACAAAGAGATACAACAAAAGACCCAGGACTTTCTTACAATAATGAATGAGGTCAGAGATGCTGTGCGGAATGAGGACTACAAGGGCGCCAAGCCGCTCGCGGATTCTCTGAATAAGAAGATTCAGCCCATCCTGAAGCACGAGTGGGAACGAGTCAAAAAGGGAGAGGCTATCTATCGGTTCACAAAGGCTGTAGCCATACTTATTATTGTCTCCGGATTGCTAACTGCATCGTTATTTGCATACCGTGCGTACGTCCATGTTCCAGATAATGTTGCAGCGCCACCCGAACAGATCGGCAAATAGCCCTTTGAGATAATAGTATAATAGGGGCGAAAGAAAGGGGTCGGGAGTCATTGTTTGGCGAGCGATCCTGAGAACCTGACCGTATGAATGGCGAAGCTGCCGGGCCAGGATTCAACCCTGCAGGCGCTGGACCCGCAAAACGGTGGTCCAATAAAGACTCCCGACCCCTTTTTCACGATCCTCTCAACAATGCTCTGAAAACAGCGAATGCGATGGAGGTTGAGCGGTGGCGATATGTCCAGCACTTGGCAGATATTCGCAACCTCTGTGATCACGACAAGAAGCGGGAACCAACCGCCGAGCAAGCAAACGATCTCATCGACGGTGTGGTGAAGACGATCAAGCCTCTGTTCTAACGGGCAAGGCGGCAGTACGCCGTCTACCCCGGAATTGCAGCGGACGGCCTGCGCCGCCGCTGAATTCCAGTATCCTTATGCATCTGTCCGACATGAGCCATCCGACTGAACTCTTCACTCCGCGGCTTCGGCTCAGACAGTGGCGACCATCGGACCTTGAACCATTCGCGGCGATGAATGCCGACGCGGATGTCATGCAGTACTACCCTGCGGGGTGGACCAGGGAGCAGAGCGACGAGTTTGCCCAACGAGCCATGCGACTGATCGACGAACGTGGCTGGGGGTTTTGGGCCGTCGAAGAAGGACAATCGGGCCAGTTCATCGGTTTCGTCGGGTTGCATTGCCCTCCGACGATCTTCCGTTCGCACCCTGCGTGGAAGTCGGCTGGCGCCTGGCCAAACAGGCCTGGGGGCAGGGGTATGCCCCGGAAGCCGCACGAGCCGCCATCGCGTTCGGTGTCGAGCGACTTCGCCTGGCGGAACTTGTCGCCTTCACCTTTGTGGGCAACCTGAAATCGCGCGCCGTCATTGGGCGGCTTGGCATGAAAGTCTCTGGCGAGTTCGCCATCCACACGTGCCCAATGAATCCAGGCTGCGTCGGCATGTGTTGTACCGGCTTCAACAGCAGACCCAAACTGAGCGTCAGGCCTTGCAATGACAGATACCCGGTCAGTAGGCCTTCTACAAATCTGGCTTGCTGAGAACGCGTACGATGTCGATGTTGCGTCCAGACCGTTTGAACACTACCCGACAGCCTCCCGCTCCCAGTAGAATAAACGGAGGCAGCCTCCTTACATTCTCATGCGACTGTGCAGCTCACCTCGCCCCCTTCGCCTCGCGACGAAGGGATCACTCGGACAGGCGCCTAACCAGGGACCCCTAAGACAGCTGCCTCCGTTTTAAACCCATACTCTCCTCTCGCCTCCCGCACTGCGGGCCGGTGCTTGGATCGTACCTCTTCACTGGCAGTGATTATTGTACCCGGGACCGCCAAAGTAGAAGTACCGCTCCCACGAGCCTGTGCTGTTCAATACGGAGATGTCATAACAATCGCTGTCTGTGCGCGAATCGGTCAGGGATGGGTGGATTCCCCACACATTGCTCGTCGTGATGTATCGGATCTGGCGCTGATAGGCAGCGTAGCCGAACCCATCGTTCGGAAAATGTCCACTCCCCATATCGGTCTTGGTATGACGTCCACCAGGCTGTTGATCGATGATTTCTCCGCCAAAATCGACCTTCGCAGCCAGGTCCCGAAGGCCGTTCGAATCGAACAGGGATCGTGGATAGTATCCAACCCACGTGTCGCCATACTTGAGCCACCAATGGCCGGTGGTCCCGTCCTTCTGCCAACGAAGCGCAAATTCCCATGCCGTCGAGGGATGGGGATGTTGGCTGATGTTCGTGAACCCTCCGCCGATGTAGACGGAGTTGTTCACCTGGACAAACGCATCACATGTCAGATTGTAGCAGCCGCCGTCACCGTAGTTGTCCGGCGTGAAGTAGATGAACAGGCGCGGACTATAGTCACCATAGAGATCTCGATACTTTTGCCATCCCGCTTCAACGGTTTCCCGGTTCGCGCCGCTTCCGCGCACGACCCAAATCTGCGACAGGCTGAATTCATCGGCCCGTTCGGTATAGGGACTCCAGACATTCAGAATGCTCTGCGCGCCCCAGTTGTCCCCATTGCGGTAGGCATGCGCGTACTGATGCAGGTTTGTGGGACCATCGACGAGATGCGGGGGATTCTTCCTCCTGAATTCTTCCAGCGTTTTGAAGTTTTTGAGTATGTCCATGGTCAGCCGACGAATGGGAACAGACTTCTCAGGACACTGCTCCCTCGCCACCATATATTCCTGCTTGAGGGATTGAGGATCCTTCTTGCTCTTAAGGGTCGGGTCCACCTCGCCAAGCGGTTCCTCTCGACCCTCACCTTTGCGGTCCTCAGGCTCGCCGCTGGGCTTCAGTTGCAGGACATGCTCCGCCATCCCCGGATGGCGCATGGCCGGCTGCTTGTAGATATCCACACAATCGACCACGTCGCCGGAGGACAGCTTGAGGCTGCGCACGATGTCCTCCTTGCGGACAAACTCTGCAAGGTACTTCTCCATCTTCCGCCGTTCCTGATCATTCGCGATGCGGTCGATGTCGCAATTATCCTTGGTTGGGGATGCCTGAGAATCATGTATCTTGGGATGCGGGTCCGACTCGTCTTCAGCTTGGTCCGAATGGCACATCTTACCCGTGGGGGTGGCTGGCCCCCCGGAACGATCAGGCGCGCTCGTCTGGCCAGCGCAGGCCAGGGTCAAAGCGAGAAGCACAACCAGAGCTGCCGGCCCGATATTCAGAAGAAGAGGTGGCCGGCCTCGGTGAGGGCTCGTGACCGTGTTCATGATGGTTCTCCTTTCTGAGAACAGCACCCGCTGCGCGACAGACCGACTGTTCCAGCAGGCGCCTTGATGCCGCTGTTGAGGAGATGCCCGCTACCGAATACAATGGATACAAATCGGTGGCGCGCAATACGGACTTACTGGTGGACTTCAATGGAACCCGTTGTAGGAAAGTCACTCCTTATCGGTCTCCTTCTCTGCGCAACCGCACTCTCCGTCACCATCCCATCGGTGGCATCTGCTGAGGCTATGAACGTGACAATCGGCATGTCCATGGAAGATGTCATCACCATCCTTGGTGAACCGGACAGGAAAGCCGTGCTTTCAGGAAAGGTCCTCCGAGACCTCGCAGTGGTCGGCCCTGAGGACGCGGTGTCGAAATCACGGATCGTCTTCATCTACGAGAAAGACCACGTCCAGGTTTGGTTCCAACAAGAGCGCGTCACGGGGATGACCCAGGACGGTGTCTCCATCCTCCGGTCGAAACAGCCGTAGCTCTTCGTATCGCACCGACGAATGCTTCGCCGGATATAAGTCCCTACCGAGCCGTCTCAAATCTGCGCCGGACTCGCACGACTGTGATCTCACGACTACGCGGTCACCATGATCGCGTGACGTCATTCACTCGAAACAAGTATGCGAGCAAGAAACATACTTACGAACCCAATGAATGGGGACGTCTGAGAAACGCACGTGACGGTGAGTCTTTACAACGATTTAGCAGGAGCATGATCCCGGCGATGGAGAATTCGCGATCGTATTGAACCTGATACGATGTATCGAATCAGATAACCCCATATCCGTTTTGACACCACTTCTGAACTCCATCTCAAACTCAAAACATCCAGTCCTGAACAAAGATGTCGCACCCAGACATGTCCGGCATCAATCGACTTCGCCTGGCGGAACTTGTCGCCTTCACCTTTGTGGGCAATCTGAAATCACGCGCGGTCATGGAGCGGCTCGGCATGGAATTCTCCGCCGAGTTCGACCATCCGCATGTACCCAGTGAATCCGGGCTATATCGGCACGTGCTATACCGTCTTCGCTCAACGGTGTAAGAATGCCTTCCTCTTTACGATTACGGCATATGAGGGGACATCATGAATCCAATTGTTTCGAAACGTGGCGAGTCTTTTTTCCACGACGAGTATTGCCGTTCATCTGTTTTGAGTTGAACCTCCTCACGTAGCGATGGACTATCTAACGTCCATCCTTTGTTATGACAAGCGATTCGAGTTCGTCATACAATCCGCTTCCATGAAACTGGGAACGCCCATCCCGATTTTGCGCATATTCGATGAAGCGAAGGCGAAGGAGTTCTATCTCGACTTCCTGGGTTTCAACTTGGACTGGGAGCATCACTTTGAGGCGCATTTGCCGCTCTACATGCAGATCTCGAAAGATCGCTGCATTCTTCATCTGTCCGAGCATCACGGCGATGGGAGCCCTGGAGCGGCCATGAGGATCGACACGACCGACTTGAAGGCCTTTCAGCGGGAACTTGCGGCGAAACACTATCGATACGCCAAGCCGGCTATAAAAGAGACTCCTTGGGGCAGTCACGACATGTCGGTGACCGATCCCTTTGGAAACCGATTGACGTTCACCGAGACCGCCGGTACTCAGCCATAGACCGTGGCGCTGTGCGAGGAACAGCGACGAGAGTATCAACTCATGCGAATGCCCCTGCTTCATCTCTACCTCACGATCTGTACCATGCTGATGGTCTCCTGCGTCTCCGCTCCTTCGCCGAATGAAATGACTCGGCGCGTCGAGAAGAACCGATGGGAACTGGCGCATTGGGGTAGTCACTCGGTTCCCCATGGAGACGATGGGGAACCGGTGATTCTGGCCTTCAAGGATGGAAGAGTGTCTGGTCATGCCGGTTGCAATCGCTATAGTGCCGCCATTGTATTTGGCCCCCGTGCGGGCGAGGTGAAGGTATCACCCGGCATGACCACCCGCATGGCCTGTGAGCCTCGACGCATGGAGTTTGAGACGGCGTTCATTCACGCCTTTGAGGCCTCGGTGCGTTATCGCCTGGACGGGGAGAGCCTGTCGTTTGAGAGCGAAACCGCCTCGCCGTTGGAGTTTTACCGCCGCCCGCTGGAACGATAGATTCTCCCGTCTGATTGCGATCACCGCGTGTGACTCGATCGCGTATCCCTTTTGATACGACATCGTATCGCTTCTGATACGACTCTTATACAAGCGTAACTCTCTCCTCTACCCTGCGTCGCCCATACCCTCGAAACAGGCTTCTGCTCTCACACAGGCCCTGCTCGCCTCCAGGCATCGGTCTTGCTGATTACATAAGGCGAGAACTGGAACCTCAAATCATGGAACATATGATCCTCAAAGCATGCCTGTCTGTCGGATTCCCTGTAGCCGTACTGCTCGGTGGCAGTTGGATGATCTCTCAGGTGAGTGGTCGAACTGCCGCCATGAATCGGCTGACCGACGAAAAGCAGGACAATCCAAAGCCTCTGAACCGGCGCTGGTTCGGTTATGGAACGGAAGCCGCAAAGAAGTGCTGGTCTTGGCTCAAACCTGCGGGACGCCAGGCCGAGGAAAAGTTCCTCACCCTGGACATGCTCTTTCCACTTTTTTATGGAGGAGCACTCGCAGCAAGCCTCTGGTGGGTCTGGATGGCGCTGGATCGGCCTTTTCATCCCGCCTGGATCATTGCACCGCTCGCGGTGATCGCGATGGCTGACTGGACGGAAAACCTGATCCACCTGGCACAGCTCCGCCACTACGTATCGTCAAACGAAAGCCCTATCCAGAATCTGTGGATTCAGCTGTCCAGCGTTGCAACGATGATCAAACTCTGGCTCACGAGTGGCCTCTATATCAGCCTGATCGGACTCGTTGTCAGAATGGTTCTCACGCTTTCCGATCGGCACGTAGCGGCTGATGCCCTTGAATGATCAGCGTTTCGAAATCGGGATTCAATGTGTCGGGCACGATGACAACCATTGCGTCCCGGGAAAGCGCGTCATCAGTCCATGCCTTACACAGGCGACGCCTTAGGATGGAGGAATCAATCTATGCCCAGTCCCGTCACATACCAGTTTAATCTGCCGCGACGAGGACGCCCCTCGGACGTGATACTCAACGAAGTCTGGTACCCCGGCATTCAAGCCTATTGGGGAAACAGCACGTCGAGCCGTATCTTCGACGCGATTCTGGGCATCAAGGCCCTGGTCATTCACGCGACGGCCGGATCGAGTTCGGCGGGAGCCATCTCCGTGATGCGGGAGGGCAAGGCTTCTTTTCACTGGCTGCTGCCGGATGAAGACGAACCACAACATGGGCAACTCGTCTGGGCCTGTGCGCCGGAAGCCAGAGCAGCCTGGCACGTCAGGAATTCCTGCTCCCACCCGAACGTCAACGATGGCGCCGACAAGGTGAACCACTGGTCTCTCGGAATTGAGGTGGTCAATAGTCAGACCACCAGCGATACATTTTCCGATTGGCAGATTCGGGCAACCGCTCAGATCGTGCGTTATTGCTGGGCCAAATATCCCAATCTGAAGCATGTGGTCTCTCACGCGAAACTCGACCCGACGAGGCGCAGCGATCCAGGCACCGGGTTTCCTTGGGCGCGCCTGAAACAGTTCGTGCTCGCACCGGAAGCAGAGGACGGGGTCCCGTCCGTCGCGCTGAACACACCCTCGGCATCATCGATTAACGCGGAAACCAACCAAAAGGGTTGTTGCCGAGGCTGACTGAAGCAGGAATTGCTGAGGGCACCTCTTGTCCGGTCGATTCTCGTGGCATGAACCTCCTAGCGGTCCATCCCCCCACTTCACACGTCCTCTCATGACCGGGTAGCGACGATTCACAGGAACGGCCTCCAACAAGTCGTCTACGACGACGCCTCCACACTCCCGGGACCCGGTTCGCCGAGCTTGTCGTGTTCGTGATGAGCAAGAGTGTCCTGCTCCCCCGAGGTCACACAGTCACAAATCCGAAGGCTTGCTCTGAAGATCTCCATGGGGCAAAATTGGCTCACCATGGTGCGAGGACCTCGATGCGCCGCAGTCTTTTCCCTCTGCTTTCCTGTCTCGCGTTCTTAGTTGGAGCCGCCCTGTCGTCCATCGGGCCCACGCTCGTCCCTGCAGAACAGATCAAGGCGGTCATTGCTGCCCCGCAGAACGCATCCTGGTGGACTGAACGGCATGAGCGAGCCGCCGCCCGCATCCGCCAGGGCCAGACCGATCTGCTGTTCATCGGCGATTCCATTACGCAGGGGTGGGAGGAGGATGGGCGCCGGGTGTGGGATAGTTTTTATGGACACCGTCGGGCGGTAAATCTGGGCTACAACAGCGACAAGACGGAGAATGTGCTATGGCGGTTACACGATGGCGAGCTTGACGGTATCACCCCTAAGTTGGCGGTGGTGATGATCGGCACGAACAACACGTCCATGCGCGAAGATCCCCCGGAACATACCGCCGCTGGTGTCCACGCAATCCTCACCACACTACGTACCCGCTTGCCGAAGACAAAAATCCTCCTGCTGGCGATTTTCCCCCGAGGCCTCACGGAATACGATGCGCTTCGCCGCGTGAACAGGACCGTCAACGAGCGGCTGCAGACCTTCGCCGACCAACGCCAGGTATTCTTTCTCGATCTGAGCCAACGTTTCCTCGACGACCAGGGGAGGCTGTCTGAAGGGATTATGCCCGACGCGCTCCACCCCAGCGAACGCGGCTACCGCCTGTGGGCTGAGGGCATGGAGGACATGGTCAACCGCCTGATGGGCGAATGAGACGGGCATCTGCGGCGACTGTACCTCCCGCTCACACGAAGCGAGAGGTCGGTCAGGAAATGAACACAGGTCCTGCGCGGGTGAACGCGATATCGAACAAACAATGACATTAAATTGATTCCAGCATCGATAGTATGCGCCTGCCCTTTGATACATGCTGAACTAGCGTTCAAGTGCTTCCCTCGACGAGTCCAGTCACCTGTCATTTTGGGAATCTGAAACGTCCTATATTAAGGAGGCTGTTGTCACATGTTGTGCTGACATGCTTTTCAAACAGGAGCCTATCGTGACGATTCCTCAAGATCTTGCTCGTCCCCTGGAGGACACTTCTCACAACCGTCCGCTCGTCAGCATTGTCATACCGACCTATAACCGCGCGCCATTACTCAAGAGGGCCATTGCGTCCGCTCTGGCGCAAGAGCAGGAGGGCGACCTGTTCGACCTGGAAATCATCATTGTAGACGACTGCTCGTCAGAGGATATGAGCCATATCACTGCAGCGTTTCCCGGCGTGCACTACATCCGGCTCTCCGAGAATCGCGGCGCGGCTGGCGCGCGAAACGTCGGGATCAAGCGAGCAACGGGAAAATACGTCGCATTACTCGACGATGACGACGAGTTCTTATCCCACAAACTGCTGGTGCAGGTGCCGGTCCTCGAACAACATCCTGACGTGGGGGTAGTCTATGGACAAAGCGTCGTGACAGGAAGCGACGTACCGCTCCTACTCTGGCCGGAATGGGGTCCGTCGGGTCTGGTCTTTGAACAATTTCTGACCCGCACGGACGATTTTCTCCATCCTCCTACCTGGCTGGTCCGACGCGAGTTGTTCGAAGCCGCCGGGTGGTTCAATGAACAACACCGCACCATGGAGCATTACGATATGGCGCTCCGCTTGGCGGCGCTGACACCTTGGATGTTTCTCGCGGGGGGACCAGTCGCGCGCGGACGATTCTCCAAGAAGGGCAAGTGGTACAGCAATATTGTCAACGGAACCAATGAGCAGCGGTTACCACGGATTATCGAAGGTGCGTTGACGCGTCTACCCGCGACGCCTGAAGCAGACCAGGTTCGGCAGAAAGCTCGGGCCGCTGTCTGCGCCACAATCGCGGGGCAACGGTGGTGGAACGGGGGTGTCCCCTCCACACGGCAGTACCTTCTCACAGTCCTGAAAGCAGCCCCATGGCTCCTGAACGAGCCGACAGTCATGCACTGGCTGGAGCGAGTGGCCGGAGAGCTTGCAGCAGCCTCGAGTAATCCCGAGCAGGCCGTCAAGACCTTCTGGCGTGAGATTGAACAGACGACGTCAGCCGATCACTCTGGCCCTTTGACGAAAGACCGTCGCCTCCTGGGAGACCTGCTGTCTGCCGCGGCGATCGCGCTCAAACCTGGATCTCCCAGAAGGGCTTGGGTGGTGGCTGCTCACGTGCTGCTACAAGACCCTGGTACCTTGGCACAGCCCGGACGTATGGCTCGGCTGTTCCGCAAGCTCCGGCAACCCACGCCAGACGGTTCTCCCGCGGTACCTCTTCACAACTAACACGCCACCTTACCCTCGACAGCAACACATTCATCGATTCGCCTGATACGACGAAGCCACGCTCTTGGAGCGGAGCTGAGGAATCTCTCTCACCGCACAACGAAGATGAGGACTACGTATGAGTCGCACAAATGAGTCCGACCTGATAGGATGACGTGATGAAACCGTAAAAGGAGAGGTTGATGCTCTTCTAGAAATGGTTTTCCATTCCCAGTGCTCTAGCGGCTTTCCTTTTTCCCTTCCTTCCCGTATCGGCGCAGCAACCGCGCCCAGCTGACGAGATTACGACTCTGGCCGAAGATGTGTACCTCTTTCGGCACCGATCGCATCAAGCCATTTTCATCGTCACGCCGGATGGGTGGTCGTCACCGATCCCATCAGCCTCGACGCCGCAACCTGGCTGAAAGCGAAAATCGCCACATTCACGGATCAGCCGGTGCGGTACGTGATTGATAGCCACCACCATAACGACCACATCACCGGCGGCAGCGTTTTTGCCAGGACGGCGCCCTTCGTGAGTCACCAAGCTGCGCGGCCCAAAATTCTGCAGGCCCCAGATCCCAGCACTCCGGTGCCTGATCTGACCTTTAACGACCGGATGGCGATTGATCTGGGGGGCACGCCGAGCTCACAGATACCGGCAAGAACCACTCGGACAACCGCCTCGTCGTGCTGCTGCCACAGAGCAGGCTGCTTTTCGCCGTCGATTTTTTCCGGTCAAAACGGTCGCCTATCGTGCACTACCGGATGGCGATCCCGACGACTGGATCGAGTCGCTGAAGCAGGTTGAGCAGCTGGACTTTGACATCTTGGTGCCGGGCCATGGAAAGGTCGGCAAGAAAGAACTTGTGCGATTGTTTCGGGAGTATCTCGAAGCGCTGAGGAGCGCCGTGAGCGAACAGGTTCAGAAAGGCGCAAGCCTGGATGAGGCCAAGAAAGCCGTCCGACTTCCACAGTACGAACAGTGGTACGGTTACACAGCCTGGTTCACGGAGAACGTAGAAGGCATGTACCGATACTTGTCGCCACACACGACGAGATAGGCACGTCGTGCTTTCACAGGCGGTTGCTTGCCCCGTTTTTCTCCCCTCATCGATTCATCTGAACCATCACACACTGTATCCATTTCGATAACTCTTGCTCGCTCTAGGATACAGTGTTCTTCCTCTCCATAATACTTCGAATAATCCGTCCATTCGCATCTACTGAATACCCGTACAGAGATCCCTCTTCGCTCCTCCAGGCATAGGCCTTGCTGATTCCTATGCATGTGGTTCGAATCAGGGCACCACAAGGAGTCGGGGATGGCGTAACAACTGACGTTGAACACTCGAAAGGAGATGACAATGCCGACCAAAAAGACAAGCGCGACGAACCGCGGAGCTAAACCCACCGGTGGACACACCGCAGTGTCAAATCTGCCGGCGGAAGCCCTGCAACCCTCGGCCATAAAAGCAGCACCTTCTAAGCCACCCTCGGAGGGAACGAATCCTCGAACCGTTCAGCCCAAAGACGACGGCATAGAGG
>WBZN01001258.1_pt1 | contig 15792 bp, 12 predicted proteins | sample 5204281 | NCBI WGS metagenome assembly WBZN01 (sample SAMN12344347, study PRJNA552823) | activated sludge metagenome | biome: Activated sludge suspended growth; feature: Nitrification reactor; material: Wastewater; isolation source: activated sludge from nitrification reactor of wastewater...
GCTGGATCAGGCGCATCGTCTCGGCCGCGGTTTCCTTGAATGGTGCGAGCAGCTGCCCGAGGAGCGAGCGCAGATCGGGCGCCGGCTCGGCGTGCGCACCCGGGCGCGGCCCCGGCGCGGTCGACGCGAGCGCGGGCGGCGGCCTGGTGGGATCGATGCGGATCATGCTCGTAGCTCCTGGAGGCAAGAGGGACACACGACCAGCTGCGTGCCGACGCCGATCGCGGCGTCTTGTCCGCGCGGCAACAGCGCGTTGCACCGAGCGCACAGCGCATTCCTCCCGAGCTGGATCGACTGCCAGCCGATCACGTCGGCGATCGAGCCTGGCGACGCCGCTGGCGCGGCTGGCGTTCTGGCGCCACGCGCCGCTCGCGCGATCGCGTGACTGTCGGCGACGACATCGCCGACCAGCCCGAACGCGTGACCGAGCACGTTGCGCACGAGGTTCGACACCGACATCCCGAGCTCCTGCGCGCGCTCGCGGAGCTCGGTCTCGAGGCTCTCCGGAACCCGGGTGTGGATCACCCGTTCCTTCTTCTCGGGCTCGTCGTCGGGGGGTGGCGCTGGCTCACGCTTGCGTATCACGATGTGAACACATCATGTATCACATCGTGATACATGTCAAGGCGGCAGCCGAGCTCGCCGGGCATGTCGATCGACCGCGCGCTCCGTCGCGTATGCTGCGCGGCATGCCGCTCACGTCCGAGCAGTGTCACGTCGACGACGACATCCGCGTCGCCGAGACGCTGCCCTCTGCCGCCTTCATCGACCCGACCTTCCTCGAGGCCGAGCTCGCCACCGTGTTTCGCTCGAGCTGGCAGCTGGTCCCCGAGCGCGGTGATGACCCCCGTCCGCTCGACGAACAGGTCGCCGCGCGGGGCACGCGCGTTCCGGTGTCGCTGCTCGGCCGGCCGCTGTACCTGCAGCGCGGCTGGGATGACGACGAGCTCCGCGCGTTCCCGAACACCTGCACGCACGCCTGGCACCCGCTCGTGCTCGGAGCCAGCCGCGGCCCGACGCTCGTCTGCGGACAGCACGGCCGCCGCTTCGACTGCACCGGCAAGTTCGTGTCGCAGCCCGGCTTCACCAACCTGCCCGCGTTTCCGCGACCGTGCGATCACCTGACCGCCCTGCCCGTCGCCGCGTGGCGCCGGATGATGTTCTTGAACCTCGATCCCGGTGCGCCGGCGCTGGCGCGCACGTTCGCCGAGGTCGATGCCTCGCTGGTGAACATGCCACCCCCGATCGAGCGCCTGCCCTCCGCCGAGATCCGGGACATCGCAGGGAACTGGAAGCAGCACAGCTGGAACTTCCTCGATCGGTTCCACATCAGCTATGTCCACCGCGCGCCCGGCGGGCTCGCCGACGCGATCGACCTCGGCAGCTACACCACCGAGCTCCACGACACCTCGGTGCTCCAGTGGGTCTACGCCGCGGACGCCGCGGATGGCTTCGATCCGAGCTGGCTGCCGCCGCGGTTCGCCGATCCGAAGGGCCGGCGCGTGTTCGCGCTGTGGTGGTTCGTGTTCCCGAACCTCACGCTCAACTTCTATCCGTGGGGGCTCTCGGTCAACGTGTACCAGCCCGTGCCGGGGCGCCCCGACGCGACCCGATTCATCTGGTATCAGTGGGCGATCGATCGCGACAAGCACGCCGAGCGCGATCGCCGCTGGCTCAGCTCGCAGGTCGACGCGGAGGACGTCGACACCCTGGCGCATGTCAGCCGCGGCCTGCGCTCGGGGTTCGCCCCCCGAGGCCGGTTCTCACCGGACGACGAGGTCGCCGCGCACTGGTTCCATCGCAAGGTCTCGCGCTCGGTGTTCGGGTAGGGATGGGCCACGAGGCGGATCCGAAGCGGTTCGGGCCGCGGGTCCTCGAAGGCCCCGATCAGGGTCGGACCTGCGACGTCGGCGCCCAGGACATCGTCGTCGGTTCGCACGTCGACCGTGACCTCGTGCGGTCGGACGACCGAGTCTCGGGTCGGCACGCCGCGATCTGGGCGCACGAAGGTGGCTTCGAGCTACGCGACCTTGGCTCGCGGAACGGCACCTAGCACGACGGGACGAGGATCACCGAGAACGACGTCGCGTCCCGGCCGCACGGCGAGGACGAGCGGCCTCCTCAACGATCGGTCGGGTGGGGTATGGTCGACACCATGGACGTGATCGACGCGATCGGTAACACGCCGCTGATCGAGCTCAAGCGGGTCTCGGCGGGCTTGCCGGTGAAGATCTTCATCAAGTGCGAGCACCTGAACCCGGGTGGCAGCGTCAAGGACCGGACCGCGCGCGCGATCGTGACCGACGCCGAGCAGCGCGGCCTGCTCAAGCCCGGCTCGACGATGATCGAGGGCACGGCTGGAAACACCGGGGTCGGCCTCGCCCTGCTCGCGTCCGCGCGTGGCTATCGCCTGGTCTGTATCCTCCCGATGAAGATGGCGGTCGACAAGCGCATCGCGCTCCGCCAGCTCGGCGCCGAGGTGATCATCACGCCCAACGCGCCGCTCTCGAGTCCCGAGAACTTCCGCAACGTCGCCGCGCGCCTCGCGGAGGAGCATGGGTGGTTTCTGGCCAACCAGTTCCACAACCCGGCGAACATCAACGCGCACTACGGCACCGCCCAGTTCTCCGGCACGGGCCAGGAGATCCTCGCCCAGCTCAAGGTCGCCGGGTTCGACACGCTCGGGGCGTTCGTCACGTCCTCCGGGACCGGCGGCACGATCACCGGCTGCGGGAAGCGCATGAAGGAGCACGATCCGAAGATCCAGGTCGTGCTCGCGGACCCGATCGGCTCCTCGATCGCGGACTGGATCAACACCGGCACGCTCGGACCCGATGGCCCGTTTGCGGTGGAGGGCATCGGGTCCGGATCGGTGCCCGGCAACTTGCACCGTGACATGGTCGATCGTGCCGAGAAGGTCAGCGACGCCGAGGCGTTCGCGATGGTCGAGCGCCTCGTCAAGGAAGAGGGGCTCACCGTCGGTGGCTCGACGGGCGTCAACGTCGTCGCCGCGATCCGGGTCGCACAGCGCGGAGACCTGCAGGGGCCGGTCGTCACCGTCGCGGCCGATCAGTGGGACCGCTACAAGTCGACCGCGTGGATGAGGGCGTGGATGGAGCGTGAGGCGGCGACGATCACGCTGCCGTCATGACCAGGAAGCGCTGGATGCTGGTCGTCCGCCTCGTGGCGATCGGCGTGATCGGCGCCGGCCTGTGGTACTTCATCCGGCACATGGAGTTCGACAAGCTCGGCAAGGCGCTGAGCTCGGCGAGCGCCTGGCCGCTGGTGATCGCCGCGGTGCTCAACTTCGGGTGCCTGTGGGGCAAGGCGCTGTGCTGGCGGATCATGTTCACGCCCCGCTATCACGTCCCGGTGCTGCGCCTGTTCCGCTACACGATCGCGGCGTTCGCGGCCTCGGCGATCGCGCCGGCGCGCGCCGGCGAGGTGCTGCGGATCTGGACGCTCAAGAAGCGCGACGGCGTGCCCGCCGCCGAGAGCTCCGCGGTCGCCGTGGCGGAGAAGCTCCTCGACGGCATGACGATGCTGCTGCTCGTCGCGCCGGTGCCGTGGCTGGTGCCGGGCCTGCCGTCGTGGGTCGGCGGCGCGATCGCCCTGTGCGCGGGCATCGCGGTGCTGTTGTTCATCGTGCTGTACCTCGCGGTCGGTCGGGTCAAGGCGGACGACGGGAGCTCGACGCTGCGCCGGTTCATCGCGGGCATGCACGTCGTCCGCAGCCCGAAGCGGCTCCTCGGGGCCGCCGCCGCGCTGTTGTTGGTGTGGTTGTGCGATCTCGGCCAGGTGTTGCTCGTGCTCCATGCGCTCGGCATCCACGTCCCGATCGCGGCGGGCTTGCTGATCTTGTTCACGCTCAACCTGACGATCGCGGTGCCGTCCACGCCGGCGCAGGTCGGGGCGCTCGAGGTCGGCGCGATCGTCGCGCTCGAGCTGTTGCACGTCCCCGGCGAGCCCGCGCTCGCGTTCGCGCTGCTCTATCACGCCCTGCAGGTGGTCCCGCTGATCATCGTCGGGCTGTGCCTCGAGCTGAGGCTCGTGCTCGGCCGCGAACAACGCGCGAGCGAGTCAGCGTCTGCCGCGGTTCCGTGACCACGGGGAGCGAGCGATGCGTTGGGCCATGCGCTACAGCAGCCGGCCGGCGTCCTCGTGAGCGCACGCGCCGCGGGGCCAAGCTCGTCCGCGGCGGCGCGGACGCGAGGCCGTCACACCATCAGGGCTTCCACCAGCCTTCACGTTCGACGAGGTCGAACACCTCCCGGAGGACGGCGAGGCCGTTCCGCGCGGTGGCTTCATCGGTGGTCAGCGGTGGCTGGATCCGGAAGCTGGCCGAGTAGCTCATCGTGAGCAGACCTCGGCGCACGCATTCGTTGAAGATCCGCTCGGTGACCTTGCGCGTGAGCGGCGTCTTCGCGGTCTTGTCGCTGACCAGCTCGATCGCCATGAACATGCCGGAGCCGCGCACGGTGCCGATGAACGGATAGCGATCGACCCAGGTCTCGAGCTCGCGCAGCATCAGCGCGCCGACGCGCCTGGAGTTCTCGACGAGGTTCTCCTCCTCGATGATCTTGAGCGACGCCGCACCGGCCGCCGCGGCGAGCGGATTGCCGCCATAGCTCGACGAGCTACCCGAGCTGTTCGACCACGGCTTCGCCTTCGCGATCTCGTCGGTCGTCGCGAGCGCCGAGAGCGGGAACCCACCACCGACGGCCTTTCCGATCGTGACGATGTCCGCGACCACCCCGGTGTGATCGGTTCCCCACCAAGTGCCGGTGCGGCCGAGCCCGGTGATCATCTCGTCGGCGATGAACAGCGCGCCGATCTCCGCGGCGATCGACTTCATCGCCGGGAGGAACTCCTTGGGCGGGATGATGTTGCCCGCCGTACCCTGCATGGGCTCGACGATGACCCCGGCGACTTCACCCGCGGTCGCCGTCTTGACGTACTTGCGCGCGATGTCCGCACACGCGACGCCGCACGTCGGATACGACAGGCTCAGCGGACAGCGGTAGCAGTCCGCGTACGGCACCTGATGCGAGCCCGGCACCATCGGACCGAGCTTGTCCTTGAAGGTCGAGCCCATCAGCGACAGCGCGCCCATGGTCTTGCCGTGGAAGCCGCCCCAGCAGCTCACGAACTCGTACTTGCCGGTGTGTGACTTCGCGAGCCGGAGCGCGCTCTCGACCGCCTCGGCGCCGCCGGAGTACATCTGCAGCCGGTGCACGCCCTTCGCGGGTGCGTGCGTCGCGAACCGCTCGAACAGATCGACGCGCGCCTCGCTCGACAACGAGCCGACCGCCGAGCGTCCTGCCTGGCGCTGCACCGCCTCGACCCAGGTCGGGTGCGAGTGGCCGAGCGCGCCCACCGCGATCCCGCCGATGAAGTCGAGGAACGTGTTGCCATCGACATCGGTGATCGTCGTGCCCTCGGCGTGGTCGACCACCACGCCGGCCATCAGCGCGTAGCCTTGGGCGCCCGGGGCGAGGTGCGCCTCTTCGCGAGCGCGAAGCGTCTGACTCTTCGGACCAGGAATCGCGGTGACGAGGTTGCGGTTCTGGTTCGCCGGCTGGGGCATGGGTCCTTTACTACTACGGCAGACAGCGGCCGATGCGCACGAATCGCAGAATCGCCGCACCGTTCCCGATCCCCGCGACCGCGATCAGAGCCGCGATGAGCGGTGTTTCCCACGGCAGCGGGTCCCAGCGATGGTGGATCCAGCCCCCGAACATCGAGGAGAACCCCACACCGACGATCAGATAGGTCCCGCGCTCGTGCCGGCGCATCAACCCGCGCGGCGGTGACACCTGGAGCGCCTCCGCCTTGGCGCTCGCGTAGCTCACCATGAAGCTCGCGAGCATCGCGGCGAGCGTGAGCACCATCCACCCGACCGATCCGCGGAAGTACACCAGCATGCCAGCGAGGAACGCGAACTCGGTGTAGCGATCGACCGCCGCATCGAGGAGCTCGCCCCGGCTCGAGCCGGTCTTGGTCAACCGCGCCACCTGGCCATCGAGGATGTCGCCGACCGTCGAGAGCGTGGCGAGCAGGGCGGCCAGCCCGAACATGCCGAGCCCGATCGCGACGCCCGCACCGAGCCCGAGGATCAGCGCGGTCCAGGTCAGCGCGTTCGGCGTGACCCCGGCCGCGGCGAGCCCACGTACGATCGGCTCGATCGCCCAGTACGTGTAGTCCATCACCTCCTGCCCGAGCAGCGCCGTGCCTCCGATCCGGGCGACCCGCTCGCTGCGCGCCGCGCCCCGCAGGGCCACGCGCACGCCGTACGCGATCCCCGCCAGGCCCACCAGCCCGGCGATCGTGTACGTGAAATAGACATCTCCCGCGGCCATCACGAAGGCGGCCTCGCGCCGGGGCTCAACCCGCCTTGACGACCGCGGCGCGGTCGGCACGCTCACCAGTGAGGGAGAACGTCTTGCCGTCGGCGCGTGCCGAGGCGTACGCCGTCTCGATCAGCTGCACGCACATCGCCGCGTCGCGGGCTTCCTGCCCGACCCACGTGCTCGTGTGAATCGCCTGGACGAACTGCGCCTGCAGCGCCTTGAACCATTCGGCGTGGGAGGCATCCATCCAGTGCGACGCGCACGAGCGCTTCTCGACCTCGATCGTGCCCGTCGCCCGCTTGCGATGAATCTCGACCTCGTCGTCCTCGACCTTGATCGCGCCGTTCGCGCCATGGATCGTGTAGATGACCTTGCGGAACCCCGAGTTCCACGTCAGCTGCGCGACGGCGATCCCGGTCGGGAACGTCACGGTGCAGCTGAAGTTGTCCTCGGTGTCGAACGACGACAGGTTCGACATCTTCGCGGTGATCGACGTCGGCTGCGACGCGAGCCAGTCGAACGCGAGATAGAACGTGTGGCTGCCGTGATCCATCGCGATCCCGCCGCCCGACGTCTTGCGGCTGCGACGCCAGTCCGGCTGCCACTCGGCAACGCCCTTGGCGTGCGTGGTGCGGAAGGTGTCGAGCGTGACGAGGTGGATCGGGCCGAGCTCGCCGGACTCCAGCACCTCGCGGATCGCCTTGATCACGGGCGCGTGCTTGTAGTTGTGCGAGGGGAAGAACACCCGCTTCGCCTTCTCGGCGTGGTCGATCATCGCGCGCGCATCGGCGCCCGACGTGGCGATCGGCTTCTCGCAGAACACGTGGAGACCATGCTCGAACGCGACGTGCGCGATCGCAGCGTGGTCACACGGCGGCGTGGCGATGTCCACGAAGTCGAGGTTGCGGGCCTCGGCGGCAAGCAACGTCTTGGTGTCCGGATAGATCCGGGCGTGGGGCAACACCTGGCGGGCGCGTTCGCGGCGCGCGGCGCAGATGTCTGCGACGGCGACGATCGCGAATTGTTCGGGCGCTGCCAGATAGGCAGGCACGTGCCCCTTCTCGGCAATGAAACCGAAACCGATGAGAGCGCCCTGAAGCTTGGAGCGAGGCTGTCGAGTCATTGCGGCTGTCCGGCGATGGGAGTAGGTCAATTCAGTGACAGAAGCAAGAACCGGCGCCATCGATGAAGCCCGCGGATCCTTGGCGAACAGGTCCCGATCTCGTGTCTGGTTTTAGACGGTTACGCCACATTTGGCTGTCAGCTTTCGGACAGTCGGACCACACTCCAACAGCTCCGTGAACTTGCGGAGACAGCCAGTGACGCTGGAGCGCCCCTCGTCAGCAGCGATGAAAACGATCCATCCCTGCGACGTGGGCGCTCATCCAATCAACAACAACGGTTCCGGTCTGCGCCCGTCCGGGGACGCAGGAACCGGAACCTGCTGGGGAGCGCGAGAGGTGAGCGCTCGGGGTCGACGTCGTGCGCGAAGGGGGACTCGAACCCCCACGGTGTTACCCACTAGCACCTCAAGCTAGCGCGTCTACCAATTCCGCCATCCGCGCAGTCTGTGAAAAAACGGAGTTCTAGGTATCGCTCAACGTCAGCCCTGTCAAGCTCGGCGTCCACACGCCGATGCGTTCAGGCATAGTAGGCGCCCGAATGTACTCGCCGAGTCATCCCAGCCCGGCGCCACCGTTGTCGCGCGCGAGCCTCGTGATCGGCCTGTATGGGGCGATGGCGCTCGTTGCCCTGGTGATCGCCGCGGGCCGCGGCAACCCCGATCTGTACCGGCTGGGAGACCCCGAACCGTGGCTCCTGGCGCTCGGTCCTGCGCTCGGGGCGGCGGTAGGGCTCAGCGTCGTCGGGCTCACACGAGTCGCCACGAACCACTTTCAGTGGGCCCGTGATCTCCATTCGAGCTTCCGCGACCTCCTCGGCCAGCTGACCGGGAGGGAGATCGTGATCCTGGCCCTCGCGAGCTCGATCGGCGAGGAGCTGCTGTTTCGAGGCGCCCTGCTGCCGTGGCTCGGCCTATGGTGGCAGGGCGTGGTCTTCGCGCTGCTGCACGTCGGGCCCGGCAAGCGGTTCCTGCCGTGGACCCTATCGGCGTTCGTGCTCGGCGTCGGCTTCGGTGCGCTCGCACAGCGGACCCACAGCCTCGGCGGGCCGATCGCCGCACACTTCATGATCAACTTTCTCAACCTGCGCTTCATCGTCCGCGAACGGGTCTAGGGCCGCGCGCGGGTCTGGCCCGTGGGAACGGCCGGATTGTTGCTCCGCGCGCCGGGGCCTGCCTAGCCTCGAGCATGATCCGCGCCGCACTCCAGGTAACGGTGACCTTCGTGCTCGCGTTCGCGCTCGCCTTCGTCGTGATGTCCGGCGTCGCACGTGCCGACGAGACCTCGGCGACCGACAAGCTGCGGATCCTGTACTCGACGCGGTTCACCTTCACCGATGACGGCGTCCCGCTGGTCACCGTCGAGATCATGGGCAACCGGCGCGAGGTCAAGCTGCGCGCGAAGGGCGGCATCGTCGTGCGCCCCGACGGACTCGGTGGCTCGGCGATCGAGAGCGATGGCGGCGACGCGTGGACGATCACGATCGAGAACGGCAAGCCCGCGCAGATCGCCGACTGGACCGTCGTCGAGACCTTGCAGCCCGACGACGCCGCCGGGACCACGGCCGCGCTCGCGCGCTGGAAGGAGCGCGGGTTCGAGCCGAAATCGTTCGAGATCGGCACGGTGTTCGGCGTGGACGGCGAGGTGATCGACACCCGCGAGACGCGGATCGCGATCGATCCGGTCGCGGCGGGCAAGGGCGCTGCGCGCGCGGCCGAGCTCGCACGCCGGTTCGGGATCCCGACGAGCGTGCACCAGGAGCTCGTCCGCCGACCCGCAGGAACGATCGTCGCGAGGAGCGGCGGTACGACGATCCGGAATCCATCGGTGCTGTGGTTCCGGCCGACCCGGACCAGCGAGACGCTGACGGTGGCCGACGTGCCGGCCGGCACCGGGGGCTCGCAGCTCGAGACTGGGACCGAGGACCGCCGGTACTGGGGCGCGGTCTACGTCACGGTCGATCACGACGGCTCGCTGCTGGCCGCCAACGCGGTGCCCGAGGACAAGCTGCTCGCGGGGCTGGTTCCATCGGAGATGTATCCCGATGCACCGCCCGCGGCGCTCGAGGCCCAGGCGATCGCCGCGCGCACCGAGCTGCTGCAGAAGATCGGCCGCCGCAACCTGACCGATCCGTTCTTGCTGTGCTCGACGCAGCAATGCCAGGTTTACGCGGGCGCCGGCAAGGAAGACCCTCGCACGACCAAGGCCGTCGACAAGACGCGCGGCATGGTGCTGCTCCGCGATGGCGGCGGGCTCGTCGACATCCGCTACAGCGCCTCCTGCGGCGGTCACACCGAGGACAACGAGGCGATCTGGGGCGGCGATGCGGATCCCTCGCTGCGAGGTCGCACCGATGATCCGAAGGGCGCGATGTCGCGGGTCACCGAGGACAACATCGACGCGTTCCTCGACGGCGGAGCCGACGCGTGGTGCGGCAAGGGCAAGCTCGGCAAGGGCCGGTTCCGGTGGACCGAGAAGCTCGGAGCCGACGATCTATCGACGCGGGTCGCCGTCGAGTACCCGCAGATCGGCCGCGTGAAGAGCATCAGCGCGAAGAAGCGTGGCGTGTCAGGACGGATCGGCGTGCTCGCGATCCAGGGCGAGAAGGGCTCGGTCGACGTCACCGGTGATCTCCATATCCGGCGCCTGCTCGGCGGCCTCAAGTCGACGCTGTTCAAGGTCGGCCGGGAGGGCGACGCGTTCGTGTTCCACGGGGCCGGGTTCGGCCACGGCGTGGGCATGTGCCAGATGGGTGCGATCGGCATGGCGACCGCCGGCAAGCCGCACGCCGCGATCCTCGGCCACTACTATCGCGGCACCCACCTGCACCGGCTGTACTGAGCGAAGGCGCCGGTCGTGCGGCCCCCAGCGGAGCCCGCTCCTTCCGGTCCGGTCCCTCCTCCGACGTCGCCGCCGCGATCGCGCCTGCTCAGCTGCGCTGGGTTGCGGCGCCGCCACCGCCAGCGGTTCGCTCCGCATGGGCGGGATCGAGGGCGAGCGCGCGCTCGAGCGCCGTCGCCAGATCCAGCCCCGTGAACGGCTTCGCGATGAAGTGATCTTGCGCACTCAGCGCGGTCGTCTTGACCGCTGCGTGCTCGGTGTAGCCCGACATGAACAAGATCTTCGTCTGCGGCCGATGGAGCAGGATCCGGTTCGCGAGCGCCCTGCCATCGATGCCGGGCATCACCAGATCCGTGAGGACCAGATCGATCGGGTGAGCGGTCGTGAGCAGGAGCTCGAGCGCGTCGTTCGCGTCGCGGGCCTCGTGCACCGAGTATCCCCAGGCCTTGAGCCGACGCTGGATCACGTTGCGCAGCGGTTCGTCGTCTTCGACGAGCAGCACCGTGGCGCTGCCGCGATGCGGTGCGTCGTTGGGCAGCGCCGAGGGCGCGACCGCATCCTCGGCGTCACAGCGAGGAAAGTACACGCGGAAGGTCGTCCCGACGCCCGGCTCCGAATACACGGAGATCGCGCCGTCGCTCTGCTTGACGATGCCGAACACCGTCGAGAGCCCCAGGCCCGTCCCCTTGCCGACTGCCTTCGTCGTGAAGAACGGCTCGAAGATGCGCGCGCGGGTCTCGGCATTCATCCCGATCCCGGTGTCGCTGACGGCCATCATCACGAACCGACCAGGCGACACCCCGAGCTGAGCAGCCAGCGCGTCTTCGAGCTCGACGTTGCTCGTCTCGATCGACAGGCGCCCGCCGTTCGGCATCGCGTCCCGTGCGTTGACGACGAGGTTGAGGAGCACCTGCTCGAGCTGGCTACCGTCGCCCTGGATCGCGCCGAGCTGGGGGCTCAGGATCGCCGACATCGCGATGTCCTCGCCGACGATCCGGGCGAGCATCTTCTCGAGGTTGACCACCAGCGCGTTGAGCGCCTGCACCTTCACCTCGCGCTGTTGTTGCCGGCTGAACGTGAGCAACTGACGCGTCAGGCTCGCGGCGCGCTCGGCGGCCTTCTGGATCTCTCGGAGATCCTGCGAGGCGTCGTGATCCTCTCCGAGGATCTCCCTGGCGATGTCCGAGTTGCCGAGGATCACGGCGAGGATGTTGTTGAAGTCGTGAGCGACCCCGCTGGCGAGTTGACCGATCGCGTCCATCTTCTGCGACTGTCGCAGCAGCTCCTCCATCCGGCGCGCCTGGGTCACGTCGATGCCGATCGCGAGCTGGACGATCGCGCCGTCCATGGTCATCGTGTGCGCCGTGATGTCGACCTCCACGAAGCCGCCATCCTTGCGGCGATAGCGCCGGATCCCGATGTGCTTGATGGTTCCGCTGCTCACGACGGCCAGCCCGGTCAGAAGCTCCGGAATGTCCGAGGGTGGCTTGAGGTCGGTGAGCCGCATCGTCATGAGCTCGTCGCGCGAGTAGCCGATCATCTTGACCATCGCCTCGTTGACGGCGAGGAATCGCAGCGTCGTCGGATCGAACACCCAGATCGGCAGCGGGGACGCCTCGAACAGGAACGGATGCCGCTCCTCGGAGCTGCGCAGCGACGCCTCGCTCATCTCGAGGATCGCCGCCTCCTGCCGCTTGCGGCTCGCGAACCTCCCCTCGCGCGCGGCGTGCTCCTGATCCGCCGCGGTGAGCGTCTTGTCGAGCGCTGCCAGGAACCCCTGCCACTGTTCGTCCGTCGGCGCGCTCCCCGGGGCCAGCCCCGCTCGCTGCAGCTCGCGCTCGAGGATCGGATGGCGGCCCATCGGCGCGATGGACGAGACGGTCATGCCGACAGAATCGACCGAAGTGCGCACCACCTGGGGTGCCTGCCGGGTAGCGACCCCTGGCCCCCGGCAACGCGCATGATCGTCGCAGGTTACGGCGAGTACGCGGACGTGCGCCTCCGTGAGGCCGACGCCTTCGAGCCCGTCTCAGCCGGGCTGCAACACGAACCAGTGAAACGCGCGGTAGGGCCCGGACGCCTCGGTGCGGATGGCCGTCGGCGTTCCCGCCGGGAGCTCGATCGGCACCTCGACGAACGAGCCCGTCGGCGCCGGGATCGTGACCTTCGCGAGCTCGCGATCACCGTCGTCGAGGATCCGCAGCGTCACCGGCGTGGAGATCGACTCCTGGTACGGAGCGCTCACCTGCCCGCCCGTGCGCAGCACGAGGCGCACCGGCTTCGCGGGATCGATCGCGATCGTGAGCTGCTCGGCGCCACCGCGGATCGTGCGGCCGCCATCGAGCACGAGCCCGTGCACGCCGGTCTCGCGGCTGACGAACGACCACCTCGCCGTGGGATCACCGGTCATGCGACGACCGAGATCACCGCGCCATCGATGCGCCCGCTCGCTCGCGAGGTCCGCGACGTCGATCCGATCGACCACGGTCCAGCCCGGATGCGGCTCGAGCGGCAGCTCGCCGGTGCCGACGTGGTCCCAGTTCGCGACGATCAACTGCAGGTCGAGGTCGCCCACGAGCCGCCTCGGCTCGATCGCCCGGCGCAGCGGGGTGTGCAGCAGCACGTCGCCGAAGAACTCGCCGGTGCCGAGCCACGGCGCGTAGTACGCGAAGTGGGTTGGCCGCGCGGCGGGCGGCAGGCTCTCGAGGAACTCGAACCGCGCGCCCGGGCCATGGTTCGCGACCCCGGCCTGATGGTTGGTGACGAGACCGAACATGTCGTAGACGCGACCGTCGCCATAGTAGGCGACCGCGCCCGCGTCGTGGAACATCACCGACGCCTCCGGAAGCTTGCGGTGGATGTACTCCCCGATCGCGACCACCTGGGTGTTGGTGTCCATCGCGCCCTGCGCGAACAGCCTCGCGTCCGCCCCGAGGCGCGGGATCGCGGCCCGCGCGAACGCGAGCGCGAGCACGACTCCCGCAGCCGCCATCGCCCGCCCGATCCAGGCGGGTGTTCGGGGCGGTACGAGCGCACAGCCGATCGGGATCACCAGCAGCGCGAACGCCGGCCCGATGTAGCGGTAGTTCTGGAAGCTCCACAGCCCCGACGACGCGACCACCGCGAGCACGAGCACGAACGGCGCCGCGACGATCACCGCCCCGACGAGCATCCGCCGCTCGCGCCACGCCCACCTCATCACCCGCACCGCGCCGGCCAACCACAGGAGCGCGAACAGGCGCGGAAACCCGAGCGGGCTGGTGCCATCCCAGAACAGCCCGCGCAACATCCGCCCGGTCGTCAGCCATACGGTCTGGAACCAATACGGCCAGTCGAACCCCGGCAGGTAGAAGTAGCTCTTCGCGACCCCGGTGTTCGGAACCAGCTGCCCCGCGAGCAGCTTGTTCGCGACCAGCCACGCCGCCGGCGCGGCGAGCGGCGCGAGCCACCACGCCGCGGCTCGCAGCTCGCGCTGGCGCACCCGCGCGACCACCGCGACGCCGACGATCGCCCCCACGATCAGCGTCGCCTCCGGTCGCGACAGCGACGCCGCCGCGAGCACCGCGATCAGCCGCTTCGTCGGCCGACCGGTGCGCGGTTGATCCACGAGCAACAGGATCATCGCGACCAGCAGCGCGCTCGCGAACGCGACCTCCATGCCCGACAGCGCGGTCCACGCGAACGGCGCGATCCCGAGCAGGAACAGCGGCGCGAGCGTGGCCGGCAAGCGCCCCGCGATCCGCTGCGCGATCCGGTACACGCCGAGACACGTCAGCGCATAAAGCGCCGCGCACACCAGATACGACACCCACACCAGCGCGTGCCCGCGTGCGCCGAGCGCCCAGAACGGCGCGAGCAGCATCGGCCACAACACGCTCGTCGAGCCGGCCGAGTACCCGCCGCCCGGGAAGTACGTGAACGGCTGCCCCCGCCCGAACTGCTTGGCGTAGGTCAGGTAGATGTAGCTGTCGTCGAGCGGCAACCCCATCGGCCGCGTGTGACGCAGCACGGTCACCGCGAACGCCCACGCGATCGTGAGCGCCAGCAGCACGATCACCGCGGCGGGGATGAACCGCTTCAGGGCCATCCCGCCACCGGCGTGCGCACGGCGGCCAGGGCGATGTGCTGGAACCGGAACTGGCGCTCGCGCTGATAGTCACCGATGAATTCGAGGGCGAGCTCGTTGAAGTCGAGCGACCGCACCCACCGAAACCCGCACTCGTGGAGCATCGGCAGCGGATCATCGGTACCGAATTGGATCGGCTCGCCGAGCTCGCCGACGTACGCGCGGGTCTCCTGATCCTTGGCCGAGATGCGCTGCCCCGCCGCGAACTGCTTGCCGACATAATCGAAGGCGACCAGCGATCGGGGATCGAGGCCACGCGCGAGCCGCGTCGCCGTCGCCCGCACCGCGGCCTCGCTCAGGTACGGCACGACGCCCTCCCAGATCACGAGCGCCGGCGCGGTCGTCGCGAACCCGCTCGCCGCGAGCCGCGCGATCGGATCCTCGCGCTCGAAGTTGCACGCCACGTACGTCGCCGCATCGACCGGATAGCCATCGAGCTTCGCCAGCCGCGCCCGCTTCGCCGCCTGGGTCGCCGGATGATCGACCTCGAAGTACCGCACGCCCGCCCGCGGCAGCCGCGCCGCGCGCGTGTCGTACCCCGCGCCGAGGATCACGACCTGGCGGACGCTGAGGCGATCCACCGCCATCCCGACCAGCCGGTCGAGGTACGCGACGCGCAGGGTCAGCCACAGCTCCATCGGCGGGAATCGCTGATCGAGCCGCTGCGCGGCGCCGTGCCCGTCCGCGCCCGCGAGCGCCTCGGCCCACGGATCGACGAACAGCGGCTCGCCGGCCCGGCTCGCGCGCGCGCGATACGCACACACCATCAGCGCGGTCTTCGACGCGGGGCTCTCGGCATCCACGCCGTCGGTGTATCAAGAGCGCCCGGGGAAGACCAGCGCCGGGCCCCACCGCCACGGCCCTTCCCGCCTCGGTTCGAATCCGATTCCCGCGCTCCCGCCCGCTCCGTGATCTTCGCGCCAGCTCGGCGGTGCGGGGGCTGACGTCCGTCCCGAGCACAGCTCGACGTTGCCGGTTCCGGTCATCTCGTCGACCTCATCGCCTCGCGGGCCGGTCGCCGGACAACTCGGCCATGAAGTCACCGCCGAGATCGCCGAGCTCGATGAGTGATGCGAATGGATCGCCCGAGACCATTTCATCTCCGATTGTCAGTGAGCCTATTAAAAAGCATTGTCAAACGTCGCCCAACATCATCATGACCATCCGTCGGATGTCCAAAACTCGATTCGAGACTCGATTGACTGGTTGATCTCGATGGCGATCTCCTCCGAAAGGACGCAAGAGAGTATTTCACCATGTCCCAGCGTGCCAAGGTCTTGGAATATCGAAGGCAGCAGCTCGTGCTTGACACCGACGCGGCCGATCGCTTGTCCCGGGCAAAGCGTCAGGGCGT
>WBZN01001260.1_pt1 | contig 15784 bp, 15 predicted proteins | sample 5204281 | NCBI WGS metagenome assembly WBZN01 (sample SAMN12344347, study PRJNA552823) | activated sludge metagenome | biome: Activated sludge suspended growth; feature: Nitrification reactor; material: Wastewater; isolation source: activated sludge from nitrification reactor of wastewater...
ATGACGTTGATGGTATTTTTCAGTTCAAGGATTTCACCTTTTGCGTCCACCGTGATTTTTTGCGACAAATCGCCTTTTGCCACGGCGGTGGTTACTTTCGCGATATTACGAACTTGATCGGTTAAGTTGCCGGCAAGACCATTCACATTATCAGTGAGATCTTTCCAAACCCCCGAAACACCGCGCACTTCGGCCTGACCGCCGAGCTTTCCTTCCGTTCCCACCTCTTTTGCCACCCGAGTCACCTCGGCCGCAAAGGAATTCAGCTGATCCACCATGGTATTGATGGTGTTTTTCAATTCAAAGATTTCTCCCCGCGCATCCACGGTGATTTTTTGCGACAAGTCTCCGTTCGCCACCGCGGTGGTTACTTTCGCGATATTACGCACTTGATTGGTTAAATTTCCCGCAAGGACGTTCACGTTATCGGTGAGATCTTTCCAGGTTCCTGAAACTCCTTTCACATCGGCCTGACCGCCGAGCTTTCCTTCCGTTCCCACCTCTTTCGCCACCCGAGTCACCTCGGCCGCGAAGGAATTCAGCTGATCCACCATGACGTTGATGGTATTTTTCAGTTCAAGGATTTCACCTTTTGCGTCCACCGTGATTTTTTGCGACAAATCGCCTTTTGCCACGGCGGTGGTTACTTTCGCGATATTACGAACCTGGGCGGTTAAGTTGCCGGCGAGACCGTTCACATTATCTGTTAAGTCCTTCCAAGTTCCAGAAACCCCGCGTACTTCGGCTTGACCGCCGAGCTTTCCTTCCGTTCCCACCTCTTTCGCCACACGAGTCACCTCGGCCGCAAAGGAAGACAGCTGGTCGACCATCTTGTTGATCACGTCTTTGATCTGCAGGATTTCTCCTTTGACATCCACCGTGATTTTTTGCGTGAGGTCTCCATTCGCAATCGCGGTCGCCACTTTCGAAACGTCGCGCAACTGGACGGTTAGGTTGGAGGCCATCGCGTTCACATTATCGGTGAGATCTTTCCAAGTTCCCGAAACCCCTTTCACATCGGCTTGACCACCGAGTTTTCCTTCCGTTCCCACCTCTTTTGCCACCCGAGTCACTTCGGCCGCAAAGGAGCGAAGCGTGTCCACCATCGTGTTAATGGTATTTTTCAGTTCGAGGATTTCACCTTTTGCATCCACCGTGATTTTTTGTGATAAGTCTCCATTCGCCACCGCGGTCGTCACTTTGGCGATATTACGGACCTGAGCGGTCAAATTATTCGCAAGACCATTCACATTATCTGTTAAGTCCTTCCAAGTTCCAGAAACCCCTTTCACATCAGCCTGACCGCCAAGTCGGCCTTCAGTTCCCACCTCTTTTGCCACTCGAGTCACCTCGGCCGCAAAGGAGCGAAGTTGATCCACCATGGTGTTGATGGTGTTCTTGAGTTCGAGGATTTCTCCGCGCGCATCCACCGTGATTTTTTGCGATAAATCTCCGTTCGCCACCGCGGTTGTCACTTTTGCGATATTACGGACCTGAGCGGTCAAATTATTTGCGAGACCATTCACATTATCTGTTAAGTCTTTCCAAGTTCCCGAAACGCCGCGCACATTCGCCTGACCACCGAGTTTTCCTTCGGTTCCCACGTCCTTTGCGACCCGAGTCACTTCGGCCGCAAACGAAGACAGCTGATCCACCATCGTGTTGATGGTGTTTTTCAATTCAAGAATTTCTCCGCGCGCATCCACCGTGATTTTTTGCGACAAATCGCCTTTGGCCACGGCGGTGGTCACTTTGGCGATGTTCCGCACCTGGGCGGTGAGATTTCCCGCAAGACCATTCACGTTATCTGTTAAATCTTTCCAAACCCCCGAAACCCCTTTCACATCGGCCTGTCCACCGAGCTTTCCTTCGTTCCCCACCTCTTTCGCCACCCGGGTCACCTCCGAGGCAAAGGAGTTCAGCTGATCCACCATGGCGTTCACCGTGGTGCCGATGCGGAGGAACTCCCCTTTCACCGGGCGCCCGTCCATCTCCAGAGTCATTTTTTGCGACAGATCCCCCTTCGCAACGGAGGTGATCACCCGGGCAACTTCGGTTGTCGGCTGCACCAGATCCCCAATGAGGAGGTTCACGGAATCAACCCCTTGGGCCCAGGCGCCCTTCACCGAACCCATTTGGATCCGCTCGGTCATACGGCCCTCGAGGCCGACAATGTTGCGCACACGGAAAAATTCGTTCGCCATATTCTCGTTGAGTTCAATGATGTCGTTTAAGACCTCGCCGATTTCGGAAATAATCCCCTCATCAGCAACGGGGAGTCGGACCGAAAAATCGCCGGCACGAACGGCTTTCACCGTTTTAAGTAAACTTCGCAATTGAATCCGTGTTTGCACATCCGACGAAAGAAGGTCGTAGCCCATACCCAGGGAATTCGTTTGCGGATGCGTCTCCATCGCTTTTTTAGGTAAAGGCCTATCGAGAGGAACAGGCGTTTTAAGTTTTCGCTCCTTGAAAACTTTTTTAACTTTGACGGGTTTCCCCTGTGGCGTAAGATTTTTTTCCATGACGCTTCCCCTCATGCAGAGCCTGGTGGGCACTCCGATTTTTAACTAAACCTATCTATGCTTAAATGCTCGTCAAGCCGAGGAAGGGGGACAATCTTTTTCTGGGAATTATAATAGACATGGCGCGTTTTTTTGTCCAACGACAAACTTGTGGCAAAAAAAAACGGGGCTCAAGAGCCCCGCCGACTCGAAGGGGGAACCACCTAACCCCAACAAGCCTCGATCTAATCTTTATAAGGAGAACCACGAACAAACAAAAATTAATTTCTTCGATATTTTTCAGGCGGGGCCAATTCCCGCGCCACTTGCATTCTTTGCGAAACCGTCAACCACAGGGAAGAAACCACAACGCTTGAGTACAGGACAAAAAATAAGACTAAAATCGATAAGTCGGCCACCCTTGGCTCCTTGTGTATTGTTTACGGAGGGTTTGGGATAGGCCATCCTAGCTCTCCCCGGTCCCTCTTTTCACCTGAGCATCCATGCTCTATTGTGATGACAGCAAAAGCCTCGGGGGAGGTTAAAGGAATTCACATCTTTTTAAAAATAAGCTTATTTTTTAAGCAAAACGACGCAGGAACGATTTGATTGACTGCCCGGTTGACGGAGGCGGTCCCGCTGTGATTAATTGAGATCCTCTCCCTGGCCAAAGATCCTGTTCTAATTTACGTCAACAGGCCTTCAACAGGATTTGGAGCCGATCGATAATGATTTCATTCGCGGGCGCGAGTGGTGGAATTGGTAGACACGTACGTTTGAGGGGCGTATGCGCAAGCGTGGGGGTTCAAGTCCCCCCTCGCGCACCAAGTTTGAAATCATTCTGAAGTTTGTCTGAAGTTCGGTAAACCTTATTGCAGGCCTCATTGTAAGATCAAATATCTGGTCTTCACAAAAGTTAGACCAGATATTCCGTTTTTTTCCCTTTATCGCTTCTCCGAAAAGACACTTTTTAAAGTCTAGAAGACGCTTCTCAAAATAAAGATCAGAAACAAAATTGACGTCGGAACTCCCAGAAGCCAGCCGAAAAGATAGGGAACCATGCTGCCTCTTTCCGTTGCAAGCACGGAGGGGCGAACCGGACGAGAAGCCTCAACAACTAATGGGCGGTCAATATTAGCATGCGCGCCGACACGTCCACCGATTAAAGCTCCGACCAGACCTACAAGGAAAGTGACGAAAAGACTCCATCCCAAATCCGAAGCAGCGCGGGCGGCTTTTTCTCCAACCGTCTTCGCGGCTTGATCGAAATCCGTTTTCAGCTGAGCGATTTTTGTATCAACTTCCGCTCCTGATAAGCCGGTTTGGTAGGCGTAATAAGATTTCGCTGATTCCACATCACCCTGGAGCAAGCGGACCGTGAGACCTTCCATCACCAGTTTGGGATCGGCCTTCAAAGTTTGCGTTCCCAACGCGCGCTGAATGGTGTCTTGAACCATGGGGCTAGCTGACAGACTTGCCGTCCCTTCACCAAGGCCTGCCGCTAAATGCCCTAGGCCCTGAGCCAGTCCGCCAACGACGCTGCCGGCCTCGATCACCAACAAAATAAAAAACACAGAGGCGACGACAAAACCATGGGCGGCGCCCATTTTATTTGTCTGTGATTTTGACATGCGAACCGTAAAATAACTCCCCAAAAAGAGAGAGATCACGGCCGAGAGACCTAACCAAAGGCCCGAACCCGTCGCGAGAGCGCTGCCATTCTTTTCGTGTTCGATCACGCTTTGGGCCGCCGAGCCGACAACGCCCGCCCCAAGAGCCGCGAGAATCAGATAGGACATGATGGAAATAAAAACACCGGCAATGACTGATTTCCAGCACAGCAGATGGGCATGATGCGAATGATGAGGTTCAACCGGAGAAGGGGATGTGAAAGTGTTCGCCATAAATAAATTCCTTTAGTGAAGTCGATTGTTTGTTTCGTTTAAAATCTTTCCTGCAGCATCAGGCCGCCTTTTTGTTCTAAACGTGCTTTTTCAGAGAGTCGACCTTTTGCGCATTTCAGGTTAGAAAATCATCTGAAAACTGCCGTCGCACAAATGAGATCGATAGAACTCGGAAGAAATGCCCTCATTTAACAAATGATTCTTTTCAGACGTGCTCCCTATGACTTAATTCTCCTGCGCTTCATGCTTGCGCTTGTATTTATCATCTGCGCACGTACCCGGAACTTTCCAACGCCTTGGATTTTGCGGGCGGTAGAAAAACTTTTAGGATCCTTTGTGATGGGCGAATCGCGCGTTAACCCTCAAACCCTTCGGCAATCAAACCGAAGTGCCGCAAAAATATTTTCTCACTGCAATTCGCAGCTCACGGATCTAGTTTGATAGTGCACGGATTCAAAAGGCCCTCTTTTGCGGAAAAGAAGAGCACCGGCGTAAACCTCCCCTTTTTTATAGAACGAAGTCCCCACATTCAGAACAAAATCGTAACTATCTAAACAGTGCGACCTCGCCGTATGCTGCAAATGATTTTCAGAGAAGCCCGTGTAAAGATGCCCCCGGAGCAAAGAACAATTCCACCCCGGTGCTTCCGCTTCGAACATCCCCGAAAACATCCCGATTCCCGCCATAGGAAACCCGGTGGCGTAGAGATCAAAGGAAAAGGTTTTTATTTCTGAATTTTCTTCCTTCGCGACGCATTTGACCGAAGTGTCGGGTTTAAGAAGGGCGGCCCTCGCTTCTAAGCCTGCCAAAAAATAAAAGCAGTAGATAACTAAATATTTTTTCTTCATGTCGAACTCCTTTTTCCCAAAACATAAAGAAAACCTGGGAAGTTACAAACAAAAAGCCTTCTGCAGATGAATCAGTGACAATCCATTAATAATTAACTAATTAAACTATTAATGAAAATAGAAAGCTTTCTTCAGAAAAGCCTGATTATCCCCACCCTTTTTATGGCCACGCAGCTTGAGGCCAGGTTGCAACAAAAAATATCTGCCCATGGCCTATCGACCCTTGAGGCTTTGATTCTGGTCGCTATTTTATTTGAAGGGCGCGACTGCCGACCCTCCGAGCTCGCGACAAATCTTCGCGCGAGCCGGGTGCGCATCAGTCAGTCTTTAAAAAAGCTCATCGAAAAGGGTTTTATTGATCGTAAGCTAGAAAGACAGGATGCCCGTTTCATCGCGGTGAGGATCACCGTACCCGGAAAGACCCCCGCGGTGAAGCTCGTCGGAATTTTTGATAAGCTCAATCACTCTATCGAAAAACAACTTGGTGCAAAAAATGCGGAGCAAGCGGCCGTCCAGCTTTTCACCTTGCTCAGGGCCACGGATCAAAACTTACAAATCAAATCTCCCAAGGAGTCCCCATGATCGTCGTTCACCATCTTAACAATTCCCGCTCCCAGCGCATTCTTTGGCTGCTGGAAGAGCTTGGCCTCAACTATGAAATCAAACGCTACGAGCGCAACGCGCTGACGATGCTTGCCCCTCCCGAATTGAAGAGGGTGCACCCCCTCGGAAAAGCACCCCTTCTGACGGAGGGAGCTTATACCCTTGCGGAAACTGGAGCCATCGTTGAATATATTCTGGATCGCCATGGAGAAGGGCGCTTGGTGCCGCCCGCAGGAACAAGGGAAAAATACCGCTGGACTTACTGGTTGCATTACGCCGAGGGCTCTGCCATGCCGCCTCTCTTGCTGCAGCTTATCTTTTCGCATTTGCCAAAAGCGCCCGACGTTCCGTGGCTCGTGCGGCCCCTGGTTCGCGCTATTTCGGCGAAGGCTCTGAGCTCTTTTGTGCAGCCCCAATTAAAAACTCACTTTGATTTCATTGAATCAGAGCTCGGCCGCAGCGAATGGTTCGCTGGCGCTGATTTTTCAGCGGCCGATATCCAAATGAGTTTTCCGATGGAGGCCGCCCAGGCCCGCGGAGTTCTCGATCCCTCGCGATCGGCCTGCAGCCTGCGCTTCTTGGAACGCATCCACGCTCGTCCTGCCTACCAAAAGGCCCTCATCAAAGGCGGGCCCTACGATCTTCTGAGCTAGTTATTTGAGGCCGGCACAGCGGAGTTCGATGCGTTCGATGGATGAACGAAGTACGGGGTCCTGCAAGGCCGGAGCGACGATCGTTCCCAAAACCCACTTATCCCAAAACCCCATCTGACAAAACCCACTGCCTACATAACAGGGGACATGGCTTTCGGCCGCTCTGCTCAAAACATTGTTGCAGCTGAGTTGATTGTCTCCTTCAAGGCTTTTTTGTAAACATATTTTTATTTTATCAAGAACCACTTGCCCTTGGGAAGTGAAATGCGGGTGCGCTGCCTCAAAACGACGACAGTAATATTCACCGAAACTTTTGAGGTATCCGTTTGCATCGCAATTCAACTCGTCCGAACGAGCTTCATAATAATCGCAGGTGCCAAGCAAAGCCTGCGCCTCCGATGCTGTTGCGGATAAAATCCAGCCAAAAGACAGCAGAAGAGAAACGAAGAAACGGATCATGAATTTCATCAGACTCTCCCCGCGATATTTTTCGCTAGACCGCAAACTAACAGAAAAAATCCTGCACTTCATCTTTCCTTTCGTTCTCTCGTCCCTCCTTGAAGATTTTAGGAGACTGTCTAAAGAATGGACAGCCGCTTTAGGGCGCTTTTGTCTAACACTTCGAACCCCCCTTCCGGGCCCTTGATCTTTCAAAATGCTTTTAAATGGCAGAGAGCTTTAGTCAGGTGTGGTACAGCTTCTGCATATTACAAAGTTGAAATACATAATCAATGGATCCTTGTCTCAGGCCAGAAACCCTTCGGCAGATCCTAACCAGTTTGTAAGCGGGAGAAAATATGAAAGCGTTCATTTTATTTGCGGTGATGATGATCGGAACAGGCCACCTCGTTCAAGCCGAAGTTCTGAAGTGCAAGGCCCAATCTATCGATAGCGAAGACTTTATGGATTCTAATAAATCAGGCACCGTGCTTTTTGATCAGGTCACCCGTCAAGCTTCTTGGCAAGCCACGGACTCTTCAACAAGCGTCCTTCTTTACGGGTTGAATAGACTTTGCGGATTTGATATCGAACACTCCGGTTGTCAATCTCGCGTTCGTCAAAACTCCAAGTCCCGCTTGGAAACTTTAACTTGGTGCTCAATGGGCGGAAACGCCGATGGAGCAGATAAAGGCGGAATCGGCTACAGCCCTATCACAAAAGTGGGCGGAGTGGTTTGTGACAGTTTCAGAAACGGAGCCGTCGCTAACTACCACATTCGGTTCTCTAAATGCGTCCCTGCAACCAACGGCGAAGTCATCCGATAGTCATCCGATAAATTTTCTCTGGAAAAATCGGTTCCCCAGGGAACCGATTTTTAAACCCGTCGCTCAAACCTGAATCAACTGACCGATCTCCCGCAGGAGATCCTCCGAAGGCGCAGGTTTCATCAGATAGCTTTGAAATCCAGAAGCCAAAGCCTTTTGGCGAATGCCCTCTTGGGCGTAGGCCGTCAAGGCAATCGCCGGCACAAAACCACCACTTTTTAATTCTTGATCACGAATCATTCGGATCAAACGGTAGCCGTCGATATCAGGCATGCCAATATCGCAAATCATGACTTGCGGATGAAAAGAAGTGTATTTAGAAAGAGCTTCCGTCGCGTTCCCGGCGGCCTCGACGTCAATCCCTTGGCGATGCAGAAAAGTTTCTAGAAGACGTCTGACATCCGGCTCATCGTCGATAACAAGAATCCGCAATCCCTTGATTTTTTCTTTCAGACTTTTCTGCAGAGCCAATTGGGCTTCCGACGCCGACGTATAGGAAGACACCGGTGCCACCGGAAGACTCAAAGTGAATTGAGCCCCCTTTCCCTTCCCGTCGCTACTGACATCGATACTTCCGCCATGCAATTCTGTGAGATGCCTCACAATCCCCAAACCCAAACCTAGGCCACCAAATTTACGGCTGGAGCTCGAGTCTTCCTGGCTGAATCTTTCAAAAACATGGGAAAGAAATTGCGGATCGATCCCCTGGCCCGAATCGCGAATGGCGACCACGCAGCGGGATTCCAGCCGACTTAAAGTGACCCAAACCTTGCCATTTTTCGGCGTGAACTTGATCGCATTGGAAAGGAGATTCCAAATAATTTGCTGCAAGCGGGTCACATCACCAAAGACGAAAAAATCGTTGCCTGAAAAATCCAGAGAAATCAGAATATCTTTGGCCTTGGCGGCCAAACCCACGCTTTCCATGGCGTCTTCAATGGGCTCTTTCAAGTCGACAATTTTTGAGCTGAGCTGCATTTTTCCTGACATGATCATTGAAACATCTAAAAGATCATTCACGAGTTGGGACTGGGTCTGAGCATTGCGACGGATGGTGGCGAGTGCCTGGCTTTTTTCAGGCCCCTCCAGCTCGTTATTCACTAACAATTCAGAATACCCGAGAATCACGCTCAGTGGTGTGCGCAATTCATGCGACATGGTCGCTAAAAATTCATCTTTCAGTCGGTTGGCCTTTTGCGCAGCTAAGTAAAGACCTTCCATTTGCTCCTTCGCCGCCCGCTCGCGATGATGAGCCAATTCCAACTCCTGCGTTCGCTCACGCACGCGATTTTCCATCTCCAGGTAGGCCGCTTCGAGCTTCACTCCCCGTTCACCCGAAATTTTAGCGGCTTCGGCGAAGGATAAAATTTTTGGCGAGAGCCGAATCAAAGCGAGGCAGGTGTACACGGAGGCCAAAGCGGTTAGCGCCTTGATCCATCCACCCAACCAATAATTGGCCTCCCAAAGATTCCAGACCTCCAGAAAGTGAGTCATTCCGCAGGCGCCAATGAAGACACCGAAGGCGAGAACAATGAAGGAAAAAGGCATGCGAATTTTACGAATAAGCAGATAAAGAGAAATCGAAATAGAAACGTAGGCGAGACCGATCAGAAGGTCCGACGTGACATGGAGGCCAACAAGACCCGGCTCCCAAAGGTAACAATGTCCATGCGGCATGTAATGACTCACGCCCATCGAATCATCCCCCTTTTCACTCCAAACCTCTCTTGTCGACAGCTTTTTAAAGTCTGTTCAAGGTTGCTCAATTTTTGTTCAACAACTCGCGGCTGTCTTTTGAGAAATCTGAAAACTCCTCCAAACTTACGAAACTTTAAGGAAAAATTCAAATCCTGTAGACGAAAACAAAGAAATAAATTTTGCGCTCTGCAGTGATAAAGAGTTCTGCACGATAGGCCCCGGCTTTCACGCGAGCAGGGCCTCGAACAGAGGAAAAGACTTTCTTCTCAAGGCTAGGGTCCAGTTCTTTCTTTTTTTTAGATTTTTCGCGGCCTGCTCTTGTTGAGTTTTAGAAGAAACCTTATCCTCAAAGAAGAGGTAACCGATGACTCGACGCCTGGCCCTTTATTCTTTGCTGACCTTTGCCACCGGCGCTTGTGCGAGCCTCCCTTCTTGGCAATCTTCACCTCGCACATCTGAACTCCCATCGACAAACCCCGCGAGAGAGGTGGCGAGTGCCGGTTTTTTCGTTGGCTACAACGAGGCCTGGTTCGGTCCCAATTTTGGATCGGACTATACCGGAAATTTTGACCTTGATCGCGTCGATCGCACCTTCGTGGGAATTAAAAAAGCGGGCGGCAGTTTGGTTCGCCTGTGGTTGTTTGAAAATCGTCAGGGAATTCAACTTAATCCCTATGCCCCGCAGGCTCAGGGCATCGATCGACAGATGTTAGAAAACATAGAAAAAGTCATGCAGTCGGCCGTCCAACATGATTTAAAAATTTATTTCACGCTTTTTGATGGTAACGAGCCAAAGTCTGGCACTGCGACTTACGATTACTACTACAATCTTTACAACAACAAATACAGGGAACAGGACGCCTTCATTGAAAAAGTCCTCACCCCTGTGCTGCAAACTTTCAATACCCATCCGGAAGTTGTTTTCGGCCTTGATCTGATCAACGAAGTCGATGCGTTGATCTCCAACGGCTGTTGGGGCCGAGACTGGCAAGTGGGACGAAAATGGATCGCCACCATGCGAACGGCGATCCGCGCGCAAAGCCCTTGGCTGCGGGTCACGGCCAGCACCTCTTCGGTGACTCGTTTCAACTTTAAAACTTTTTTAACCGATGGAAGCCAGAATATTTCTTCGGGCAAACTGTCAGGCCTTGGGCTCGACTTTTATGATTTGCATGCTTACAGCAACGACGGCAGCATTCCAGACGTAGAAAATATCTGCAAGCGCGTTCAAGCCGAAGGCGCTCGAGTGATTTTAGGAGAGTTTGGTCAGAAATCTCAAACGGAAGATGATCAGCTTCAGATGCTGTCCACGCAAAATTTCATCGCCCATGCGCGGGCCAGTTGCTTTTCAGGCGCCCTCGCTTGGCGTTACGATTCCAGCGAAAAATTCTGGAGTTACATCCGCCCCGATGGCCGTCCACGCCCCGCAGTCAACGTCATTTTGGCGGCACCGATAGGCAAATGAAACGACACTTAAAAAATGCAGCAAGCAGGGGTTCAGAAACAAATCGTCTCGCAACACATCCTAACCGCAATTTTCGAGTCATCGCTTTTAAGAGAGCTCCTCGAAAAGAGGCCATCTAGCAATTCCCCTCGACGGGGTCGAATTCCGAAGGCAAAATAGAGGGATGAAGAAAAGTTTAATTGCTCATCTGCTTGTTTTTTCTTTATTCGTCACGCTTTTGATCCTGCTTGCACTTCCACCCGTCCGACTGCTGCAGAGTTTTATCCTGCATACCCTCCGCTTTAAAGACAACTGGATGCAACCTTTGGTCTTTCTGCTCACGGCCAGTTGGTGCGCCCGGTGGTTAGCCATCAAAGTGGAAATTGTTCCCCGCTCCATTGAAAAAATTCTTTTGCAATTGATCGTGGGAATTGTGGCAGCCCTCGCCGTTGCATTTTGGCAGAGGAACTCGGGACATCACTTTCGCCTGCTGGGTCTGGGAACCGAGACCCTGGTTTTTGCAGCGGTGAGCGCCTTGAGCGAAGAGCTCCTGTTGAGGGGTGTTTTACTAGTCTATCTCGCTCCCTTTTATAACTTTAAACGAATGGAACTGAATTTAAGCCTTGCCGCTTTTTCCACTTCATTTCTTTTCGGTTTTGGCAAGGGCCTCACTCCGATCCTTGCCGGAATCGGAATTTTCGACTTCCATTTTTTTCTGCAGGCTTTTAGCAGCAGCCTTTTCTTCAGCCTGCTTTTTATTCCCTTTCGCAGTCTTCTGCCGGGCTTCTTAACGCATACGGGATTGAATCTGATCAGGTGAAGAAAGCCGTCTCAAAAAAAAAGCGGCCTTCAGCGAAGACCGCTTTTTTTTCTTATTTAATTTAGTAACCAGAAACTGCGAAACGTCCACGGCAACCGCCGCCCACCCAGATCATGCCATTGCCGGCGATGCCGAAGGTTTGGCCATAAATACATGCACGGGAAGAGTACTGGCTGATCAAATCAACCGTCGTGATATTATAAATTCCCGTGCCACACTGTTGGGGAGCGTAGTTGAAACTTTGACAGTCGACTTGAACGGAGGGTTGCCAGTATTCTCCATAGGCAAAGGCCCCTTCAGACACTAATAAAGTCAACGCGATTCCTACGAAAGCCGACAGGCGCAAAAAATTTTTCCCTAAATTCATAAATCCCTCCATTTAAAACTCAACGTGATTGTTTAAGTTTCTCACCGCGCTCCAAACGACCAAAAAGTGTCAATGTGGTCCTTCTCAAGTCACAGTGTGTTTGCGCAGAGGGCTTAAGCAATAGGAATGCCAGAGCCAAAGATAGAAAACGGTCTAATTTTGGCCCTGATCTTTTAGCGAGCACTCTTTACTTTCCTAGCGGACCTGGATAGGCTTAAAAAAGAGGTTTCAGATGAAAAGTCCCCTCGTTTTCGCAATATTTCTTTTGTTTGCAGGTTTCAACTTAGCGGCCGCCCCGATCAAGCCGACCGCCGTAAAAACCTATGCTCATTTTATGAAATCAGCCCTGGAAGCCAAAGACGCTCCCGCCACATGCTGGTATCTGGGTCTGTCAGAGGGATATCTGCAGGCCCTTAAAAACACGGAAGACTTGAAGGCTACCCAGCTCTATAAAGAAATCAAAGACCAAGAGGGGAAATGCGGCGGCAAAAACGGCCAAGACCTAAGCAAGACCTTTACCAGTGAAGAATGGATTCGTCTTTCGGAGCTACAGAAAAAAATAGAGTCCGCTGAACTATAGGAAATGGACCCTTAGAGTGTTGATGGAAAAAAGGAAAAGTGGTCTCAAAATAAAACCACAACACCCAAACCCCTCGCACTCTTCAACAAAACTATTCCCCGGCACCTAGATCTGAAGCGCAGGAAGCGCTTCAGAAAGGCCTTCACAGGATGGACATAGCCTCGTAAAACCGGCACTGCTGAACGAAGACATCTATTTAAGTGGAATTTTGAAGAACGATCGATAAGACAATAGATACCTCCCGCGCCGGACGATCAAGGGCCGTTCTCCGGAAGACGATTTCTGAGAATGACAATGGGGCAAGTAACCAGCATGACCGAGAGAGCAAAGCAAGTCTGCGACCACTCCCTCTCATCAACAGCGTAGGGGACCAGTTCCTGAATTATAAATTCTCCTTGGAGTGGACCTGCAAGAGAGAATCCTTCCACGCTTTTTCCAAGCCTTCGGGCGATGTATGGAAAATATTCTGTAAGCTTTTCGCAAAATTTTGAGTTTCTCCTAAGTCCTTCAGAAAGTTTTTTAAATTTTGTTCACCATAGGTGTCGATTATAAAATAATCGAAACTGGAACCCACCCCGTAAGCAAAGTCATTGATACGGCCAGACGAATTTTTTGCATAGGTTGACCAATGCGCCAGCAAATCAAAGCTCAGATTTTTGTGAGCCAGCTGCTCTGAGGCTAAAGCGAGGGCTCGCTTTTTGTAGCTCGCCTCCTGGCCTTTGAAGCGGTACTGCAGAAGAGTCGCTAAGCCCTCATCCCAAAATCTCGAAGACTCTTGCAGATTGAACTTATTTGTCAGCACGCAAAGACAAATATGACTTCCCTCATGCGTGACTAGCTCTGTAAAAGAATTCCCCGGAGGAACGGACGCGTTGATGAAAATCTCTCCCGTTTCACAGTTAAAACGGGAATTGCCAAAGGGGAAAAATTTCTGTTTCACGCCTATGCGAGCGGGCCTGTCCTCAGCAAAAAATCCGCCGAGATTTTGCCAAGCGAGATTTAAGTCCTCTCTTCTGTTTCCCTGAGAATCGACAAAGTGGTCTTTATTTTTATCCTGAATGAGATCGCTGAGAATTTTTGCTCTTTGCTCTCGCGAAAAGGACAGAGCCCAGTTCCAAGCGGCTTCATAATCATAAAAACCTTTTCGTGATTTTTCGATCACAACGCTCTGGTTGGCGAATTCGGCTCCGTAAAGGTCGGTCCAAACATCGTACAAAAACAAGAAAAGCGCGCGGTGCAGATCGATTTCGGGCGTGAGCGGCAAATCGAATTGCATTTTATGTCCTAGCTCATGAATAAGGGCCTCTTTTTTCACCTCATGAGAATGACTCGCACGAAGATAAATGGGCTCATTGAGACCTCCCGAGTAGCTCGCTCCTTCATAAACAATCACAGAGATTTCATTTTCCGCAAATGACAATCCCGAAACCCTTGCTAAAGTCGCGGTGATCCGAGGGCCTTCCTTATCCCATATGTCTTTATAATCCTCTGTCGCCCGCGAAAATTCTCCGGCTTGCGCCGAGAAAGTCAAATGAGGGGAAGGGAGGCCGCCGTGAGCAGATCCTCCCCCAAAACAAACAAGAATAAGAAAAAAATTCCGCAACCGAAACTTCACAATTATTTACAAATCAGGGTTCCCAAAAATTGCGCCGGCAGTGGGTAAATCTGCTCTTGAGAAACCTCGGCCAGCACAAGGCCTGAAAATCCACCGCGAGCGATCTCGATCGTCACCTTTCCTTCTCCGTCCCGTAGTTCAGCGCAAGAATACAAATTCACGCCGGCAGTGGGCGGAGCGCCTGGGATCACCGGCGTACCGGTTTTTTTGCAATAGGTGTTTACGTCACCCTTCGCGAATTCCAGATAGCCTTGATAAAGCCCGGCGGCGGCCGTGCCATTGACACGCAAGTGGGCTTGGGCCCCATCCTTCATTTGACCATCACATTCGAAAATAATTCCCGCGGGACCCAATCCACCGCTTTCACGTCCAGCAAGAGGAGGCTGCGCAAAGGCGCTGGTTGAAACCAAGCTGAGGACCAGAGCAAAGAACATCCGTTTATTTTTCATTTTATTTCTCCTTTTAAATGATTCAATTGGGTTGATGGAAACAATGAGATCGAAAGGTGATAAACATCCTTCGGTTTTTTATTTTTTTCTAAAAGAGCGCACAGACCGCGACGAAATTGGGCGATTTTCGCCACGGCAAAGGGCAGATCAGCCGGATCGATCGCCATGGTCATCGCCGTATGGTTGCGAAGTTCGATGGGAACTTTTTCTAAGGCGTCCACCGATTGCGCCAGAATCTGTTTCTGCAATTTTCGCGCGGCCGCACTGGTCAGTCCCTCTTCAATACTGGTTGAAAATCCCTCAGAGACATCTTCCCAATGGCCGTCCGCATGTCTTTCTAAGAGATGTAAACGCTCCAGGCGTTCCAGCGCCACATTGACTTCCGTTTTAGTGATGCCAAGAGCTTTTGCAATCCAAGCCGCCGAAGGCTGAAAACCATCGACTTTTAGAAGCTCTAAAATAGCGTAGTGGTACCAATCCGAAATGAGCGCAAAAGTATCCAAAGTGATCTGCTGAAATCGAATCGCGGGAGATCGCGGCCACTCTTCATTCAAGGATTCGACGGATTTGAAACGATCGATCTCTTTCAGCGACAAACCCAACGCCAAGCCGATTTTTTCGATGCTTTTCCCGGTGATCGAACGCTTCCCATTCAGCATATCCGACAGGGCCGCGGCCCCTACCCCAAGGGCCTTCGCGAAGGCGCGGAGTGAGTACCGAGGATTTTTGCGGCAACGTTCGACCAACTCCTGTTGGAGGAAGAACTTGAAATTTGTTGTCTGTCGGGCTTCTTGAGCAAGATTCATGAAGGGACTTATAGGTGAAAAGGCTCACAAACGAAAGTCTTTATTGGTACAAAGTGTCCCAATTTTTTTGGAACAGGGAGATATTTCAGGAACTGGTCCCTTACGCTGTTGATAAGAGGGCGTGGTCGCAGACTTGCTCTGCTCTCTCGGTCATGCTGGTTACTTGCCCCCATTGTCATTCACAGAACTCGTCTTCCGAAGAACGGCCCTTGATCGTCCGATCGGGAT
>WBZN01001263.1_pt1 | contig 15776 bp, 15 predicted proteins | sample 5204281 | NCBI WGS metagenome assembly WBZN01 (sample SAMN12344347, study PRJNA552823) | activated sludge metagenome | biome: Activated sludge suspended growth; feature: Nitrification reactor; material: Wastewater; isolation source: activated sludge from nitrification reactor of wastewater...
AGGTGTTCCTGTCGTCCCAGGAAATCGCGCAATTTCAATATAAGAGGATGGAAGCGCATGTTGTATGCGATCGCCAGATGCGAAAACCGGTGCGACGGCAGTTGCCTGACGACGTCGAACAACGGTTTTTCGACAAGGACTCGCCCGGCGAAACCCGCCGCGACCAAAGCGCCGAGATCGTCGAAGTGTTCGCTGGTGCGGCTGGCGATGACCACATACTCCGGCCGCCACCCGCTCAGCGCCGTGTCGAGGAAGTCGTAGCGCCGCGGATGCTCAACCGGGCGGCGGCTCACGACGGCCACTTCGAATCCGAGTTCCTCCAGCACCCGCGCATGGCGCTGGCCGATGGAGCCGTAGCCGACAACGAGAGCCTTCATGAGGTTGGTCCTGTTCCTGCGGGCTTTTCGCCCAATATGACCCATTCGCGTATTTCATGGCGGCGGCCTTCCAGCGTCCAGGTCAGCAACTCGACGCTGCGCACATCGAAGCCGGCGATCAGGACGGGGATTTCGTCGAGGGTGGTAAACCGCGCAAATCCCTTGCCGGCCATGGGCCCGTCTTCGCAGAACCAGGCGTGGTGTCCTGCGGACTTGCCCGTTCCCTCGCCCCAGGTACCATCGGCGAAGGTTCGCGAGAAAATCCGGCCTGCCGGCTTGGTGACACGGGCCATCTCGGCGTAGATTGCCTTAGAGGCATCCCATGGATTGCAGCAGACGGCTTCATTGTCGATGACGGCATCGAATTCGGCATCGCCGAACGGCAGGTTCCCCATGTCGCCGACCCTCAACTCGCCGAAGGATCGCCAGCCCGGACATTCATCGTCAAGGCGCTTCTCTGCCTTGGCTATTGCGGTTGATGAACCGTCGATTCCTGCAAAGGCGAAGCCTTCCCGCGCCAGAAACCACAGGTTGGCACCCGGACCGCAGCCGACCTCGAGGATTCGCACTGCGCTGCGATCGGGCGCCGCGTAAAAGTTGCGGGCAACGAACCGAATAAGCTCCTCGCCCGGATACTTGCCCCAGGCCTGCTCGCGGAAAATCTTCTCCCAGACCGAATTCCAACTCATGACTTGCTCGCGAATATATTCAACTGCCGGACCTCATGGTTTCGATCCCCTTCTGTCCATATCGATCTCTCGATCGCCATGCGCTTCCAGCTGCCAAGCAAGTCATCCACGTCGCGTTCGTCGGTGAAGCGGATCAAACCCATGCCGGCGACCGTGCCTTCGGTACAGTTGACGAATGCCCGGCGACCGGCCGGAACCCCCGTGCCATCCCCCCAGCTTCCCCCGGCGACCACGCGGCTGAACAGCATGCCCCCCGGCTTCGCAACACGGAGCAATTCGGCGTAGATCCTTTGTGAATCCTCGAATGAGTTGCAGCTGATTGCGCCAATGTCCAGGACCGCATCGAAACTGTCGTTGGCGTAGGGCAGGCTGAGGCAGTCCCCGACCCGCACTTCGCTACCATTGCCCTTCCATCCGGGCACTTCCCTGTCCAGACGGGCGACTGTTCGGGCGACCGCGGTGGGCGAGCCCTCTATCCCGCTGAACGAAAATCCCTCCCTGGCGAGGAACCAGAGGTTCGCTCCGACGCCCGAACCCACCTCAAGCACCTTGACCGCGGCACGGTTCGGCACCCCATAGTAATTACGCGCAATGAATCGAACGACATCCTCGCCCGGGTATTGCCCCCATTCTCTTGCCTGAAAGATCGATTCCCACGTGGCATCCCACATAAGGCACCTTAGCTGTAAAAGAGGATGCGTTTCAGATTAGCCCGGCCGGACGCAATGAGGGATTTCCGGAGATTGTCATAGGCCACTGGGTCGATGATCTGGTATCCGATGCGAAAGGGGAAACGGCTGTCCGAGAACCCAGCCTTGAAATAGAGCAGCGAGTTATCTGCATCGCCATTGGTGCCCCCGCCCATGTAGAGCCATCTCATGCCATCCAGCCGGCCCTTGTCCGCCGCGGCTTTGAACATCAGATGGGATGAATACGATTCCTTGCCGCGAGTGGACGTTGCACCCAGATGGTACTCGATGATCTCGGCACCCCAGAAAAAAATCCCCATCGACAGAATTTCCCCGCCCTTACGGCAAACCATCAAGCGGACTGCCGGCAGTTTCGACAAGGCTTCGAAGTAGGCGGCCGGAAACAAGAAGAATGGGTCGGCGGAGAGGGCCTCCATGGCCCTGAGGTAGAAGTCGGGGAAGAGGTTTCTTATGTCCTCGGCTGCGTGCCATTCGGCCACGACGCCGGCTCTTGCGGCCTTGCCGATGCCCCTGCGGGTGCGCGTGGAAAACGCCGCTTCCGGATCAGTGCCAAGTAGGGGGATGGCGACGGTCATTCGATCGTCCAGGATTGTGCCGCAATAAAACCGCTCATTGCCGGCCATGGGATGCAGCCGAACGAATTCAGCCAGAATGCCGCTCGAGCGGCACCATTCCCGATACTGCGACCAGGCTCGCGCCGTAAATGCCGGGTCATCGGAGCTGGCAACGGGCCCGCCGTAGCCATAGGCCGATTGCAGGTCATGCCATGAGGTATCGAGAACGCGTCCGCGATGCGTGCTATGCAGCCAGAAGGAGTTTTCCTCCCGATAGCAAAGGAAGACGGGCTCCAGTGCGGAATCCCTGGTTGCATCCGCGGCGACGTAGACGGGCGAGAGCGTGGCCAAGCGAAGGGCGGGGGGCAGCTGCTGAAACAGGGACTGGGCTTCCTCCAGCCCGAGGGCGCTGATCATTGGGGGCGATGCGTTCATTCCATCGGGACGTTTCGATGGTCGCTGAAGTCGATGAAGTAACGCGTCAAGAGCCTACCCACAGAAGCAGCACCCTCATGCACCTTATCCCCCGTGACCAGCGAGCCGGCCGGCGCCGAAGCATTGACAAGCATCGAACCGGCCCCCATGACTACCCGGTCGCCAAGATCGCAGCGGCCGATCAAGGTGCTTTTCGCAAACAGTATCGTGCCCTCCCCGAGACGCGGGTATTCCAGCGTTCCGTTCAGCGGGGTACCCCCGATGGTGCAATTCTGGTAGACGCAAAGGAAGTTGCCGAGCTTGGCCCGACCGATGACCGTGCCGACTGGATGCACGAGCAGAAACACCTCGGGGAGTTCGACTTCATAAAAAAGATCCAGGCCGTGCAGGGCCTTGTTCAACAGATAGGTGCGACTGGCCAGCCCGGCGTCGCCTTCACGATGGAACTCGCGGGCCAGCAGGGCCAGGAACACAGCATAGCGATCGCCATGCAGATGCGACAGCGCGGCCTCGCCCTCCCTTGTATAGCCTGCAATGGCGATCCGGCTGAAACAGCGCGACAGCGCCGCCAGTGCGCGTGAAACCGCAGCGGACCATGTACCTGCCGGGGCTTTAAATCCATCCGGGAATAAGTGCGCGACCTGGTGTTCCACGTAGGCAGCTAGGGCGGCTACCGGCAGCGTCGACCAGACGCGCCCGTCTTCTGTCTCCAAAGGGCGGTAATCCTGACTCATCGGATCCGCCTAGCTATGTTCATTTCCCGGCATGTCATGCTCAGGCGCCCGTGCTGCCCTGCGCCCGCTCGAAATCTTCCATCCGTCCGACGTCCAGCCAGTATTCGTGGATCGGGAACATGGAAACGCGGTAGCCGTCGTCGATCAGCGTTTGCACGAGGTCCGGCATATCCAGCCGGCGGGGAGGATGTACGAGTGCGATCACCTTTGGGCTGACCACATACACTCCCGCATTGACGAAGAAGCGGTGCACCGGCTTTTCCGTGATGCCGGTAACGCTGCTACCCTCTCCCTCGACCACACCGAAGGGCACCTGCATGTCGTATTCACGCACGCTTAGGGTTAGTTCGCTGTCTTGGACGCGGTGAAAATCCAGCAGTGCGCCGAAGTCCAGGCGCGTCAGCACATCTCCGTTCATCATCAGCACTGGCAGGTCGCCAGGTTCCTTCAACAACCCGAGTGCGCCGCCGGTGCCGAGCGGGGTATCCTCCTCAACATAGTTGATCGTAACTCCCCAGCGGCTGCCATCGCCGAAGTGCTTTCTGATGCGTTCCGGCTTGTAATGTACGGAAAAGCAGAAACGGTTGAAACCTGCCTCCACGAAACTGTCCAGGATGCTTTCCAGGATCGGCTTGCCGCCGACAGGCAGCATGGGTTTGGGACAGTCGTCGGTGAGCGGCCTGAGGCGCGTGCCCAGGCCGCCCGCCATGATGAACACCAGGTTGTCCCGGCGCTCGCCTTGCAGCAGTTCGCGCAAGGTTTCCAGCCCGGCCAGTCGCCCATGTTCATCCACCAGCGGAACATGCAGGAGCGAATGCTGCTCCATCAGGTTGCGCAGGGAGTCTCTGTTGGCACCCACCCGCGCCACGATCGGCCGCGGGTTCATGACCTCGGAGACCGGTGTCGAAAAGTCTATCCGCCGCAACAGCGCACGCCGGATGTCGCCATCCGTGACCAGGCCGGCCAGGCAGCCATTGCCGTCGATCACCATGGCGATGCGCAGGCCGCCGGCGTCGAGCACGCGCAGGGCCGTCTCGACGGAATCGTGCGGGGCGATGACGGTAGATTTCCAGGCAAGGTCCATCCGGCTACTCCGGTAATACGGGTTCGTCGGTCAGGTAATCGCGCTCGGCGGGCTTCCCGAGCAACTCCCAATACCGCATGGGGGACAGGCCGCTACCCGGTCGCTTGCAGGCCAGGCTGGACTCTGTCCAAGCGTCGCCCATCCTGACCGGCACAGCCGCGACCAGGCTGCGGCGCGCGATGATGCGGTTCGCCAGTTCTGCTTGGACGGGCTGCTTCAGGGGCGAACCGAGGGCTTGTTCCACTTGGCGAATGGCGGCCACCATGGCCGCCAGTTCATCCGGTTCGATCGATGCCAGGTGATCCGGTCCGGGCAGGCTGCGGTCGAGCGTTACGTGCTTCTCGATCGCGACAGCACCACGGGCCGCCGCGGCGATGGCGATGGCAGTTCCCACCGTGTGGTCGGACAAGCCCACAGGCAGCCCGAAAGCGGCGGCGATCGTATCCATCGCCCTCAGGTTCACCTGGTCGTAGGGTGCCGGGTATTCCGTCGTGCAATGGAGCAGGGTGACCTTGTCAGCGAGTATTGCCCGCCCGCGCTCGCTCGTCAGGGCATTGTGGAAAGCGGCCTCTCCGGGTGGCGCGCTCTCGCCGAGATAGCCGTAGGCCAGTACGCCCAGGGCCAGCGCCACTTCCTCAAGCGTGCTCATGCCTGTCGACAGGATGGACGGCTTGCCCAGCCGGGCGATGCCGAGGAGAAGCGGACCATTCGTGACCTCCCCCGAGGGTATCTTCAGGATCCGTACTCCAAGGTCGTCGGCGAGGAAGCGTGCGCTGTCCATGTCGAAGGGAGTGGACATGAATTCGATGCCCAGCGTCTTGCAACGATCGGCAAGCATGCGATGCGCATCACGGGAGAGTTCCAGCTTGCGCACCATCTCCAGCTGGCTTTCCGTTGCGCCCGTCGTGCGCATCTGGTACTGGGCCTTGGGCGCGCTGCGGGAAATCACGGCTTCAGCGCGGAAGGTCTGGAACTTGACGGCGTCCGCCCCGGCGCGGGCAGCGGCCTCGACCAGCGCCAGCGCCAGATCGGGCGAGCCGTTGTGATTGACGCCGGCCTCGGCGATGACGAAGACGCGGCTCATGACAGGTCGTGGAAGCGCTTGATGGTCAGCCCCTCCAGCGGATGGGACTTGAGGGTTTCCTTGATGCGCGCCGAGCTGTTGCCATGCCCGTAGGCGCAGATGCGCTGCGCGGCGATTTCCTTGTGGGCCGGGGAGAGCGCCTTTTCGATCGCCCGACGGATGGACTTCGCATCCTCGGCGCAGTCGATGACGGAGGGGGAGCGCAGCCGGCCGTCCTGCCGCGGCCCGATATTCACTGTCGGGACGCCCAGCAGCGGCGCTTCGGTCAGGCCGCTTGAGGAGTTGCCGATGACGGCGTCGACGCAGGCCAGCAGACTCAGGTAGCGCGGGCCGAGCGAGGCGAACACAGAGGCGCCTGTGCCCCGCGATCTCGCGTAGGTGGCGATGCGCGCATTGATTGCGCGGCCCTTGCGGTCGGCGTTGGCATGGGTGAAAACGACATGCGCTTCCGGGAAATGAGCGAGGGCGTCCAGCAGGGCCTCAAGCACCGCTTCATCATCGGTCTGTCCCAGCGTGGCTGGATGCAAAGTGACCAGGAAAGTGGCCGCGGCAAGAGGAATGCCGAGCTCCCGCGCCAACACCGGACGATCTATCCGGGGCGACTTGAGCACGGCATCGAGGCCGGGCGCACCGAAGCAGAGCACCTGCCCGGGCGCCTCCCCCATCTGCAGCACGCGGTGGCGGTAGGGCTCCGCCGCAACGAAGTGCAGGTGGCTCATCTTCGTGATGGCGTGGCGCATGGCATCGTCTACCGCCCCTTCGGTCAGTTCGCCGCCGTGGATGTGCGCAATCGGCAGCCGCGCCAGCATGGCCGCCTGTGCCGCCGCGAAGATCTCGAAGCGGTCGCCGAGTACGACGACGATGTCCGGCCGGAGCCGCGCGAAGGCATCGGCGAAGCCGGCGACGCCGAGGGCCACCGACTTGGCGATGCCCGTCGGCGTATCGCTCGACAGCAGCATCTCGACGCGGGCGGCAATGGGGAAGCCGTCGGCCTCGATCTCTCCGACGGTCATGCCGAATTCGGGGACGAGGTGCATGCCGGTGACGGCGAGCTGCAGCTCCAGCCCGGCGTCGCCGCGGATCTCCTCCAGCAGCCAGCGCAACAGGCCGTATTCGGCCCGGCTGCCGGTGACGACGCAGATTTTCCTCGGAGCGTTCATCCGCTGCGGTTTGGCCTAGATGTTGTAGAGGTTCGGCTTGTACAGCGCGAGGTTGCCCGGCTCGGCGAACCATTCCGCTGTTTCCGCCAGGCCGCGCTCGAAGCCCGCCAGGCCGCCGTAGGCCGGCTTCCAGCCCATGCGGGCCTCGGCCTGTCCGATGTCGGCGAAGAGTCGCTCGACCTCGCTCGCCTCGGGCCTCAGGCGCTGCGCGTCGCTGTCGATCTCGAAGTCGATGCCCATCGCCTTGCCGATCAGGCGGGCGGTTTCGCCGATGGAGATCTCGAAGCTGCTGCCGATGTTGGTCACCTGGCCGACCACCTTGTCGCTCGCCAGCGCGGCCATGAAGCCCCGCACCGTGTCGCCGACGAAGGAGAAGTCGCGCGTTGGCGCGACGGCACCGAGCTTGATGCGGCGCCGGCCGGCGAGCAGCTGGGTGATGATGGTTGGGATGACGGCGCGGGCCGACTGGCGCGGCCCGTAGGTATTGAAGGGGCGCAGCACCGCCACCGGCGTGCCGAAGGATTGGTGGAAGGACAGCGCGATCTGGTCGGCGCCGATCTTCGAGGCCGAGTAGGGTGACTGTCCCTGCAGCGGATGTTCCTCGGTGATCGGCACGAAGCGCGCCGTGCCGTAGACCTCGCTGGTCGAGGTATGCACGACCTTCGCCAACCCCAGTGCGCGCGCCGCGTTGACGACGTTCAGCGTGCCCTTGATGTTGGTGTCGACATAGGTGTCCGGCGAATGGTAGGAGTAGGGGATGGCGATCAGCGCCGCCAGGTGCAGCACCGACTCGCAGCCCTGCATGGCCGTGTGCACGCCGTGCGGATCGCGGATGTCGCCGGCGAAGACCTCGAACCGGCCGGCCACGTCGGGTGCGCAGCGGTCGAGCCAGCCCCAGGAGTTGAACGAGTTGTAGAAGACGAAGGCGCGCACCTCGTGCCCGGCGCGGACTAGGGCCTCGGTCAGGTGCGAGCCGATGAAGCCGTCGGCGCCGGTGACGAGGATGCGGCTCATGCGGCGATTTCGGCCGACAGGGCAGGGTAAAGGGACAGATCAGGCGCCATCATTCATAATGCGTGTTTTTTCAACCGCCTTCGGGTTTCGGGATGCCCTCCAAGGGGCGAATTATGACAGATCAACCAGGCGCTTACGATATCGTCCCGCGCGTGCGAACCGTCTATCCGCGGGAGAACGGCGAATTCGCGGACCTGGACCGGCTGATAGATGAGTTCATTGTCGACAAGGCCGTGCCCCCCTTCTTCGGCAGGGGCACCCGCTTCTTTACCCAGGGCTCCTGCTTTGCCGAGAACCTGAATACCACCCTGCAATCCTTGGGCTACCGCTCCTACTACAACCAGATGATCGAGGCGCTGAACAGTCCTGTCGCCAACGCCATCTACCTGAGTGAACTGGCCAGTACGCGGGATCACGCAGTGGCAGGCGAACTGCGGGCGGCGGAGGTCTTCATCCTGACCATCGGCGTGGCGCCCTGCTGGTTCCTCAAGGCGACGGGGCAATTCGTCTTCGAGCCCAATCTGCGGCGGATCGGCGACTACGTCCAGCGCACCCTGCCAGTAGCCGAGGCACGGGATGCGCTGCTGCACACTTTCAAGATGGTGCGGCAAATCAATCCGGCAATGAAGATCGTCCTGACCCTGTCTCCGGTGCCGCTGGGCCGCACCTTCGAGTTCCATTCCGCCATCGTGGCGGACGCCCTCTCCAAGGCCTCGCTGCGCGCGGCCATCCACGAGGCGCTGCAGGCATATGAAGGCGACGACCCGCCATTTTACTTTCCTTCGTTCGAGATCGTCCGCTGGGTGGGCGCGCACAGAGGCGAGGCCTTCGGCGACGACGGCCTGCCGCGACATGTGTCCAAGCACTATGTCGAGGCCATCATCCGCGCCTTCATCCGCAATTACGGCATCGATGCGGCCGGCGCATCCGCCAAAAAGGGATAAGCGCACGCCATGCTGTTGATGATCGACAACTACGATTCCTTCACCTACAACCTCGTGCAGTACTTCGGCGAGCTGGGCGAGGAGGTGCGCGTCGTCCGCAACGACGAGATCACGGTTGAGGCCGCCGTCGCCCTGCAGCCCGACCGCGTCGTCATTTCCCCGGGCCCCTGCTCGCCTGCCGAGGCCGGCATCTCGGTGGCGGCGATCCGGGCCTTTGCCGGGAAGGTGCCCCTGCTCGGCGTCTGCCTCGGCCACCAGAGCATCGGCGCCGCCTTCGGCGGGAAGGTCGTGCACGCCCGCCAGCTCATGCACGGCAAGACCTCCACGGTGCACCACGCCGACACCGGCGTCTTCCGCGGCCTGCCCAACCCTTTCACCGCCACGCGCTACCACTCGCTCGCCATCGAGCGCGCCTCGCTGCCGGCCTGCCTCGAAATCACGGCGTGGACCGACGACGGCGAGATCATGGGTGTGCGCCACCGCGAATACGCAGTGGAAGGCGTGCAGTTCCACCCCGAATCCATCCGCACCGAGCACGGCCACCGCCTGCTGAAGAATTTTCTGGAGCCATGACATGATCACCCCACAGGAAGCCCTGCAGCGCACCATCGAGCACCGCGAGATCTTCCACGACGAGATGCTGCACCTGATGCGGCAGATCATGGGCGGCGAGATCACGCCGCTGATGGTCGCCGCCATCCTCACCGGCCTGCGCGTCAAGAAGGAGACCATCGGCGAGATCTCCGCCGCGGCGAAGGTGATGCGCGAGCTGTGCACCCGCGTCGAGACGCCGCACAACCCGCATTTCGTCGACATCGTCGGCACCGGCGGCGATTCGGCCCACACCTTCAACATCTCCACCGCCTCGGCCTTCGTCGCCGCCGCGGCCGGCGCCACGGTGGCCAAGCACGGCAACCGCAGCGTCTCCTCGAAGTCCGGCTCGGCCGACGTGCTGGAAGCCCTCGGCGCCAGGATCGACCTAACGGCGCCGCAGGTGGCCGAGTGCATCCAGGCGACCGGCATGGGCTTCATGTTCGCGCCCAACCACCATCCGGCCATGAAGAACGTCGCGCCGGTGCGGCGCGAGATGGGCGTGCGCACCATCTTCAACATCCTCGGCCCCCTCACCAACCCGGCCGGCGCGCCCAACACCCTGATGGGCGTCTTCCATCCCGACCTCGTTGGCATCCAGGTGCGCGTCATGCAGCAGCTCGGCGCCGACCATGTCATGGTGGTCTGGGGCAAGGACGGCATGGACGAGATCTCGCTCGGCGCCGCCACCCTCGTCGGCGAGCTGAAGAACGGCGCCATCAGCGAGTACGAGATCCACCCCGAGGACTACGGCCTGCAGATGGTCTCCAACCGCGGCCTGCGGGTGGCCGGCGCCGCCGAGTCGAGGGAAATGGTTCTGGAGGCGCTCGACAACAGGCCGGGCACGCCGCGCGAGATCGTCACCCTGAACGCCGGCGCCGCGCTGTACACGGCGAATCTCGCCGCCTCGGTCGCCGACGGCATCGCCCGCGCGCGCGGGGCCATCGCCAGCGGCGCCGCGCGCGCCCGGCTCGAGCAGTTCATCGCCTATACGCAGCGCTTCAAATGAAAACGAGCGACAGCGAAGCCAACGACATCCTGCAGAAAATTCTCGCCGTCAAGCGCGAGGAAGTCGCCGCCGCGCTGGCGGCGAAGTCGCTGGCCGCCCTGCGCGCCGAGGCCGCAGTGCAGCCGCCGCCGCGCGACTTCGCCGGCGCCATCCGCGCAAAAGTCAGTCTCGGCAAGACGGCGGTGATTGCCGAGATCAAGAAGGCCAGTCCCTCGAAGGGCGTCATCCGGGCGGATTTCCGTCCCGGCGAGATCGCCGCCAGCTACGCCGCCCACGGCGCCGCCTGCCTGTCGGTGCTCACCGACCGCCAGTTCTTCCAGGGTGCGCCGGAATACCTGATGGAAGCGCGCGCCGCCTGCACGCTGCCGGTGCTGCGCAAGGATTTCATCGTCGACGAATACCAGGTGTTCGAGGCGCGTGCCATGGGCGCCGACGCCATCCTGCTCATCGTCGCGGCGCTGGTCCTGCCGCGACTGCGGGCCCTCGAGGCGCTCGCCCATGAACTGGGCATGGCGGTGCTGGTCGAGGCCCACGACGCCACCGAGCTCGATCTCGCCCTGCAGCTGCAGACGCCGCTGCTCGGCATCAACAACCGCAACCTGCGCAGCTTCGAGGTTTCGCTCGAGACGACGTTCTCGCAGCTCGGGCGGATTCCCGCTGACCGCATCGTTGTCACCGAGAGCGGCATCCTCACGCCGGCCGATGTCGCCCTCATGCGCGGTCGGGGCGTGCACGCCTTCCTCGTCGGCGAGGCCTTCATGCGCGCGCCGGATCCCGGGGCGGCACTGACCGGGATGTTCCCAGCGGACGGCAATGGCTGATCCCGCCTTCCTCCATCGCGTTCAGGCCGGCATTCGCCTGATCGAGCGGGGCGAGCTGGAGCAAGCCGAACGCCTTTTCCGCCAGCTGACGGAGGCGCATCCGCGCGATGCCGGCCTGTGGAACCTGCTTGGCGCCGCGCAGCACAAGGCAGGCCGTTTCGAAGAAGCTTTGGCCGCCTGCCAGCACGCGCTCGAACTTGATCGCAGGAACCCGGACTATCTCTACAGCGTGGGCAGCATCCTGTTCAATCTGGATCGTCCGGACGAGGCGGCAAAAAAATTCCGTGCGACCCTTTCCGCAAGGCCCAATCATATCGATGCACTGCTGGATCTCGGTCGATCGTTGCGTGACATGGGAGACTTGCGGCAGGCTGAAACGATCTTCATGCGGGTCCTCCAGCGAGCCCCTTCGAGTCAAGAGGCCTATATCGACTTATGCAATTTGTACGAATCCCAGGATCGCAACGAAGAGGCCGAGCGATGTTTCCGCGAGGGCATCGCGCAGTTGCCCAGACCGGAGGATTTGCATTTTTTTCTGAGCCTGCTCCTTCTCAAGCAGGGGCGCTTCGCCGAGGGATGGGCTGAGTATCAATGGCGCAGCAGTCGCCGCAACGAGCTGGCAGGCGCTAAATTGCCCTTCTGGACCTGGCGCGAAACGCCCTGGAGCGGGCGGCTCGATGGCCAGCGGGTGGCAATGTGGCCGGAACAGGGGCTGGGCGACATCCTGTTTTTCTTGCGCTTCTCGGAAAGAGTGCGGCGCCTGGGGGCCAGAACGGTTTTGTATTTGCCGAGACGGCTTGCCGGGATCGTCAGGAGGGCCGAATGTGTCGATGAGGTAAGCGAACTATCGGATGGCGCAGGTTTGAGTCGGGAATCGGTGCTGCTCGGAGACCTGCCATTCATGCTCGCAAGCGGTGATGAAACGCCAGAACCGTTGCGGCTGAAGCCGCTTCAGGAGCGTCTGGAAACGATGCGGCGGCGCCTGGCGGACTGCGGTCCGGCGCCCTACATTGGCCTGACCTGGCGTGCCGGACTGAAGACCGGACCGCAACGCTATCAATTAATCAAGGACATTCCCCTAGAGGATTTTGCGCGTACCGCAGCACGCTTGCCAGGGACACTCGTGGCCGTCCAACGCAATCCCGAAGCGGACGAGGTGGCGCAACTGGCAACGCTGGCTGGCCGCCCCGTGGGTGATTTCAGCGACGTGAATGCCGACCTGGAGGATGCCCTCGCGCTGATGGCCTGCCTGGACGACTATGTAGGCGTATCAAATACAAACATGCACCTGCGTGCAGGGGTGCGTCCGCAGGCGCATGTGCTGGTGCCTTTGCCGCCGGAATGGCGCTGGATGGCCCAAGGCGAAGAGTCGCCCTGGTATAAGGATTTTTCGATTTTTCGCCAGAAATGCAGGAATGACTGGAAAGAACCCCTGGAACAATTAATTATGTGTTTTAAAAACAGGGACTTTTCTTAGTTGCATAAAAACAACATTTTTTGCTCTTGTCTGGATTCGAACCCCGATTTCCATTGCCTTGTGCCTATGAAGAAAGGCAGAATCAATGCAACTTCTCAGATTCAGTTTCTCGGGAAGCAAGGCAGGCGGGAAGTAACGGTGCAGTACGGGATGTGCACATGGCGCCGGAACAACCTGCCGGACTTTCAAACAAAGAGGAGATTCACACAATGCAAAAGAAACTCATCGCTGCTGCCATCGCCGGCCTCGTCGCCGTGCCGGCCCTGGCGCAGACCAACGTCACGATTTCCGGCCACCTCCGCGCCGGCTATGACAACTACAGCGTCAAGGACTGCCAGATGGCTTCCGACTGCCGTTCCGAGTCGAAGTTCTCCGACCAGAACTCGCGCATCATCTTCAACATCGTCGAGGACCTCGGCGGCGGCCTGAAGGCCTGGGGCCAGCTGGATTCCCGCTTCACCGTCGACCAGGGCGGCCAGTCCGCCAACGGCGCCATCAACTGGTGGGCGCAGGGCAACACCGGCATGGGCCTGATGCACTCCTCCTGGGGCAAGGTCACCCTCGGCCACTGGGATGTGTACTACAACGAATTCGAGCGCAACCTCGGCCTGCCGCGCGCCCAGCCGCTGCAGTACAACCTCGGCCTCGGCATCATGTCGCAGGTGGCCACCACCGCCGGCGGCGCAGCCTCTGCCCAGACCGTCGGCACCGGCACCCGCACCTCCAACCTGCTGATGTGGGACAGCCCGAACTGGAACGGCTTCACCGGCTCCCTCGCCTATTCCACCAACCCGGCAGCCATCTCCAACGAAGGCTCGGGCGTGACTTCCGCCGTCAACAGCGGCAATGCCGGCGGCGGCTATGCCTGGACCGCGGCCATCCGCTACAACAACGGCCCCTGGGCTGCCGGCTACGCCCACTGGTCCTCGGAGTCCGAGAACCAGCAGCAAGTTGCCGCCACCGGTGCGAATGTTGCCGCGGTCAACAACCTGACCGGCGACCGCATCTGGCTCGCCTACAGCTTCGCCATGGGCCTGAAGCTCGGCTTCGGCTATGACTGGAGCAGGAACGACAATGCTGCAGCTGGAGCACTGACCACGACCAACCAGAAGCGCTCGGCCTGGTACCTGCCGGTCAGCTACAGCTGGGGCCCGCATGCGGTCTATGCCTCCTACGCCCGCGCCGGCGACACCAGCAACGACATGGGCCTGAGCACCGGCGCCAGCGCCTGGAACATCGGCTACGACTATGCCTTCTCGAAGCGCACCTCGATGGGCATCTACTACACCGCCCTCAGCAACAAGTCCGGCGGCAACTACAACCTGTTCTCCAACGCCGGCAACGGCTCCACCGCGATTGCTGCGGGTGGCGCCGGCACCACGGGCCTGGGCGCGGATGCCCGCCAGTGGTACATCGGCATGGCGCACAGCTTCTGATCGACTCCCAGAGTCTTTCAGCAGACTTCAAACGGCCGCCTTCGGGCGGCCGTTTTTTTTGATCTTGCAGCCCGATTCCTCCGCTTGTCACGGGACTGTCACATCCATGCAACAAAACCCTGCAAAAATACGCGCGCGTCAGGATTTATCTTGATTCGTCCGCGGATCTTTGGGTAACATAAACTTCAAGTATTTTCACACGGAGCATCGACATGCAAAAAAAGCTCATTGCCCTGGCCGTTGCCGGCCTCTTCGCCGTGCCGGCACTGGCGCAGACCAATGTCACCATTTCCGGCAAGTTCGTGGGCGGTTATGACAACTACAGCGTCAAGGACTGCCAGGTCGCTTCCGACTGCCGCTCCGAGTCGCGTTTTTCCGACCAGAGCTCGCGCATCATCTTCAATATCGTCGAGGACCTTGGCGGCGGCCTGAAGGCCTGGGGTCAGCTCGACTCCCGCTTTCAAGTCGACACGGGCGGCAGCAACGCGGCCGGTACCAACCAGTGGGCCAGCGGCAACACCGGCATGGGCCTGATGCATGCCTCCTGGGGCAAGGTCACCCTCGGCCGCTGGGACGTGCACTATGACGAAATCTGGAAGTACATCGGCGGCAATCGCGCCGGTTCGCAGCAAACCAACCTCGCCGACGGCCTGATGTCGCAGGTGGCCACCACCGCCGGCGGCGCAGCCACTGCCCAGACGGTCGGTTTCGCTACCCGCACCGCCAACCTGCTGATGTGGGACAGCCCGAACTGGAACGGCTTCACCGGCCGCCTCGGCTACTCCACCAACCCGACCGCCAACGAAGGCACTGGCGTGACTTCCGCCGTCAACAGCGGCAACGCCGGCGGCGGCTACGCCTGGAGCGCGGCCCTGCGCTACAACAATGGCCCATGGACGGCCGGCTACTCGCACTATGCTTCAGAGTCCGAAAACCAGCAGAATGTTGCCGCTACCGGTGCGAATGTTGCCGCGGTCAACAACCTGACCGGCGACCGCATCTGGCTCGGCTACACCTTCGCCATGGGCCTGAAGCTCGGTTTTGCCTATGACTGGAGCAGGAACGACAATGCTGCAGCTGGAGCACTGACTACGACCAACCAGAAGCGCGGTGCCTGGTACCTGCCGGTCAGCTACAGCTGGGGCCCGCATGCGGTCTATGCCTCCTACGCCCGTGCCGGCGACACCAGCAACGACATGGGCCTCGACACCGGCGCCAGCGCCTGGAACCTCGGCTACGACTACGCCTTCTCGAAGCGCACCTCGATGGGCATCTACTACACCGCCCTCAGCAACAAGTCCGGCGGCAACTACAACCTCAAGTCCGTTGGCGGGAGTGGCGCCACCGCGATTGGCTCGGGTGCCGCCGGCACCACGGGCCTGGGCGCGGATGCCCGCCAGTGGTACATTGGCATGGCACACAGCTTCTGATATCGACGCACCGCGTCTTTCTTCAGCAGGCTTCAAACGGCCGCCCTCGGGCGGCCGTTTTTTTGGCCGGCTGGGTGCCCTACCTGCTAGAGCAGCACTAGATTGTCGCGGTGGATGAGTTCCGGCGCGTCGAGGTAGCCGAGGAGGGTTTCGATTTCCGCGCTGGGCCGGCGGGCGATGCGGCGCGATTCCGAGCTGGAGTAGTTCACCAGGCCGCGGGCGATTTC
>WBZN01001266.1_pt1 | contig 15758 bp, 13 predicted proteins | sample 5204281 | NCBI WGS metagenome assembly WBZN01 (sample SAMN12344347, study PRJNA552823) | activated sludge metagenome | biome: Activated sludge suspended growth; feature: Nitrification reactor; material: Wastewater; isolation source: activated sludge from nitrification reactor of wastewater...
AGCGGCGCGGTTTGCGCGGCGCCGGCATAGGCCCAATAGCCGGCAAGCGCGCTTGCGGACGTTCGGCCGCGCAGCAGCGCCACCGGATCGCGCAGATCGTCATAGAGCAGGTGGTGATGGCCGATCATCGCGGTGATCCCCGGATTGTCGACCAGTGCCGCTCCCAAGGGCCCGAGGCCATAGCGATCGCCGCGGCGACGCTCAACCAGATGCAGCGCCATCGCGGCATTCAGCAGCCGTTCCGCCGCCTCCGGCGCCAGCGACAATCTGCCCGACAATTGCGCGGCGTCGATCGGACCTTCCGCCAGGATCTCGAACAGCCGCAGGCGCACGCAGGCCACCAGGATCTGCGAATAGACGAAGCCGGCGCACAGATCGAACAAATCGCGGGCGCGGCGTTGCGCAATCGGCCTGGTCAAGGGAAAGCCCGCGGCCCAGCGCTGGAAGCGCCGGCTCGCCAGCAGCCGGTCGCGCCAATGCGCGAGCCGGTCGGCCCATTGCGACAGCCGCGCGGCCGGCGGCGCCGACATCAGGTGATCGGCCATGCGCGGCGCCTCAGGCGGCGCGCTGCGCCAGGTTCTTTGGCAACAGGCGGCCAGCCTCGGAGAGAATATGCGCCTTCAATCCGGCGGCGCCCGGGCATTCGGGAATCGAATCGACGGCCTCGGTCACCAAGCGCTTCAAGCGCCCGATCGAGCCGTCCAGCCCGATCTCGAGCACCGCGCTTGGCCGTCCGAGAATCTCGTCGCGGCCGACCGGCTTTCCGAGTTCCTCGGCATTGCCGACCGCGTCGCGGATATCGTCCGCCACTTGATAGGCCTCGCCGATGCGTTCGCCGAGCATCTGCCACGGACCGGCCGGCGCGCCGGCGGCGGCGGCGCCCGCCAGCGTCGCCGCGGCAAACAAGGCGCCGGTCTTGGCCCGATGATAGGCCGAGAGTTCCGCCGCGGGTTCGCATTCCCAGGCCTGTCCGGCGACAATGCCGAGCGGCATGCCGACCGCGCGGGCGATGAGCAACTGCAACGGCGCCCAGCGCGCGGGCATGATCGCCACCTCGCGTGCCAGGGTCTGGAACGCTAGCACGATCAGCGCGTCGCCGGTCAGCAGCGCGATCCGTTCGTCGAAGGCCTTGTGCACGGAGAGTTTGCCGCGCCGGAGCGACGCATCGTCGAAACAGGGCATGTCGTCATGCACCAGCGATGCGCAATGCAGCATCTCGATGGCCACGGCGGCTGCGTCGGTGATCGCCGGCTGATCGTCGCCGCAGGCCTCGGCCACGGCATAGCAAAGCCGCGGGCGGATGCGCGCCCCGCCGGGAAAAACAGCGTAACGGACGGCCTTTGCGAGTCTGGGGGGACATCCGGGCCCCTCGGCGGCGGCAATCGCCACGTCCAGGGCCATCTCAATGCGCGTCGTGGCAGCCATGATCCACCTTCCGCATCCGGATATGTCAAAACTATTGGTCAACTCATAGTGTCATGTATAATTGACACTCTCGATGCGGTCAACCGGATTAGCGGGAGGCGTCCTTGCGGACCGAGCGGGTCGCGATCATCGGTGCCGGGATCGGCGGTTTGGCGGCGGGCGCCTTGCTGGCGGCGCGAGGCATCGAGGTCGTCATCCTCGAACGGGCCGGCCGGCCCGGCGGCAAGATGCGCGCAATCGAGATCGACGGGCGGCGCATCGATGCCGGCCCCACCGTCTTCACCATGCGCTGGGTGTTCGACGAGTTGTTCGCCGCGGCCGGCGCGGATTTCGCCCGCGCGGTGCAGCTGCACCCGACGGAGATCCTGGCGCGCCATGCCTGGGGCCCGGACCAGCGCCTCGACCTGTTCGCCGACATCGACCGCTCGGCAGATGCCATCGGCGACCTGTGCGGACCGGCGGAGGCCCAGGGCTATCGCGCCTTCAGCGCTCGGGCCCAGTCCATCTACCAGACGCTGGAGCAGTCCTTCATCCGCGCCGCGCGGCCGAGTCCGGTGTCGCTGTTCTTCCGCGTCGGACCGCAGCGCCTGCCCGATCTGCTGCGCATCTCGCCCTTCGCCACGTTGTGGGATGCCCTCGGCGAACACTTCCAGGATCAGCGCCTGCGCCAGCTGTTCGGCCGTTACGCGACCTATTGCGGCGCATCGCCGTTCCGCGCACCGGCCACCCTCATGCTGGTCGCCCATGTCGAGCGCGAAGGCGTTTGGCGGGTCGAGGGCGGCATGCAGCGGATCGCCGAGGCCCTGGCCGAGCTGGCGACGGCGCGCGGGGCGGTCATCCGCACCGGCGCCGATGCCTGCCAGATAACCACCGCAAACGGCCGCACGACGGGCGTGTTGCTGGCCGGCGGCGAACATATTGCCGCCGACGCGGTGATCGCCAATGCGGATATCGGCGGGATCGCCAGCGGCGTCCTCGGACGGCAGGCCGCAGGCGCCGTGGCGCCGGTGCCAGCGGAGGCACGGTCGCTTTCCGCGATCACCTGGGCGCTGGTGGCGGAAACCGACGGCTTCCCCCTGCAGCACCACAATGTCTTTTTCTCGGCCGACTACGCGGCTGAATTCGATGACATCTTCCGACACCGTCAGCTGCCGCGCGCGCCGACGGTCTATGTCTGTGCTCAGGATCGCACCGGCACCGATGTGGCCGCGGGCATCGGACGCGAGCGCCTGTTCTGCCTGATCAACGCGCCACCGACCGGCGATCAGCGCGATGTCGATACAGCGGAGATTGCGTCATGCGAAGAACGGATGTTCCAGCACCTGAGCCGTTGCGGCCTGCGGATTGCGCCGGGCAGTTCGGCGACGGTCGCGACCACGCCCACCCAGTTCCACCGGATGTTTCCAGGAACGGGGGGAGCACTCTACGGCAGGGCCGCGCATGGCTGGGCGGCGTCGTTCCGCCGCGAGGGGTCCCGGAGCCGGCTGCCGGGGCTCTACCTGGCGGGGGGCAGCGCCCATCCGGGACCGGGCGTACCGATGGCGGCGTTGTCAGGCTGCCTGGCGGCGGCGGCGCTGCTGGCGGACCTCGCTTCGACCAGCCGGTTCCTGCCGGCGGCTATGCCTGGTGGTATGTCGATGCGATAAGCGACGACGGTCGCCACGCCCTCACCATCATCGCGTTCATCGGCAGCGTTTTCTCGCCCTACTACACCTGGGCACGGCGACGTGGACGCGCGGAGGCCGAAAATTTCTGTGCCTTGAACGTCGCCCTCTACGGACCGCGCGGCAAGCGCTGGGCGATGACGGAACGCGGCCGCGGCGCGGTGCAGCGGACAGCGACGTCGTTGGCGATCGGCCCCAGCCAAATGCGCTGGGAACGCGATTCGCTGACGATCGAAATCGATGAGAGGGCGGTACCCCTGCCCTTGCCGATCCGCGGTACGGTGCGGCTCCTCCCGGCGGCCTTGCCGGCCTATTCCGCCGCTTTGGATGCGGCGGGCCGGCATCGCTGGCGGCCGATTGCCCCCAGCGCGCGGGTGGAAGTGACGCTGCAGCAGCCGAACCTCCGCTGGTTCGGCGGCGCATACCTGGACAGCAATGACGGCGATGTGCCGCTGGAACAGGATTTCGTCGCCTGGAACTGGTCGCGCGCCCACGGCCGCAAATCGACGGTCATCCTCTATGACGGCCTGCGGCGCGCGGGCGACCGTTTCGAACTCGCGCTCGCCTTCGATGCCGATGGCGCACACCATGCCATCTCGGCCCCGCCGCCCGTCGGATTGCCGGCGACCCATTGGCGGGTGGCGCGCAGCACGCGGGCAGACGATCGACGCGACAGCAAAGTGCTGCGCACCCTGGAGGACACGCCGTTCTATGCGCGCTCGCTGCTGGCCACGCATCTGCTGGGCGAGCCGATGCTGGCGGTGCATGAAAGCCTGTCACTCACGCGGTTCCAGGCACCTTGGGTGCAGATCCTATTGCCGTTCCGGATGCCGCGGCGGAGTCGGTGACTGGCCGGCGCTGCCCGGCGCCGACCTGCCTATGTCGCCGGCGCGGCGTACCTCCGCCCCGGGATCGGCTTGCGGCTTGGCCTTGAGCGTATGGAGCTCATAGAACGCCCAGCCCAGCACAACGAGAAACACCAGTGCCAGTTCGATGAGCCCCAGCAGGTTCCCGCTCACGCGCTACTGCTCCTGGCGTTCCATACGCTGCTGCAGCTCAAGGCGCACGAACAGGTCCACCAGCCACGTCACTTTGCAGCCGAGGATACCTTGCGCCTCGTGGTCGAAACCGGCCGCCATGTCGCCCTGCGTCGCGCGCACGGCTTCCACCAGGAACCGGGCTTCTTCGGTCGGCGGAGCGGTGCGCATCCTGGCCTGCGCCGCGATGATGGCGGCGGATTCGGTACACAACGTTCGGGCCAGCAGCCAAGCCTTGCGCCGCGCCGGCACCACGGCGCGCGCCGACACGGAATCATGCCTGCGGTGCGCGACCTCGCGGCCGATCTCGGCATACAGCACCCGCGCCGCGGCGATGCTGGGACGACAGGCGGCGGGCAGCTGCGCGATTCCGGCGCCAGCCTGCGCATAGTGCCAGTCCGCTGCCGTCAGCAGCCGCGCCACCGCCGCGGCGATTTCCGGCCCGAAGGCCGGCCGCGCCATCCAGGCGTCCGGATCGATCCCGGCCTCGTCCAGCCACTGCAGCGGCAAGTAGAGCCGCCCGGCGCGCGCGTCCTCGCCCACGTCACGGGCTATGTTGGACAGCTGCATGGCGATGCCGAGATCGCAGGCGCAGGCGATCGCCGCCTCGTCGCGCACCCCCATCAGGATCGCCATCATCGCGCCGACCGAACCCGCCACGCGCGCGGCATAGGCGCGCAACGCACCGAGGCTCTCATAGCGCCGACCGGCGGCGTCCCAGGCGAACCCCTCGAGCAGCGCATCGGGCAAGGCGCGCGGAATGGCGAAGCGCGCCACCACGTCGGCCAGCGCACGATCCGCCGGCAGGGGATAGGGCGCGCCGTCGTACGCGCGCGCCAGACGCTGGCGCAAGCCGTCGAGCGCGGCACCGCCGCCGTGCAGGTCGACCGCATCGTCGGCCAGCCGGCAAAAGGCGTAGAGCGCGTAGGCCGGCTGGCGGACGCGGCGCGGCAGCAGCAGCGACGCCGCATGGAAGGTGCGCGACCCGCCGCGGATCAGCGCGGCACAGGCCGCGAGGTCGGCGGCGTCGGCATGCGTCAGGTCAGGCGAAGGCTGCGACATCGGGTACCACGGAATCGAGGACACGAGCGGATGACAGCACGCCGGGCAGACCGGCGCCGGGATGCGTGCCGGCGCCGACCAGATACAGGCCGTCAACCTCTTCGCTGCGATTGTGCGGCCGGAACCAGGCGCTCTGCGTCAGCTCGGGCGCCATGCCGAAGGCCGCGCCGCGATAGGACAGCAGGCGATCCTGGAAGTCCTGCGGGGTCAGCAGTCGCGAGGTCACCACCTCGGATTCGAAGCCCGGCATCACCGTGCTGTCGAGCCGCCGCGCCACCGCCCGACGAAACGTCTCGGCCGTGGCGCCCCAGTCGGTCCCGCTGCCCAGGTGCGGCACCGGCGCAAGAACGTAGAAGGCGTCGCAGCCCGGCGGCGCAAGCGACGGGTCGGTCGCCGTCGGGCGATGCAGATAGAGGCTGAAATCGGTGGCCAGGATCTTGCGATCGAAGATGTCGGTCAGCAGCTCCCGGTAGCGCGGCCCCAGCAGGATGGTGTGATGCCCGACATCGGCGAATTGCCGGCGCGTGCCGAAATACCAGACGAACAGGCTCATGGAATAGCGCGCGCGTTCGATGCGCTTGTCGGTCCAGCGCTTGCGCGCCTCCGGCGGCAGCAGGTAGCGATAGGTCCAGGCGGCATCGGCATTGGAGACCACGATATCGGCGGCGATCTCCTCGCCGCTCGACAGGCGCACGCCGGTCACGCGGCGGCTCGCCAGAGTGATGGCGCCGACTTCGGCATTGTAGCGCAGCGTGCCGCCTTGACCGCGAATCAGCTTGGCCAGGCCGTCGACGATGCGGCCAGTGCCGCCCATGGCGAAATGCACGCCCCAGCGCCGCTCCAGGAAGGTGATCAGCGTGTAGACCGAGGTGGTGGTGAAGGGATTGCCGCCGACCAGCAGCGGATGAAAGCTGAACACCACGCGCAGGCGCGGGTCCTTGATGTATCGAGCGACCAGACCATAGACGCTGCGATAGCCGGCGTGGCGGATCAAGTCGGGCGCCACCCGCGCCATGTCACCGAGCGAGGTGAAGGGCACGTGGCCCAGCTCCTCGAAGCCGATGCGGAAGATGTCTTCCCGCGAGGCCATGAAGCGCTCATAGCCGGCGACGTCGCTGGACGACAGCCGCGCCACTTCGGCGCGCATCGCCGCCGGGTCGCCGGAATAGTCGAATACTTCGCCGTCGTCGAAACGGATGCGGTAGAAGGGCGAGATCGGGCGCAGGTCAACGTCATCTGCCAAGCGCTTCCCGCACAATTGCCAGAGCTCCTCGAGCAGGAACGGCGCGGTGACGATGGTCGGACCGGCATCGAAGGTAAAGCCGTCCTGGCGGTGGACATAGGCGCGGCCGCCCGGTGCGTCGAGCCGCTCGAGAACCGTCACGCGGTAGCCGCGCGCGCCCAGGCGCACCGCCGCTGCCAAGCCGCCGAGCCCGCTGCCGATCACGACCGCATGCGGTCGCCGGCGTGCCGGCAGACCCGCCGGCGGGCGTTCGGCCAGGGCAGTCAGCATGGCGGCGAACTGTCCAATAGATTTGACATATCGCAGTGTAGTCGTATCTTGTCGATGCCGGCAAGCGGGCAATTGGGGCCTTCGCCCCTCAGTGCTCCGCCGCCATGACAGAACCGCGCGCCGCATGCACGATGAGATCGGCGAGGCGGTCTGGCTGTTCCTCGTGCGCCAAGTGCCCGAGACCGATCAGGCGCACGACCCGTGCGGACGGCAGCATGCCATGCACCCGATAGGCATCCGCCGACGGAATGGTCCGGTCATTCGAACCGGCGACCAGAAGCAGCGGCGTTTTCAGCTTCGGCAGCGCGCGCGACAATGCGCCGAGATCCCAATTGGCCATCATGGCGAGCGCGGCGCCGACATGGCCGGGATTGGCGGCCAGGCGCGCATAGAGATCGGCGCCCGTCGCATCGATCTTGGAGCCGGTGTCGCGCAGCAGGCGCTGTACCACGCTGCGATCGCCGGCGCGCCAGGCGAACAGCTGCGCTGGCAGCGAACTGGACGCCAGAACTTTGGCCAGCGGCGAGAACACCCGCCCGGCCACGCCGCCCATCGGCAGCAAAGCGCCGTTGAGGCTGATCAACCGGCGCGGGGCCAGGCCACCGTCGAGGCACATCCGCGCCAGGATGGCGGCACCCGCCGAATGACCGGCCGCGATTTCCGGCCGCTCGCCGAGTTCCGCGAGCAGCGCCTGCAGCATCGCGGCCATGCCGGGCAGCGACATGTGGCGAAAAGCCGGAAGCTCCGTGAAGCCGTGGCCCGGCAGATCCGGCGCGACGACAGTGAAGTGTTGCGCGAGGAGCGGCGCCAGATCGCGCCACGAATGCGTCGAGGCGCCGGTGCCGTGCAACAACAGCAGGCACGGCCCCTGGCCCATCCGCTGCACGTGCCAGCGCAGCCCGCCGGCGGCGACGAAGGTGCTGGACTCGCGGTTCGGCCAGTCACCGCCGTCGCGATCCCAATCCAGCCGGTCGCTCATGCCGCCGGATAGCCGGATGAACCGCTGCCCTGGCGCGGCCGCAGCGTGACCGCCTGGACCGAGCGGGAGATCGCCGCCGCGTCGGCATAGGGCAGCGGCAGATACTGCGCGCCGATCTCATCGGCCAATCGCCGCGCCGCCGGGTTGGCGTCGGGCGAGGTGTCGACCAGCAGTGCCGAAACCCCGGCGACCCGCGCCCGGCGCGCCGCCGCCAAGGCGTCGGCCTCGGCCTGCGGGCGGCCGGCGCGACCATCTCGCGTGACATTGGCACGGCCATCGGTCAGCAGAACGACAACCGGCGTCTGGCCCTTGCGTCGCACGGCATCGGACAACGCGGTCACCGCGTCCAACGCGGTGGCAAGCGGCGTGCCGCCACCGCCCGGCAGATCCGCGAGGCAGCGCCGCGCGCGCACCAGCGACCGTGTCGGCGGCAACAGGATCTCCGCCACCGTGCCGCGAAAGGCGATCAGGGCGACCTGGTCGCGCCGCACATAGCATTCGGCGAGCAGCATCTCCACCGCGCCCTTGGCCTCGGCCAGGCGATGCAAGGCCGCCGAGCCGGAGGCGTCCACGGCGAAAATGGTGACTGTCTCCGCGTGCTTCTTGCGCCGCGTCACCCGCAGGTCGTCGCGCCGCACCAGAATACGCTGCGAGGCATCGTCGCCGCCGCGCCGCAGGCGCTGCCAGGGTGCGGCCACGCGCAGCGTCTCCACGACATTCAGGCGCGCCCCGCCGCGCGGATCGCCGCGGCGGATGCCCGAAGGCCTGCCGCGCAGCGCCGATTTCTGCAGCGCGCCCGCGCGACCAGCCGCACCCGGCGCGGTCCGGCCGAGGGGCTGCAGGCGTAGCCGCGCGAGCAGCCCCGGCGGAATCGCCGACGTCGCGGCGGCGAGCACGCGATCGTCGAGTGGCCGCTCCGGGTCGAAAGGCTGCGGCGCCTCCGGCTCGCCATCGGCTTGGCCGGGCGCGTCCGGCTGGGGCGCGTCCGGCTGGGGCTCTTCCCGCGCCGCGTCCGATTGATCGGAGTCCGGCATCGGCAGCCTTGTCGCGCGCGGTGCCAGGACCAGCCGCGCCGCGACGCCGATATCCTCCTCGGCGACGGTCTGCCGGCCCGCCAGCACGGCTGCGGCGCGGGCTGCCCTGACCGCGAGCAAGGTCACCCGGATCGAGGCAATTCCCAACGCCAGCCCGGCGGCGCACAAAGCCGCGATGCCCTGTTCGTCGATGCCGACTTCCGGCAGGCGGGCGCGCGCCGCCTGGATCGCGGCCGGCGTCGCCGGCGCCTCCAGGGCCCGCGCCGCGACGCCTTCAAGTTCGACGCAAAGCGCAAGCCGATCACGCAGGGCAACCGGCGGCGCCTCATCGGCATCGGCGCTCTCGTCCAAAGCGACGATTCCGATTCGTGCCGGCGCGCGCAACGTGAAACCGTCGCGTTCGGCGACGACCTCGCCGAGATCGAGTGCCGCGGACAGATGCGCCGCCACGATGGCCGACATCCGCTCCGCCATCGCCGCGACCAGAATCCCGCCATCGGTCTCGGCCAGCAATCCGCGCTCGGCGACCGGCCGGCCGGAACCCAAGGTCGCCGCGAGATCGAGGCCGCCCAGCAGCCGGCCCTCGCCGACATGGATGGGCAGGCGCCGCAACGGCGCATTGGCCGGCAGCAGATCCTTGAGGAGCGCCAGCCAACGGTCGCGCACCGGGCCGGCGCGGGCCCGCAGCATCACGCCGCCCAGGCCATGTGCATCGACGGCGCACAAGGCGGCCGCCAAGGCGGCATCGGAACCGGGCGTCGGTGGCGCCCCGCCGGTCACGCGCCGAACAGCTCGGCCAGCGCGCGCTCGACCCGGACGGTCGTGCCGGCATCATCCAGGGGATTGCGCCGCAAGCGGTGATGCAGCGCCGGCGCCGCGATCCGGCGCAGATGGGTGGTGTCCACCGACTTGGCACCTTCCAGCGCCGCAAGCGCCCGCGCGGCGCGGATCAACGTCAACTCGCCACGCAGCCCGTCGGTGCCCAGGGCCATGCAAAGCTGGGCCGCGCGCTCCACCGTCGCATCCGGCACCGTCATCACCGGCAACCGCTTGCGTCCGCCGACGATCTGCCGCCGCACCGCCGCTTCCTCCTTGGACCATTTGGCCAGAAAGCCCGCGCGGTCAAGCTCGAAGGCATCGCGTCGGCGCACCACCTCGATCCGGGTGGCAAGGTCGGTCGGCGTCTTCACCTCGACCGACAGGCCGAACCGATCGAGCAATTGCGGCCGCAGCTCGCCCTCCTCCGGGTTGCCGCTGCCGATCAGGACGAACCTGGCGGGATGGCGCACGCTGAGCCCTTCGCGTTCGACCACATTCTCGCCCGACGCCGCGACGTCGAGGAGCACGTCGACCAAATGATCCTCCAGCAGGTTGACCTCGTCGACATACAGAAAGCCGCGATGCGCCCGCGCCAGCAGGCCGGGCTCGAATGCCTTCTCGCCATGCGCGAGCGCCCGCTCCAGGTCCAGCGCACCGATCACCCGGTCCTCGGTCGCGCCGAGCGGCAGGTCGACCACCGGAACATCGGCAAGCTTGGATTTCAGCGGGCCCTTGGCCTTGCGCGCCTGGCATTCGGCGCACAGGCCGGCCGTCGCGTCCGGATCGCAGCCGTAGCGGCAATCCGCCACCACCTTCATGCGCGGCAACAGCGCCGCCAGGGAGCGCACCGCCGTCGACTTGCCGGTGCCGCGGTCGCCGAAGACAAGAACGCCGCCGATGGCGGGATCGACGGCGGCGACAAGGAGGGCCAGCTTCATGTCCGTCTGGCCCACGATCGCAGAGAACGGATACACAATGGGCATCCCGCATCACTCCCGAATGCCGGCCGCGAAGGCCCGTGACACCGCAGGCGAACCATGCTCCATGATAGCTCCGCCGCAACCAACCAGACCGCCGAGTGTTGATGGCATATGCCGCACCGCTCTGAATCTTTCTCCGCCCGAACAGCGAACCGCTTCGCCGGGGAAAAAGGCTAGTATACTTCCGCCGGCTTTGCCACAGGGGCCAAGCGGTGCGCTGTTCGCACGCGCGCGGGACGACCGCGCCATGAGCGTCAAAGGGTTGACCCGATGCATGTCTTGCTGACGATCCTTGCCGTGTTGGGCGCCTGCATGCTGCCAGTGGCGGCTTGGATCGCCTATAGCGCCTTGGTTATTCCGCGGCGCCTGCCGCTGCCGCCGGCATTGCCGGGAGAGCGGCGCGAGTTCGCCGCCAAGGCGGGGCGCCTCAGCTACTACCGTGACGGCCCGGCCGGCGCGGCGGGTCCGGCGGCGCCGCTGCTGTTGGTGCACAGCGTCAACGCCGCGGCATCCGCCTACGAGGTGCTGCCGCTCTATGAGCACTATCGCAAGAGCCACACCGTCTATGCGCTCGACCTGCCGGGCTATGGCTTCTCGGAGCGGGGCGATCGCGCCTATTCGCCGCGCCTTATGACCGATGCGGTCCTCGCGATGGTCGCAGAGATCTCGGCCATCCACGGCACCGCCCCGATCCACGCGCTGGCGTTGTCGCTGTCCAGCGAGTTCCTGGCCCGCGCGGCGGCAGAGAACCCCGGATCGTTCAAGACCCTGGCCATCGTCAGTCCAACCGGCTTCAACCGGCGTACGCCGGAGGACGCCGCTCCCGGCAGCACGCGCGCGATGCCGGGGCTGTGGCGCTTCTTCACCTTTCCGCTGTGGAGCCGGGCCTTCTTCGACCTGCTGACCAGCCGGCCCAGCATCCGGTTCTTCCTGCAAAAGACCTGGGGCGGGACGCAGATCGACGAGGGACTCCTGGAATACGACTACCTGACGACGCATCAGCCGGGCGCACAGCATGCGCCCTATTTCTTCGTCAGCGGCTTCCTGTTCAGCCTGGACATTCGCCGCATCTATCGCGCGCTGACCCAGCCGGTCTGGATGGTGCACGGGGCGCGCGGCGATTTCGTCGACTATTCCGGCGCGGCGGCTTTCAAGCAGTCGCCGCTCTGGCAAGTGCATGAATTGCCGACCGGCGCGCTGCCGCATTTCGAGTTGCTGGAGGAATTCGTGCGGTCCTATGACGCGTTCCGCTCAAGGTTCGGAGAGGAAGGCGCCGCCCGGCCGCAGTGATTCCACCGGAGCTTCTTCTCGCGGCGCCTGGCCGCCGCCGGCCAAGCACACCGGCCGCGCCCAGGGCGCCTGCGAAGACGGCAAAGATCCGGCGGCACCGCCGGATAGCCCGAGCGGAGCGTCATGCAGAACTGACACCATCCGGCGAATCGCCGGCCCCGCTTCCCGCCGGGAGGCGATCCTGCGACGTTTTCACGCATCGCGCCGCTCCGCCGCGCCGTCGGCGCCGGCAACCGCCCGTACTCCGCACTTAGGCCTGATAATACAGCACAAGTATGCGATGCGCGGAGACGTCGCCCGGTACGGACGCGCGGCGATCCGATGCCCCGCGGCACTGGTCCGAACAATTGACCGCCCGAAAGTGTCCACTTATCGTGACGTCAATTCGTATTGACGGTTGCCGACCGCGGAGGGGGCCATGCGCATTCTGCTCCTGCATCCCAACTATCATTCCGGCGGGGCCGAGATCGCCGGCAACTGGCCGCCGGCCTGGGTCGCCTATCTGGCCGGAGCCCTGCGAGCCCAGGGCTATCGCGATATCCGCTTCATCGACGCGATGACCAACGACCTCAGCGAAGAGCAGATCGCGGACATCCTGCGGGCGGAAAAGCCGGACGTGATCGGCGCCACCGCCATCACCCCCGCGATCTACAAGGCCGAACGGCTGCTGCAAATGGCCAAGGAGATCCACCCCAACGCCGTCACCGTGCTGGGCGGCATCCATGCCACCTTCATGTACAACCAGGTTCTGACCGAGGCGCCGTGGATCGACGCCGTCGTGCGCGGCGAGGGCGAGGAGATCTTCACCAACCTGATCAAGGCCGTCGACAGCGGCGCCTGGCCGGCCTGCCGCAGCCAGATCAAGGGCATCGCCTATCGCGAGGGCGAGCAGGTGCTGGCGACGCCGGCTGCACCCACGGTCAAGGATCTGGACGCGATCGATCCCGACTGGAGCCTGCTGCAGTGGGAGAAATACATCTACATCCCGATGGGCAAGCGGGTCGCCATCCCCAACATGGCGCGCGGCTGCCCCTTCACCTGCAGCTTCTGCTCGCAATGGAAGTTCTGGCGCGACTATCGCATCCGCGATCCAAGGAAGGTTGTCGACGAGATCGAGAAACTGGTGCGCGAGCATGAGGTCGGCTTCTTCATCCTGGCCGACGAGGAACCGACCATCAACAAGAAGAAGTTCGTCGCCTTCTGCGAGGAATTGATCCGCCGCGACCTCGGCATCCTGTGGGGTATCAACACGCGCGTCACCGACATCCTGCGCGACGAGGCGCTGCTGCCCTTCTATCGCAAGGCCGGCCTCATCCATGTCTCGCTCGGCACCGAGGCAGCGGCGCAGCTGAATCTCGACCGCTTCAACAAGGAGACCACGGTCGCCCAGAACAAGAAGGCGATCCAGCTGCTGCGGGACGCCGGCATCGTGGTCGAGGCCCAGTTCATTGTCGGGCTGGAGAACGAGACCGCGGAGACGCTGGAAGAGACCTATCGCATGGCCCAGGACTGGAAGCCCGACCTTGCCAACTGGGCGATGTACACGCCCTGGCCGTTCTCCGACCTGTTCCGCGACCTTGGCGACAAGGTCGAGGTCTTCGACTACGAGAAATACAACTTCGTCACCCCGATCATGAAGCCGGACGCGATGGACCGCACCGAGCTGCTCGACCGGGTCATGAACAACTACCGGCGCTTCTACATGAAGAAGGCGCTGTTCTCCTATCCCTTCGCCGGATCGGGGCAACGGCGGCGCTATTTGCTGGGCTGCCTGAAGGCCTTCCTCAAATCCGGCTTCGAGCGCAAGTTCTACGACCTCGGCCGGGTCAAATACTGGGGGCCGCAATCCAAGGGCAAGATCGATTTCGGCTTCGACATGACGCGTCAGCGCGCCGACCTGAGCAAGGTCGAATGGCGCACCACCCACAACCGGAAGCTCAGCGGACCGCAGCAGGCGGAAATCATGGCTTGCGGCGGGGGTAAGCAGCAGATGGAGGACGAGGCGATTCCGCCGGCCGCCTAGGGCGGCTCGCCGCGGAGCGCCGGAGAGCGCCGACATGGCCACACCACGCACGCATGGCCGCGACGCCCGGCGGCTCGGCAAGATCGGCCCCAACGCCATCGTCCGGGCCGCCGAGGCGATCGAGGCGATCGACGGCGCTGCCGCCGCCCGCGCCGTGTTCCGCGCCGCCGGCATCGAGCGCTACCTGGGCGACCCACCGGCGGCGATGGTACCGGAGACCGAGGTTGCCGCCTTGCACCGGGTGATGCACGGCACGCTCGGCGACGCGCGGGCACGCAGCGCGTCCTGGATCGCCGGCCAGCGCACCGCGCGATACCTGCTCGCCCATCGCATCCCCGGGATGTTGCAGGCGCTGCTCCGCGCCCTGCCGGCTTGGGCCGCAAGCCGGCTGCTGATGCGTGCCATCGCCCGCAATGCCTGGACCTTCGTCGGCAGCGGAAATCTCACCATCCGGAACGGCAATCCGACCTTCGTCGCGATCGGCGATTGCCCGCTCTGCCGCGGGGCGACGTCCCTGGAACCCTGCTGCGACTTCTACGCCGCCACATTCGAACACCTGTTCGCAAGACTGGTCCATGGCGGCGCCGCGGCCGTGGAAACCGCATGCGCTGCAACCGGCGCCGCCGAATGCCGATTCAAGATCGCCTGGCCACGCTGAACGCGGTCCCCGGCCGGATCCTGAGTTTCAACGACCAGCCTGGTCAGATGGCTGCCGCCGCGGGCGGAGGCGTTCCCACATTTCGGATTGCTGCGGCCGTTCGTCTGGCCCAATGACGCGTCCGCTCAAGGCTGGGAGAGAAAGGCGCGGACCGGCGCGAGTGATTCCGCCGGTGCTTCCTCTTGCGGCACATGGCCGATGCCCGGCAAGCGTTCCAGACGGACATCCGGAACGGCCTTCAGGTAGTCATCGGCATTGGCGATCGGAATCAATCGATCGCGGTCCCCCCACAGCAACAGGGTCGGCGCCCGGATTTGCCGCAGCAGCGGGATCGGATCGCGCAACACCGTCTGCTCCATGCGCGCGATCATGGCGTCGCGCGCTCCGGGCGCCAGCATCAGGTCGTAGTAGCGGGTGACCAGGTCGTCGGTCAGTGCCGACTTGTCCCCGAAAGCCGGCGCCAGGTTCATCCGCACCAGCGTCCGCGGCAACGCATAACGCATGAGCCGCGCCACCTGCGGCACTTCCGGCTGTCGGTCATAGTCGAATCCCGGACTGGCGAAGCCGTCGGGCGAAATCAGCACCAGCTTGTCGACCCGCGCCGGATTCTCGGCGGCAAAGGTCCAGGCGATCCGACCACCGATCGAATTGCCGACCAGGCTGGCATGCGACACGCCAAGCCGGTCGAAAAGGGCGGCCAGCAGCTGCAGGCTGCGCGCATCGCTGTAGTCACCGGTCGAATCGGGCGGCGACAATCCGGAGCCAGGGAGATCGAAGCGAATCACCCGGAACGCGCCACCCAGCGACCCGGCCCATGCTTCCCAGGTGTGCAAGCTGGACCCGAAACCATGCAGCAGGATGACAGCGGGCGCGTTCCTGGGGCCGCTGTCCCGTACGTGAAGCCGCGTCCCGGCAATCGTCAGCATGTCGGTGGGCGCGTTCAGGTATCTGGCTTCCAGTTCGGCACGCGACTTGTCTGGCGTCCACAGCCAATAGGCGCCGGCGAGCAGCAAGACGAGAATGAGGGCGACGAACGTCACGGCCAGTTTCATCCTGCACCAAGCACGAATTGCGGCCGGAGGCACGACCGCTCCCGCACCTTATCCGCTGGCCGGATCAAAGCAACGCGTCGTCTTCACCCGAGGATTCCTTAGTTTCGACATCCAATGCCGGCGACAGGAGCGGTCCGACAAGATTGGCGCGGCTGCCCGGCTGTTCGGGCCATTTCATTTCAGAGTGTCGCGCCGAGATGCCAGGGCGCGAACTCGTCCTCG
>WBZN01001267.1_pt1 | contig 15750 bp, 8 predicted proteins | sample 5204281 | NCBI WGS metagenome assembly WBZN01 (sample SAMN12344347, study PRJNA552823) | activated sludge metagenome | biome: Activated sludge suspended growth; feature: Nitrification reactor; material: Wastewater; isolation source: activated sludge from nitrification reactor of wastewater treatment...
GTGGCGGGTCTGGCTGAGGAGAGCGTGGACCGCATCTTCTGCAATGAGTTGTGGAACGATCTGCCCACAAAATTGTTGGCGAAACACGGTGGAGACATCGAGGAAGAATATATCCGCCCCAACTTGAGTGAGTTTCTCCATGCCAAGATTCAGGATTGGTCTGGGTTTGTCCGGGCGTTTCAGGAGAAGGATCTCGAGGCGCTCAAGACGTTCCCGCCGTTCTTGGATGAACTCGTGTGGGAAAAAGAGTATCGGAAAATCGAGTGGAAGGATGTGCCATACCGAAAGACGATCGTGGAGTTTCTTCACACCATTGATCCGGAAGTGTTGGTGCCGGTGAATCTTGGCGCCTTTGCGATGCTGAAGGAGGCCAAGCGATTATTGGCTCCGGACGCGGTCGGGCTCAGCGTCTTCGATGCCGGGACGGGCGATCTCAAAGTGCTCAACGATCCTGAGAAGCCCTGCTACGGCCAATTCGGCGGACAATATAGCTTTATGATTAACTTTACGTTGGTCGAGGCTGTGGCCAAACACCTAGGCTTCAAGCAGACAACCCTGGAGGCCCAACGGGAATTTGTGGGGCGATCGTTGAACACGAATGTCATTACCCTGATGGATCTCTTAGCCACCCATCCGTCCGCTGGGCCGAAACTCCAAGCCTGGGAGCAGGACCGTTTGGTTCTGAAGACCATTCGAGCACTGGATGAGACATTCGAAAGCCCCTATCGTCGTCGGCTCGCATTTCCGCTCGGTACGAATATTCCACCGGAAGAGCGGGAGACCCTGGGAGCGATTCTCCGCTCGTTAAAAGAGACCGGCATTCCGGACACCGTGGCCTATGTGACCGAGGAGGAACTTGCGCGTGCGCAGAGGGATCTCGAAGATATCGGTTATGATCCCGATACGATCGCAATAGCCATGAGCGCCCCTCCCAGCCCGATTGAATATTGCCACTTCGCTTGTCGATAACGGGCAACGCTGGTTCGAACCGGTTGCATTCTGAGTGTTGATGGATCCAGAATGCGAAGCACATAAGGAGAAGGCGATGAGCTCCTTCGGTACAGGCATAGCCGGGCTCGTGGGAACCGTGGTGTTTCTCATGGGGCTGTTGTCCTTTTGCCAGCGAAGATGGCTCGTTGGTTGCGCATGGCTGATCTCGGGCGTGTTCCTGATCGGCCTCTTAACCTTCCTCGACAAGCCAGGATTGCACCAATCAGAACCGCCGGCTGTCCGATCGACAGGCGGGTAGTGACCGCAACAACGTACACCGTTCCGCCATCACGCCACGAATCCTTGACCAGTGCTCAGCCAGCGCGATATCGGCTGGCGCGACGGTTCTGGTGGAGTAGAATGCGTCCATGAGCATAACCGAAATTGAAGCTGAAGTATTGAAACTCGATCCAAAGTTGCGCGCGCTTAGCGGAAAAATTACTGGCGAGTTTGGAAAGTCTGTCTGAGAAAAATGCCAGATTGTGGGCTGAGGAGGCTCAGTGGAGAGCTATGGCGATGGAGGTGAATTCAGAGTCCAGTGTTTCTGCGAAAGACGTATTCCGCGAAGCGCGTGCCAAGCTGAAGTAAATGGAGCACCTTATCCTATCATCGACTGGTTCGTCGTGAATTGGCGGCAGTGCGTTTCTTGATGAGGTCGAACATCGTACGTAAGCTATTGCCACGTATCTGGAAGCTAGTCCACTAATCACCGATACCATTCGCGTCGGCTCCAATTCCCCCCGTTAGCGATCGCTTCCGAAGCCCGTCGTATGCCTCAACCCATGTTTGAGAGATACTGTGTCTTGGTATCAAAACGCCATTCTGATTCCCGTCTGTAGCAAAAACGGCGTTCCCAGTTTCAGGATCCCGCCGCCGAGGTCGATGTCGTAGTGCTTATTGAACAGATTCTGCATTACCAGAAAGATTTCTCCGGGCTGGCCAGTCCGGCTGGAAATGACCTGGGGGAGAGCACGGGACAAGAACAGATCCACGACCGCGTATTGGCGCAGTTCGTCCCGATTGTCCGCATCCTCAAACTGCTTGCCGCTATACCGCAGTTGAACCAGGGCGTTGAGGAGGCGTGAATTCGCATAACGCAGGCCGATCGTCGCGGAATGCCACGGGACCTGGGCCAGCCGCTTCCCAATCAAATCCGGATCGGCGGGATTGTCGATCACTTTCGCTTCGGTATAGAGATAGCTGGCGGTCAGACTCCAGTCCTGTGCGATCTGAAAGCTAGCATCGACTTCAATGCCCCGCACCCGGCCCTGCCCGATGTTGGCCCGAATGCGTTCTGTATCTTCCCCGGTCAGGGGGTCTTTGGCCGAGGCGATGTTGCCGATCGGGCGTTTGAGATTGTTCCAATAGCCTGTCACTTTGAGGGTCACGCGTGGGATCAGCGACACATCAAATCCGATCTCGCCCCCTTCCAGGAACTCGGGGCTCAAACTGGGGTTGGAGCGTAGCAGCAAACCTTCGACTGAGGATTCCCGGTACAGCTCGGATAACGTGGGAGCCCGGAACGCCCGATACGCGGCGCCTCGCAGTGCCACGCCGTTGGTCACTTGATACCGTACGCCCAAGCGCGGGTTGACCACGAGCTTGTCCTGCGTCTGAAAGTGCGTCAGTGTAGCTGGAAGGCCGATCGGCGTATTGAGGAGTTGCCCTCCGTAGTTCCGGATGTAATCGCCGCGGACTGAGGTGACGATATTGAGGCGGTCGGTTGGCTCATAGATGTCTTGTACAAATATCCCCGTAAACAACTGCCGCCCTTGATTCACTTGGATGCCACTGAAGGCTCCGGTCGCATCAAAGAATTGGTCTCGTCCTTCGCCCCGAATCCAGCGGACATCCCCGCCAGCGAGGAAGACATGATTCCCAAATGCCGCCTTCGTCCAGGTGAACGACCCCCCGGTATCGGTCGAGGGCACCTGTTGGAACTGCCGAGGTGTTTCGAAGGTTCGGGGATCATTCACGGTCGAAAAGTGTTCGTTGAAACGTGTCTGGTACGAAAAGACCTTGAGTTCCCAGAGACTGCCTTCGGATGAGCGATAGCGGGCGCCTCCGGCAAACGAGCTGCGGTTGGTATCACTGGTTCGTAACAAGGTGCCTGTATTTCGGTCTTCCTGGTAAAAACTGCCCTGGGCAAAGACCTTGAAATCCGGCGTCAAGTCGTATTCCACCCGACCGCCGATGCGTTTGCGTTCGGAATCGGAGTTACGATCGAGCGGCCCCCGTTGACTCGGGTCGATGATGTTCCAGCCGTCGGTGTGAAAGAAGCCGCCGTCCACCCGGAAGCGGACCTTGTCCCACCGCTGGGTGATGCCAAGATCGATCTCACCGGTATTTCGATTGCCATATTGGGCCTTGGCTCGAATCTCCGATTTGTCGAGGGATCGCGTGACGATGTTGATCACGCCTCCCATGGCATAGTTGCCCCACAAGCTGGAATATCCCCCGCGCACGATTTCGATCCGTTCGATTTGTTCGATCGGCAACTGGCCCCAATAGATCCAGCCGCCGTAGCCGTCATTGACCGGGATGCCATCGAGGAGGATCAGCGCGCGGCTCGCACCCCCGGGGCCGATGCCACGTAGCGTGACGCCTTGTGCCTCAGGATCTTGTGCCGGGGCCGTGACCAAACTGCTGGAGCGGCGAAAGGTATTGAAGCCCGGAATCTGGCGGAGATAATCATCGACGACGAGCGCCCCCGTGCGGGCGAGGTCGTCGCGTGAGAGCACGGTCACATTGGCCGCGGATGTGGGGACGGTCGCTTCGATCCGGGTTCCCGCTACCACGACAGGTTCAACATCGAGTGGTTCTGCAGCTTCAGGTTTCTCCACGCGCTGGGGATCATGAACCGTGTCCTGTGCGGTGGCCACAGCAGATCCGAGGATGACAATAGATAGTATTGTGAGCAGGAGGGTAGAAACGAAGCATTGTAACCACTGTAACGACACAAAGATGTCTCCATTCTTCATTCGACTCAGCACATATTTCCTGTGATGAGCTACAAGGCCCACGAATAATGTGATAGCCGTGCGGGTCTATGTTTTCTGCAGAGATGGGTATGGTCGAACGCGCCACTGTTTATGGCAAAGGCCATAAATGGATTTCAACAACATTTGTCTAACACGACGCTACGTTGATCGCGATTAGTCAAAAGAAGATCTACTGCAGTAGATGCATTTGCACCTATTAACTTACACGATTCTGCCACCATGCTAATCTATAGGCCGCGCTGAATGCACTCTTCTTATGTAGTCCTATTGACAAGGGTTATAAGGCTGGTCATTATCCACTAATCGGAATTCAATCGGCTCTGGCAATGGAGCAGAAATCATAACCGCGATGAGCAATAGACACGCTCAGTTGGGGGGGAGCTAACGGACCTTCTCGGTTAGAAAACTACGGTTGAGATCTTTGGCGGCAAAAGAGCATCAGAGAATAGGTGCTTTTGAGCCCAGGGGTTCATCCGTGCCAGCCAGAGGGGTATCTTTGAGCGCCTGGCTGTCAGTAGAGACGGCAGAGGTAGGCCACAGCAACTCTCTTGATGCAGCCACCGGCTTTCCGAAAAGAGGGTCTCTCATTTCTTGGCCTTTTCCATCGGGCCGAGTTCCTTTCTGTTCGGACTAGCGAGTCGTTACATTGCGGTGTGGGCTGCGTGTCCGGACGCCAGTATTCCCACGATCGCTATGGCGCCCACATTCTTTCTCGTCGACACAGATCCAACAGTCACAGACGATCTCGAAAGAACATTCGACGTTGGTCGCCTGCTCACTGACATCCATTTCGATCCCTTACGAATGGATTTGACTTTGACCGAATGGGATCTGGCCCAGTTCCATCATTGCCCCCCCCCCCTTGAAAGTATCTATTCAGATAAGGCATATATCCTTATAGATGCCATACGTACAAGAGATCACTGAGGCAATTCACCTGATGACTGTATGCGATTACTTAAACTGGAACGAAAACGGCTGGGGCCACCTCAATTCTTCTAAAAACACAAGACATATCAACGCTGGAAGTTGTCAGCGCGATTATTGCTCAGGTACACACGAGCATTCCACGCACGGACTTTGAAGCAGAGGCCTGACTTCATGGGGGACCTGGACATCGGCCATGACTCAGAGATTGAGGCGCACGTCAGCGATGCCTATGCACACACCCAAAACTACGAGGGGAACGTCTATGTCTAGTCGAGCATGCATCGATGCACGTCAGAACGTATCCATCGGGCTCCTGCTATTTGCATTTCTGGTTCTCGAAGTATTGGGATACACCGCATCGGCCTTGGCGGCCTGTGAACCATCTGCCGATCAGGCTTCGTTTTACACAGATGCTAACTTCCGTGGATCTTGCGTGGTGAGAGACGTCGGCGAGTTCCCGAATGCCGAGACAATCGGTCTGCCCAACGATTCCATTTCGTCACTCAGAGTAGGGGCCAATGTGCAGGTCATTGTGTGCAAAGACACCAATTTCGGAGGGGATTGTATCCGTCTCGATCACGACGTGAGTTTTCTCAACGATGGGCGTGTCGGCAACGATGCCGTGACGTCGCTCAGCGTTCAGCCTGTCGGGACCAATCAGTGCCCACCCGGACCCGACCAAGTCTCGTTCTACACCAATGCCGACTTCTTAGGTTCGTGTGTCACGCGCAATGTCGGGGACTACCCAACCGGGGACAGCATTGGTCTTCCCAATGATTCAATCTCGTCGATTCGCGTGGGTGCCCGGGCACAAGTACTGGCCTGCGCGGATGAGAATTTCGGCGGTCGGTGTGAGCTCATTACAGGCAGTCCTGCGAATCTGGCAACGACTGCCGTAGGCAACGACCAAATCACCTCTGTGAGGGTACAGCCCATCGGAGCTCCACCCCCGTGCCTCCCCGGGCCTGAGCAGGCGGCGGTCTATGTCGACGCCAACTTCGCAGGCTTATGCCGGCTACTCCCAGTCGGCGACTTTCCCAGTGGGACATCGACTGGGTTACCGAACGATTCGATCTCTTCGGTTCGTGTGGGGCCTGGAACAGAAATTCATCTCTGCGAGGACGAGTTTTATGGTGGAAGGTGCAGTCTTCTCACTGCCGATACACCGTTCATTGGGAATACCTCGGTCGGCAATGACCGGATCACGTCTGTCAGAGTGCGACGCCAGGGTGAAGCCTTGTGCCTCACTGGTGATTCACAAGTGACGGTCTTTGGTGACTGGAAGTTTAGCGGTCCCTGCAGCACCCTCAATATCGGCGAATTTCCCACGGCCACCAGCACGGGATTGGCAAATGACTCGATTTCGTCGTTTAGACTGGGCCGGGACGTGGCGGTGGTGGTGTGCCGAGATGAAAATTTTGGTGGCGTGTGCCAGACTTTTGCACATGACATCGCCGATATGAACGGACAGGCCGTTGGAAACGATCAAATTACGTCGATCACGGTGAGACTGCGTCGACCTGAAGATGCTTATGCGCCATTCGACCTCGTTGCCTCCAACCCCAACGAACCCAAAGACGACAATGACCTCTTACTCAACCCCGCTTGGGGATGGCAAAAGGCTCGCACGACCGAATTACCCAAGGTGGCCGATGCCAAAGCATACTGCGGTAGCGACGCCTGGCGACCTCCTTGCACAACACAAGCTAGCGGAGCGGACACCTGGGACCCCGTTAAGGCAGCAGTTCTCCAAAAACTGGATTACGCCACGCATTTGGCTACGCATCCCTGGGATATCTTTTACTCTCCCAGATCTTGTGGATCTGGCCATCAGAACTGGATGCCCGTGACGTATACAGGGCAGATCTATTGGGAATCACATTCTCCCTATTTTAATGACGACGACTATAATTTCAGACTAGTGACCCCATCGGTAGGGACCAATGTGAACGGCGTCTCTCTCGGAGCCGGAGTGGTGGACACGAATCACTCTATTTACCCGACGACAGGTGAAATAACGGGAGCGAAGGGTGGTGTTGTCTTATATCCGATCGACAAAACTCCCGTCGACTCGGCGTCGGTTCCGCAGAGCCTCGGGCTGGAATTTAATTCAGGTGAAACCATCAATAACTTTACTACTCGCTGGTGGCGCGATTTCCACGACAAGGTGGACGCGGCTGGTACCGAATATGACTACGGTAAAGACTGCTATTTCAAACGAGACACCACCATCTGTAGCGGAAATCCTCAGCGTTGCACCACTATTGTGACCTATCAGACCAAGTGTCAAGCCCTTGGTGCCGTCCAAAGCGAAGTCAATGGGAAATATGCCATTGTGACGGGCTTATTGGGGCTGGACTGTGCGCATGACTGCACCAGTGAACTGCATCCGGTCTATGCGATGGCGATTCGAGTAAAGGACGATCCCTCCGATGAGGTCTGGGAAATCTTTGTCCGTCGTCGAGGAGACGAAGGGTTTTGTAGCCACCACCACCATATCCTGGAGAATTTGCCCGACGACACGTACACATTCCGCCTCCCTTCGAAAGGGACATCCGTTGATATTCAGAAGGTTGAGTTCCTCACGCGTTCCGGCAGTGCAGCTACTGTGAGTTTTCCTGAATCCGATCTCAGGAAGGGAAAACTTGTGTCGTTTCACATCCCCACTCCTCAATACGTCCCGGAAACTGGGCCGAATAATACGGGCTATTGGGAGGACGACATGATTCATGGGGAGTTGCGGTTGCATTGGTCGGGCACTGACCCCATGGCCGGGATTGCCGCAGGCCCAGGGATCTTCCGGCCTGAGTTCCAAGCGAACCAGCTGAGGATTGTAACGGAGGCCGATCCTACTCCGGCGTCATCTGAGGCTGAGGGCATGGCAGCGGAGATGGTCGAGGCCATGTCTCCAGATGAGCAGGCGGTCTTCTTTTCCAAGATGCCTCCGAAAACGATCACGATACATAGTACACCTGTGCCGCTCGTTCAAGCACCGGTCGTTGTGCCGCCAGCCGCCACGACTGAAAGACGGGAACCTCCACGAGTCAAAGCCGTCGTCGATCCTACGAAGCAACTCGAAGCTCAGCAACTGAATGACGCCTTTCGAGCCGCACTGCCAAATCTTCCTCCAATTGCACCCAGCCCGACTGGGTCAATTAGCGGGACTGTGATCAACGCCGACACGCAGGAGCCTCTTGTGGAGAAAGTTATACAAGTGAGGGGCTCCGAGATTATTGCGCGTACCAGAAGTGACGGGAGTTTCACGCTTGAGGGACTTCCTCAAGGTCTGCAAACCGTACTGTTTGTTTTTCCAGGATTCCGGGACGACGTTACTCGGACGGTCACGGTAATCCCAGGGCAATCGGTCTCCGTAGGCACGGTTGCAATGCCGGTTCGCACCTTTACCGGCACGCTCATCGGGAAGGTCGTCGTCGACAATACTGCGTGGGACCCAATTCAGGGAGCCACCGTGGCTGTAACCGTGGATGCGACTGGCGCATCGTTTCAGACACTCACTGACGCCGATGGAAACTTCACATTTTCTGGAGTTCCGGCAGGATTTATCACTATCACGGTGAGTAAACCAGGGTTTACCTCAAAAACTCTGCCCGGCCAGGTAAAGGAAGATCGTACTGGGAACGCTGGTACGATTCGCTTGGTTCCGAATTGACCGTTAAGTGAGGTGGGGAGGCATTTCCGGGATGTCGTGGATGTGACGGGCGATGGCACGGCGGACAGTATCGGTTTCGGCAACAAAGCGGAGCCTTATGTTGCACGGGGTAACGGAGATGGAACGTTTCAACTTGCACCATTTTTCCGCTATCGGCTCACTAACCTAGCGAACAACAGTGGAGAATCGCGCATTTTTAGCTGGCGCGATTCATATATCGTATTAAGCAGGAAGGCACATCATGGCGGTGGAACAAGAGCATCTGTTCCTAAAGCTGGGCGACATAAAGGGGAATGCGACCATGGCTGGTTTTGAGGACCAAATCGTCCTGCAAAACATATCCTATGGAATCAGCCAGAGAGGATCATGGGAGGATGGGATGCAACTGTCTGGCCGGATAACCACCTTTTCGGATGTGTCTTGCGTCAAGTTACTGGATATCGCCAGTCCTTCCATCGTGACAGCCTGCGCCGCGAAGCAGCAATTCCCAAAGGCTGAGATATCCCTGACTGATGGGACAAACCACGTCTATTACAAGCTCACATTGGAAAAGGTCCTGGTCACTAGCGTTTCGACTGCGATCAGCGCTGGTGAAGGCCACCCAAGGGAATCCTTTACGCTCAGTTTCCGCAAGGGCACCTGGGAGTACGGTACGGCCAAAGGTGGGTACGATCTCGAGACGAACCAGAAAGTGTAAGGGGGGACATTATTTGTTGCATAGCTGTCCATAAACTTGGGCGAAACGCTTGAGACGTAGCTGGTATCCGACGGGTCGGTGCAAGCCTGGGTTGGATACGGTGAGCCTACTATGACGGCGCCGAAAGGATCCACCTATCAACGATTCCATGGGAAAGGAGAGAAGACAATGTTCTACGTCTGCACCGGCGCTGCATGGGTTGGGAATTGTCTGGAGTGAGGTGAATCACTTGAGCGTTAAGCAGCGAGGCTCTACATGAATTGGGAGAGCGTTGTACGCTCGGAACTTGAATTGGCTGCAGGTAGTGACTGCCAGCGAACTGGTCCCAGCGACCTTGCATTTCTGGCCTGATGGCATTTGATGAATCTGACCAAAATCGAGCTGCGATTCGAACATGAAGTATCAGGGCTTTCTTTCCTATAGTCACGCTGCAGACGGAAGACTAGCTCCAGCCTTCGAGAGTGCACTGCACAATCTTGCGAAGCCGTGGTACCGTCGTCGACTCATACGCGTGTTTCGTGATCAGACAAGTCTTCCGGCAAACTCGGCATTAGAGGACTCAATAAATGTAGCACTGGCCAATTCCGAGAATTTTATTTTAATGGCGTCACCAGACGCTGCCAAATCTACATGGGTTCAAAAGGAGATTTCCTGGTGGCTTGCAAATCGTTCCATTGAAAAACTGCTCATCGTTCTGACTGATGGCCACGCACAATGGGACAAGACGGCGAGCGACTTTGATTGGAGGAGCACGACCGCCCTACCGACTAATCTTCGTGGTGAGTTTCAGCAGGAACCTCTCTATGTCGATCTTCGGTGGGCTAAAGGCGAGAATCAGTTATCGTTGCGTAATTCGCGATTTAGGCAGGCTGCTTTAGACATTGCTGCTCCACTCCATGGAAAAGATAAAGATGAATTGGATGGCGAAGATGTACGTCAATACAAATGGGCGCGAAGATTGGCCAAAGGGGCTGTCATAACGATTCTTATCCTTTTAGCCATATCGGTTTTTGCTGGTTGGAATTTTTTTACAGAGCGAGCAGTTGCAGTAAGAAACGAAAGTATTTCGCTCGGAGCCCTCTCCGATGGTGCCCTCAAAGAAGGTCACCCGGTAGATGCTGTTAAACTGGGGCTAGCTGCTTGGCCGAGAAAAGGAGATGCTGCACGACCGCAAAGGAAAAGCGTAATTGCTACTTTACTTTCTGCTTTGGCAGTTCAGTACGAACGAGTGCGTCTAGAGGGACATCAGCTCCCCGTGCGGTTTGCCGCCTTTAGCCCAAATGGGGCGTATGCTATCACCGCTTCGGAAGACAAGACAGTCCGTATCTGGAATTCCAGTACGGGAAAGCCCATCAGGACGCTTAGGGGGCACAGTGATTCGGTCTGGTCAGCTATGCCAAACCCCAAGGGTACACGCGTTGTGACGGCGTCTGCTGACAAGACCGCACGTCTCTGGGAAACAGACTCAGGCAAGCTGTTGCTGCAATTCGTTGGGCATACTGGGGTAGTCTATTCTGCCGCATTCAGCCCGGATGGTATGCGTGTTGTTACGGCATCGGAAGACAAGACCGCACGTCTCTGGGAAACAGACTCAGGCAAGCTGTTGCTGCAATTCGTTGGGCATGCTGGGGTAGTCTATTCTGCCGCATTCAGCCCGGATGGTATGCGTGTTGTTACGGCATCGGAAGACAAGACCTCTCGTATCTGGGATGCAAAAACTGGCAAGCTTTTAAGAAAACTCGCAGGACACGCCAAGGAGGTTTACTCCGCAGCATTCAGTCCGGATAGTACGCTCGTTGTTACGGCATCGGAAGACAAGACCACCCGTATCTGGGATGCAAAGACCGGGAAGTTCATGGCTAAGTTCAACGCTAAGGAACATGAGGATGTAATCAGTGATGTAGCCTTCAGCCCAGATGGGAGGCGTATTGCAACCGCATCTTTTGACGGTACAACGTCCATCTGGAGTATTGCCACAGGGAAGGTTCTTGCTACTCTCAAGAAGCATGACAATACAGTGAATTCTGTTGCGTTCAGCCATGACGGATTGCGCGTTATCACTGCTTCAGACGATAACACCGCCCGTATCTGGGGAATTACCACTCCCCTTACCGAGTTAAGGGGCCATGAAAATTATGTGTACTCCGTGGCGGTCAGTTTCGATGGTACCCGCATCGTTACCGCATCAAGAGATACAACCGCCGGTGTCTGGGACACCAGTACAGGGGTACTTGTCAGAAGACTCAGACACCATACAGGTCCGGTTACGTTTGCGGGGTTCAATTTTGATAGTACTCGTATCGTGACAGCTTCAGCAGACCAGAGTGCTCTTGTTTGGGATACAAAGACAGGAAAAGTTCTGCACAGTCTTAAGGGGCATGTTAGTTGGGTCAACTCCGCGAACTTCAGTCCGGACGGCACCCGCATTGTTACGGCTTCAAGTGATAGCACTGCACGAATTTGGGATGCAAAGACTGGCGGAGTGCTTGCCACGCTTGTGCATGATAACCCAATTTCGAGCCAAGTCTATTTTGCCACGTTCAGCCCGGACGGCACCCGCATTGTTACGGCTTCAAGTGATAACACTGCACGGGTATGGCATGCCGAGACCGGCATGCTTCTAATGACGTTGGAAGGTCATTATGGCGCCATCCGTACTGCATTATTTAGTCCAGACAGTACAGCCATCGTTACCGCTTCGGATGACAATATAGCTTGTGTCTGGAACGCAGCTACAGGAACCGTTATTGCCGCGCTCAAAGGGCATAATGGCACGGTTTGGTCAGCTGCATTCAATTACAATGGTACGCGTGTCGTCACTGCATCAGCCGATAAGACAGCCCGTATATGGGATGCCAAGACAGGTAGAGCATTGGCCGTGCTCCATGGGCATAACAGTGATGTCAATGGGGCTACTTTTAGCCCGGATGGGACAAGGGTTGTTACGGCTTCGGGCGATCAAATCGCTCGCATCTGGCCCAGCATTGAGCCAACCGATATCTTTGCCATCGCTTGCGGCTCACTTGGTACCCGCACTGGGTTAGAAGATCTTGCACAACGGTATGGTCTCACAGACATTCAGCCCATCTGTGGCCTCAACACACCTAACGAAGTCGATTTGAGTAAGCTGCGCGACTAAAGTCTCATGGAGGACCGGCAAATCGATCAGAAGGTATAGGGCCGGATACCGTTTCTAGTTCGACCTGCGATGAATTGCGGATAATGCTCATGCGGCGGTCGGATCGTGAGTCATGCATGGCGCGCAAATTACAAATTCAACCCTTCCAGCAGGCACACAGCAATCGCTTCAGCCTCGATGAAGTGACCGGAGTCCGGTCTTGAATCGTGCATGGTGTAGGAATATTGGGCTCCTCCTTTCCGCCTGACATCGAAATCGGCTCTTACTATCCTGTTTGTCCTAGCGGAGTCAGGAGCATAGAGACCGAGTGGGTGAATCTCTGTTACGGATTGCTTCGCGGGATAGAGCTTCAGATAGCGTCTTGCAGGTCAAAATCCGGTCGTTCACACAACCCTGTGAAGGCCGTTCCAGCCTGTAAATATGTGCACATGGTCGCAAGCGGAAATGGGTCACGCGTGTGAAATCTGAAGAGAGGAGAAGCTACGAATATGATTCACTCCAAAGATTTTTTACAAACTCATGGATCGGAAGGATCGTCACTTCTCCCATCTGTCTTCGACGTGTTTCCAAGCTCACGCAAAGATAGCGCTTGAGTTTTCGCTCCTCTGCCAACGCTTTTAAGGATTTCAGGTCATTGGGGCCGACGTTTTCACTCGCCTTAAGTTCGATCGCGGTGTGATCCCCCAAGATAAAATCGACCTCAAAACCGGACTTGGATTTCCAAAAGGCGAGAGTCTCACCAGAGACATAGTCCACATAGCTCTTGAGTTCGTGGAAGAGATAGGTTTCCACCGCTTGCCCGTACTCCGGGGTCCCTCGACGGTATTGCCGTTCCTGCAGGGCGGCTACGACGCCGATATCAAAAAAATAATATTTGGATGAGGCCAATGGTTTGCGTTGCCTGGTTTCGCGCCAGGCCGGCAGTTCATGGAGAATGAGTGTATCTTTTAAGATCTCAAAGTACTCGTAGATGGTGGTGCGGGGGACTTGGGCGTCGGTGGCGACGTTGGTGAAATTGATGATGGTGGCATTGCAGTAGGCCGCTACCTTCAGGAACCGGCTGAAGGCCGAAATGTTTCGTGTGGCTCCCTCAGCGACGATTTCCTGCTGCAGATAGGATCCGGTATAAGCGACAAGATCGGCGCGAGGATCGTCGGAGAAATAGATGGAGGGGAGACCCCCGCGGGAAATAAACTTGCCGAGGTCGAAGTGTTGTCCCAATTCTCCCTGCGTGAGTGGGTGCAGGTATTTGGTTCGCGCACGTCCGCCTAAGAGATTAATCCCTCCTTGGCGAAGCTTGCGGGCGCTTGACCCTGTGAGCAGAAAACGAATCCCTCGTTGTTCGATGAGGCGATGGACTTCGTTCAGCAGTCCGGGAATCCGTTGAATCTCGTCGATGACCACCAGCCGATCTATGGGAGTGAGTTCTTCTGCCAGTCGCTGTGGGCGCTGGCTGAAGGCTAGATAGACCGACGTGTCCAAGAGATCGTACACTCGAGCACTCCGGAAGCTTTGGGTAATGAGAAAGCTCTTCCCCGTTTGGCGGGGCCCTAACAGGAAGTGGGACTTCTTCTCTGCCAGATGTTCTAAGTTCAGGACTCGGGGAATGGTTGGTAGGCGGATCATGAAGGCAAGGTACCAGGTGACGACTCTCTCGTCAAATGGCATGCCAAATGACGACTCTGCCGACACCGCATTATCTCAGGGAGTGTTTTCATGATCGAGGAATTGCCGCCGACAGTATGCCTTACCCTCGTATGCGCCTCACAATAGTTGCCGGGGGGCTGATCTTCTGAAGGGTTCGTGGTCGCTTTCTACCTCGCGTAGCGTTGACTCACGAGAAACCCGTTTATATACTTACGAATCACCCGGAGGCGACTCAAATGAAAATAGCCATCGGCTTGCTCGTCCTCGTCGTGCTTCTCGTCGGCGGGGTGCTCGCACTCCCTTTTCTCGTCGACCTCAACAAGTACCAAGAGCAGTACAAACCGCTCATCGAAGAGGCGCTGAATCGTAAGGTTCAGCTGCAAGACATTCGCTTGACGGTCTGGCCAAGGATCGGCGCGCGTGTGGCGGGATTTGCGGTACTGGATGATCCGGCCTTCAGCTCAAGTTCGTTCGCGTCCCTTTCGTCATTGGACGTGGGTGTGAAGCTGATGCCGTTACTGAGCGGCAAAGTGGAGGTCGAAGAGATCACGCTCCATAATCCGGTCATTACGGTGATCAAAAATAAGAACGGAGTCCTCAACGCCTCGACGATTGGACGAAAAGGTGTGCCGGTTCCAGAGAAGCCCTCGCGTGCTCCGATTCCTTCGACGGAAGGTCCGCTCAAGCTTCTGGCGTTGCTCGCCGTGGACCGCGTATCGCTCGACGGGGGGAAGGTGACCTACCGTGACCTGTCGGCTGCAAACCCGACAGAGTATATATTGCAAGATCTGGAGTTGATCTTGCGTGAGGTTCGTCTTGGTCAAACGCCACAGCTCCATGTTGCGACACTCGTACAGCCATTCAACCTTCCGGTGAAGCTCGATGGGACGTTTGGCCCGTTGCGAGAGACGATGGACATCGATGCAGTCAATTTCCAGCTGGGTATAGGGAAAACGGATTTCACAATCACTGGGAAAGCAGCCGGGAATGATGCAACGATCAACATCAGTTCGCCGATGATCAGTACGGCAAATCTCCCGGTGACGCTTCCTCTGAAGAAGCCAGTCGAGGTCAAAAACTTCCAGCTTGCCGCCGAGGTGAAAGGGCAAGAGGCTAAGCTGAATTCCTTGTCGTTCCAACTGTTTGAGGGGCAGGTCAAGGGGCAGGGAAAGATGATTGCGGGAGCAGAGCTGCCTCCTTTCAAGGGTATAGTCACGATTCAAGACTTACAACTTGGCCCGGCGCTGAATGCCGTCTCGGACGCGCCGGTGTCGGTGAGCGGTACTGCCGGGGCCGACCTGTCGCTACAAGGCAAGGGGTTCACCATGCCGGATCTGACCAAGGCCTTGGAAGGGACCGGCCATCTGGCTGTGAAGGATGGGAAGATTGAAGGAGTGAATATTCTCCAAGAAGTGACCGACGCGCTCAAGGTTGCCGGCATTTCGATGGGTGACGCGAAGACCACGGCGTTTTCGACGATCGAGACCGATCTGGCTATCAAGCAAGGGGTGATTAATGTGCAGCGGCTCTTGATGGACAGCCATGATTTTCAGGCGACCGGCGGAGGCACCATTGGCTTTGACCAAAAACTGAACTTGATCGTGAACCTCAATCTGTCACAAGATGTGAGTCAAAAGATTTCAGCTGCGTCGCCCGTCGTCCAAATCGCTATGAA
>WBZN01001268.1_pt1 | contig 15737 bp, 10 predicted proteins | sample 5204281 | NCBI WGS metagenome assembly WBZN01 (sample SAMN12344347, study PRJNA552823) | activated sludge metagenome | biome: Activated sludge suspended growth; feature: Nitrification reactor; material: Wastewater; isolation source: activated sludge from nitrification reactor of wastewater...
TATTACGACCTCCTCAACTGGTATCGCACGCTCGCGTTGCTGCCGGGCTTCACATGGAACCGCGCGTTCATGGAGAAGATGATGGGTGTGCGCGAGTCGCTCGCCGACCCGCCGGCGCCCGCGAGCAGCGGGAGCCGCCTGCGCGATCTCGGCAACCTGCTGCGCATGCTCGTACGCCTGGTCCGTGAGGCCCGACGATTGCGTTCCGCGGTCCCGGCGTTCCACGCCCGGCTCGAACGCGTGCTCGGGCCGCTCGCGAACGAGGAGCTCGAAAGCTGGCCGGCCGAGCGAGCGCGCGCGCTTTACCATCGTCTCGAGGATGAGTTGCTGCACCACTGGCAGACGCCACTCGTCAACGACTTCTTCGCGATGATCTTCTTCGGCGTCCTCGGCCGGCTCACCGAGCGATGGCTGCCGGGCTCGCCCCCCACCCTCGTCAATGACCTGTTGTGCGGCGAAGGCGGCATCATCTCGACCGAACCCGCGCGCCGGGTTATGGCCATGGCGCGCATGGTGACCACCGATCCGTCGTTGCGCGGTCTGCTCGAACGTCACCCCGACGATCGGGACTGGCTCGGCGCCGTGCGCCGGGAGCCGGCGGCCGCACACCTGCGCGCCGAGTTCGAGGCGTATCTGGCACGCTTCGGGGATCGTTGCATGGAGGAGCTCAAACTCGAGACCGTCACGTTGCGTGAGGATCCGGGCTTCCTCGTGCATACGCTCCGGGCCTATGTAACCGGTGGCATGCTCGACCCCGAGGCGGCACTCGAACGCGAGCGCGCCATTCGGGCCGGGGCCGAGGCGGTGGCGTTCGCGGGTCTCCCCTGGCACCGCCGCGCCATCTTCCGCTTCGTGTTGGCGCGCGCGCGGCGCCGTGTCCGCGATCGCGAGAACCTGCGCTTCGAACGCACGCGCGTGTTCGGGGTCGTACGGCGCCTGTTCCTCGCCCTCGGGGCCAGGCTTGCCGACACTGGCCGCCTTGCCGAGCCGCGGGATGTGTTCCTGCTCACATGCGAGGAGGTCTTCGCCGCGACCTCGCCCGAGGGGTTGCACCTGGAGCTGCGCTCGCGAGTCACCGCGCGGCGTGACGAGTTCGAACGCCATGCGATGGAACCCGCCCCGCCCGACCGATTCGAGAGCTTCGGTCCTCCGACCGGACGCGAGTGGCAGACGATGGCACCCGTCGGGGAGACGAGCGCGGCGGAGCTGGCGGGCACCGGTTGCTGTCCGGGCGTGGTGCGCGCACGCACGCGTGTCGTGCGCGACCCGCGCGAGGCGCGGGAACTCGCGGGCCGCATCCTGGTGGCGGAACGCACCGATCCGGGCTGGACCGTGCTCTTCCCGGCCGTGGCCGGCCTGCTCATCCAGCGCGGCAGCCTCCTGAGCCATTCCGCGATCGTGGCACGCGAGATGGGGATCCCGTGCGTGGTCGGCGTGGCCCATCTACTCGCGACCGTGCGCGACGGCGAGGAGGTCGAGATGGATGGTACGAGCGGCCGCGTGCGTCGGTGCGAGGCGAACCGATGAGCGCATCGAGGCCACTCCCCACGGTACGCGCGCGCGCGAACTGGGATCACGTGCGGTACGCGAATGTCTGGGAGGATGCCGATGTGCTGTGCGAGGCGCTGGAGCCGGTGGCCGCGGGCGCGCGACTGCTGTCCATCGCCTCGGCCGGCGACAACGCCCTCGCGCTGCTCACGCTCGACCCGGCGGAGGTCGTCGCCGCCGACCTGAGCGCCGCCCAACTCGCCTGCCTCGAACTGCGGCGAGTCGCATTCCGTCGGTTGGAGCACGAGGAGATGCTGGTCTTCCTCGGGGCGAACGCGGGCGCGAACCGGCTCACCACCTATGCCCGCCTCCGCTCGGAACTACCTGAGCCCGCCCGCGGTTTCTGGGACTCCCGTCCGCGGGAGATGGCGAAGGGCATCCTCCACGCCGGACGCTTCGAGCACTACTTCGGCCTCTTCCGACACTGGGTCCTGCCGTGGGTGCACGGCCGCGCCACGCGCGAAGCTCTGCTCCGGCCGCGATCCGCCGACGCCCAGCGCGCGTTCTACGCGGAGCGCTGGGACACGGCCCGCTGGCGGTTCCTGTTCCGGCTGTTCTTCAGTCGTGCGGTGATGGGACGCATGGGGCGGGACCCCGCCTTCTTCACACACGTCGACGGCGCGGTCGGAGCGCGCATCCTCGAGCGCACCCGTCACGCCCTCACCGAGATCCCGGTCGCGACGAACCCCTACCTCACGTTCATCATGACCAGCAGCTTCACGCCGGACGCATTGCCGCGCTACCTGCGCGTCGAGCACTTCGCGTTCATCCGCGACCGCCTGCCACGACTCCGATGCGTGCAGGGCCCCATCGAGTCCGCGGCCACGGGCCAGTTCACGGGTTTCAATCTCTCGGACCTGTTCGAATACCAGAACCCCGACGAGCATGCCGCGTGCTACGCCCGACTCGTCGCGTCCGCCTCGGCCGGGGCGCGTCTCGTGTACTGGAACATGCTCGTGCCCCGGGGCATCCCGGCCGGCTGCGGCGAGCGCGTCCGCTCATTGGATTCGCTCGCCTCGGAGCTCCACGCGCGCGACCGGGCCTGGTTCTACGGCCAGCTGCATGTGGACGAGGTGGTCTCATGACCGCCATCCCGGCGCACGTCGACTGGGTTCGCGATCTGCAGCACGCGGCGCTGTTCGCGCTCGGCTTCGTCCTGCTCGTGGCCGGGACCGAGTGGTGGTACCGGCATCTCCGCCCGCCGGTCGAATGGACCCGCAAGACGCTGCACGTCGCGTTCGGTCTCGCCGCCGCGACCCTGCCATGGGTCATCACGAGTCATTGGACCTTTCTGGCCCTCGCCGTGACCATCGCGCTGCCGTTGTCGTGGGCGCGGCGGCGCCGATGGCTCCCGAGCCTGTTCGATGTCGAGCGGCGCACGTTCGGGGAGCTGTATTTCCCTGCCGGGGTCTACCTGCTGTTCGTGGTGTCCGCGGGCCGGCCGGTGTTCTATCTCGTGTCGCTGATCACCCTCGTGATCTGTGACGCGCTCGCGGCGGTGCTCGGCAAGGCGTATGGACGTCATCGCTACTCCGTGCAGCAGGATCAACGTTCGCTCGAGGGTTCGGCGGTGTTCCTGTTCACGGCGTTCCTCGGCACCCATCTGCCGCTCCTCCTGCTCACGGACATCGACCGCGGCACTTGCGCCATGATCGCGCTCCAGTTGGCACTTCTCGTCACCTCGTTCGAGGCGATCAGCACCGGGGGCATGGATAATCTCGTGCTGCCGCTCGCGACCTATTACCTGCTCGTGAAGCTGACGCCACGCCCGTCGGCGGCGATCGGCGTGCAACTGGCCGCGCAGGTGGCCCTGCTCGTCGTGATGATCGCGTTCGCCCGGCGCACGCGCTACCTGACGTTCAGCGGAGCGATCGCGGCGCACCTCGTGCTCTACGGGGCGTTCAGCCTCGGTGGTCCGGCATGGCTGCTCGCGCCGGCACTCGCGCTCGCAGCCCTGGTGGCGCTCGACCGCAACGGGCATCACCGCTTGGCGGCACCGGCGGGCGGATACGACGTGCGCGCCATCTTCTACGTGGCGATCGTCGCGACCCTGTGGCTGTTCGCGGACAACTCGTTCGCCACGCTCGACCTCCGCCGCGGGCCGCTCGGCTCCGGACACCCCTTCCACGTGCTGTTCGTGAGCGCTCTGGCCGCTTCGTTGGCCATCATCGCTTACTGGCAGTTCGAGGCCTCGCCGCGCTTGCGCCACCGAGCGGCGGGCTATCGCGCGCTCGTCGCGATCACCGCCGGTTATGGCATGGTGGCGCTACTCGGCCTGTGGGCGCTGCGGGGTGGAGCCCTGGGTGTGGAACTGGCCACCGCGGCGCTCATCTGTGTGCTCGGCCTGGCCTTCCATCTGGCGCTCCGTCGGGCGTTCCAGCCCCCGCCGGGGAGCGTTTGGGCGCTGCGACTCCTGGCGCTCGGCGTGTTGCTGGCGACATTGGCGGTGCTGCCCCTCCACTTCGTCTCGCTCGGGCTCGACCCCTGGAAGGAACTGCCATGAGCCACGATCGCGAAGTACGACCCGTACGCTCCGATCACGACCGCGAGGCGTTCGCTCGCGTGCGCGCGGCCCATACCCTCTACGACGGGCTTCCGCCGGAGCCCCTGCCCGCGGAGGCCGAGGCGCTACTCCTGTGGCGGGGCGACCAGCCTCTGGCATGCGCTTCGATCGCGGTCGCGGACACGCTGCACGGGGTGGAGGGTGCGAGCGGGGTGCTCGGGCACTTCGAGGCGGTCGACCTTCCGAGCGCCGTGGGGTTGCTCTCGGAGGCATGCGCCCGGCTCGCGCGGCGGGGCGTCCGACGCGTGCTCGGGCCCATGAACGGCAGCACGTGGGGGCGCTATCGCCTCGCACTCCCGGACGAGCCCGGGGAGCCCGGCGCCGTGCCGTTCCTCGGCGAACCGGTGAATCCGCCCGACTACCCGGCGCGGTTCGAGGCGGCGGGCTTCACCGTTGCCGCCCGCTACGAGAGCCGCATCGACGAAGCGCCGCACGAGCCTGCGGCACAGGCCCTGGAGCTCGCCGAACGAGCCGCTCGCGCGGGCATCCGGATCCGCGCGTTGGACCCCACGCGCTTCCTGGAGGAGTCGCGACTCCTGCACGAGCTGAGCCTGGCGTCGTTCGCGGACAACCTCTACTACACACCGATCGAGTGGCCGACATTCCGGGCGCAGTACGAGAAGCTGCAGCCGCTCATCCAGCCCGAGCTGGTGCTCATCGCCGAGCGCGCGACAGGCGAACCGCTCGCGTTCCAGTTCGCCTACCTCGACCCCATCGCACGGCGCCTCGGATTCGCGCCGCGGGCCGTCGTGAAGACCGTCGCCACCCGGCCGTCCGCGCGCGGCCTCGGGCTCGCCGGACACATGCTCGACCTGCTGCGCGGGCGCGCCGTCGCGCTCGGAGCGACGAGCATCGTCCACGCCCTCATGCACGTGAACAACTTCTCCATGAAGATGTCGTCCCGGCATCGTTCGCGCGTGCTACGCCGCTACGCGCTCTACGAGTGGCTCCCATGAGCGGGCTCCGATGAGCAGGCCCACATGAGCACCGACGCGAACATCGCCGGGCGGCTGGCCGCGCTCGTGCAGTCCCACCCGGAGCGCCTGGCGATCCTCGAGACTCGTGGCCGCCGTGAGCGCCGCGTGACGTTCGCGGAACTGAACGCCCGCGTGGAGGCGTATGCCGCGGATTGGCAAGCGCGCGGGATCGGGGCTGGCGACCGGCTGTTGGTGTTCGTGCCCATGTCGATCGCGCTCTATGCCGTGCTCCTGGCGGCGTTCCGGATCGGTGCGGTGGCGGTGTTCGTGGATGCCTGGGCTGACCGTGGGCGGCTCGAGAGCGCCATCGCCCGCACACGGCCATCGGCTTTCATCGGGATCCCTCGCGCCCACCTCCTGCGGCTGACGTGTGGTGCGGTGCGCCGCATCCCGCATGCCATCCTCGTCCGGGATGGCGCCCCGCGCGCCGCACACGCCGGCGGCCCCCCCGTGCAACTGTCCCCCGAGGCCGCCGCGCTCGTGACGTTCACCACGGGCAGCACGGGGCGGCCCAAGGCGGCCGAACGCACGCACGGTTACCTGTGGAGCCAGCATCTCGCGCTCGCGGCGCATCTCCAGCCGCGCCCGGACGATATCGACATGCCGACGCTGCCCGTGTTCGTCCTCAACAACCTGGCGTGCGGCATTCCGAGCGTCCTGCCGGACTTCGATCCGCGCCGACCCGCCGACATCGATCCCGCGGCGATCGTGGCCCAGATGCGACGAGCCGGCGTGACGACCAGCAGCGGTTCACCGGCCTTCTACGAACGGCTTGCCGCACACTGTGTGGCGAGCGGCGAGCAACTGCCGCTGCGCGCATTGCACACCGGCGGCGCCCCCGTGCTACCCGCACTCGCGGCCGAACTGGTGCGGGTCGTTCCCCACGCCCACATCGTCTACGGCAGCACCGAGGCCGAGCCGATTGCCGCGATCGAAGCCCGCGATATGCTCACGGCGATGAGCGGGAACCCCACCGCGGATCCGGGCCTGTGTGTGGGCGCACCGGTGCCGGAGGTGCAGTGCCGGCTGGTGCGCGCGCACGACGGCCCCATCGTTCTCGGCGCCGAAGGCTGGCGCGAATGGGACGTGCCCGCCGGCGACGTCGGCGAAGTCGTGGTGAGTGGCGACCACGTGCTCCGCGGCTATCTCGACGACCCGGAGAGCACGCGCGAGAACAAGGTCGCGGAGGGCGACCGGGTCTGGCATCGGACCGGGGACGCGGCGCGACAGGATCCCTCCGGCCGGCTCTGGCTCATGGGGCGCGTGCGCGAACGCGTGCGCCGGGCCGGTGAGACCTGGTGGCCGTTGCCGGTCGAGGTCCGCGCCATGCGGCACGCCGCCGTGCGCCATGCCGCCTACCTGGGGCTCCCCGACCCGGTGCTCGGCCAGCGCGCCGTGTTGTGCTTGGAGTCGCGCGCCGGGGCCCGAAACCTGGACGAGGCGGCGCTGCGTGTGCTCGCCGGCGCTCCGATCGACGAGCTGCGCGTGTTCGCGCACCTGCCGCGTGACCCGCGACACGCATCGAAGACCGACCTCGAGGCGCTGCGCCGCCTGCTTGCCGCCGGTTAGCGCGGACCTCCGGGTCCGGGTTCCGGCGCCCGGGTGAACGGCCACCACCAGTTCCAGCGCCCGGACACCTTCATCAGCGCCGGCACCAGCACGACGCGCAACAACGTGGCATCCAGCGCGACCGCGAACGCCAGGCCGAGCCCGAACTCACGGGTGGGCACCAGTTGCGTGAACCCGAACGCGGCGAAGATCGTGATCATGATGAGGGCCGCACTCGTGATGATGCCCCCGGTGCGAGCGAGTCCCTCTGCCACAGCCCGGTCGTTGTCCTGGGTACGGGCATATTCCTCCCGCACGCGGCTCAAGAGGAACACCTCGTAGTCCATGGACAACCCGAACAGGATCGTGAACAACATGAGGACGATGAACGAGTTGAGACCGCCGGGGGGCGTGAGCCCGATCGCGCCCGCACCCAAGCCATCCTGGAACACCAGGATGAGGAACCCGTAGGCGGCGAGCACCGACACCGCATTCAACAGTGTCGCCTTGAGCGGGATGAACACGGAGCGCAGCAACAACACGAGCAACACGAAGGTACTCAGCACGACCGCGGGGATCACGCGCCGGGCACTGCCGAACATCTCGGCATCGAAGTCCTGCATGATCGCCGAGGAACCGCCCCAGTGGAGGACGAGCCCGGCCTGTTCCACCGCGGGCCAGTGCCGAGCGCGCAGCTCCGTCAGGTAGCCCATCGTCGCGGGGGACTCCGGCGCGGTGGGTGTGACGAGCGCGACAACGCCGACACGTCCATCGGCGGAGAGCACCTGCCCGAGAGCACTGCGAAGCTCCGCCGGGGCCGACGCCGGGTCCCGCTGCCCGGGCGGCCGGAGCATCGCCAGCGACAGCGGACGGTGGAGCCCCAGGACCCGGCCGCTGCGAGCATCGCCCTCGAGTGCACTGAACACCGGCAGGAGCGCACCATAAGCCGTATCGCTCCACAGGGGGTGCGCACCGCGCGCCTCGACCACCAGGACGATCGGCCCCATCCAGCCGGGCGCGAACCGCGTCTTCAGCGTGTCGAACCCGCGCCGGGCCTCTGTCGCCACAGGCAGATCGCCGGCACCGATGTTCCAGCCGCGCATCCGCGGCAATGGCAACAGGAACACCGAGAGCACGGCGAGAGCCGCCGCGATCCACCACCATGGGCGGCGCATCACGAGATGAGCCCAGCGCGACCAGAACTCCGAGGGCGCTGCGGCGCGCAGCGTGGGCGCGGTGCGCGGCCAATCGAGCGCCCTTCCGCTGAGGACCAGCAGCGCAGGCAACAGGGTCATCGCGGCCGCGACGGCGGCGATCACCACGAACACCCCGCCGATGGCGATCGCGTGCAGGAACGGGGCGCGCACCAGGAACAGCGCGAGGAAGCCGACCGCGACGGTCACACCCGAGATGAACACCGAGTGTCCCGCCGCGTCACGAGCTTCGCGTGCGGCGGCCGGCGGCGCGAGTCCCCGCGCTCGCGCTTCGCGGAACCGGCTCAGTACGAACAGTGCATAGTCGACGCCCACGCCGAGCCCGACCATGGACACGACATTCTGCGCGAAGACACTCACCGCGAAACGAGAGCTCAGCAGGTAGAGCCCCGCGAGCCCGACCGACACCGAAGAAAGGGCCAGCACGATGGGTAACAGCGCCGCGAGCGGCGTGCCGAACACGAACAGTAGGATCAATGCCGTGACCGGCAGGGCGATCCGTTCAGCGGCCAACAGGTCCGAGGACGAGCGCTCGTCCAGATCGTGCAGCATGGCGGTCGCACCCGTCACCTCCGCCCGGATCCCCGCTGGCAGCGGGGCCGCGGCCACGGTCGCTCGCAGCCGCGGCGTGAGGAGCTCGGCCTCATAGAAAGTCCGCACGCGCGGCGTGATGAGGATCAGTGCGCTGCGCCCGTCGTCACCGAACAGCTCCAGCCGCGGCGTGTTCCATGCGGATTCGACACGGGACACCGCGGGCATGCGCTGGAGCGCCACCGTGAGACTCTCGATCGCCGCCGAGAATGCGGGGTCGGAGCTGCCAATCGAATCGCTGGCGACGACGAGCGGGAACTGGAACAGCGCGCCGGCCCCGAAGTGCTCGCGGATGAGACGCGTGACGCGGTCGGAGCCGCTGCCGGGGATCGCATCGGCGCCGCCCTGGAGCAGGCCAGGCAGACGCGCGGACAACACCGCGGCGGCGGTGATGACCACGGCCCAAGCGGCGAGTGACCAGCCGCGGCCCCGTGCACCCGGGGAAGTCGTCACGTGTGGAGTATCCCACGCCGAACGGCCAGACTCCCACGTCCTTCGTGCCCCACACTGGCAATCGTCTGCGGGCGCAGCGCTGAACGTCGGAATGCCCCCTGCCGACTGACACCCTGACACTCGGATGGCACTCTGGCAGCGACGTTCGGAGCATCGCGCGAACGCCGCCGAGGCGAAGCGATTGGGCCCGCTCCGGTTGACAACGCCCTGTGCGCCGCGTGCGCACGGCACGGAACTGGCACGTCCGCGCACTGGCTCTCGCGGCAGGCCGATGCGTGTCCCACGCCGAACACCGGCGCGCTGCGCCCGCACTCGCCTCGAAGCCGCGGGCCGATACCCTTTCGGGTATGGAAGGGAGGTTGCCATGCGCGCGTTCGTCTTCCTGCTCGCGGCGTTGGCGTCAGCACCGATCGCGGCCTCGGCAGAGGTCACACCGGAAGCCCGCCCGTTCGTCGGTGCGTTCATCCCCACCGGTGACCAGCGGCATGTCTTCAAGGACGCACTGTTCACCGGTGGCTAGATCGCCATCGAGGTCAACGAGCAGTTCCACCTGGTGGGCATGTTGGCGTTCTCGGACCCGAAGTTCAAAGCCCAGGTCCCCGGCACCAACCATGCGCACATGTATCAGTCCGACATCGGTGGCGAGCTGTTCCAGAACATCACGTTGGACAACGACTGGGTGATCCGCCCGTTCGTCGGCCTGGGTGGCGGCATCCGTACGATCGACCCCTCGGGCACACCGAAGGCGAAGAACTACGCTTCGGGCTACGGCGCGATCGGGACCGAGATCCAGCTCGACCGCTTCGCGTTCCGGCTGGAGACCCGGGATTACCTCGTGAACTTCAAGGGGATCACGGGGGACGAGAAGTCCTCGACCCGGAACGAGATCGCGATCAGCGCTGGGCTGGCCTTCCACCTGCGTTGAGAGTGTTTCACGATCCGCTGTGTACGCGCGGGGCGCGGGCGGCGACGCCCGCGCCCCGCGCTCATTCGAGATGTGAATCTCCGTGCGGGTAGCTGCGAGAAACCTGCTGCGCGCATTCGCCTCACCGGGCTATACTCCTCACGACCGGCAGTCGATCGGGTCTCGCTGAGACCGGCACGGAGTCCTTTCATGCGCTGGAAATTCGTATTCCTGCTCTTCGCTTCGGCCGCATCGAGCGCTCACGCCGACTGGCCCGCGGGCGGACGCTCGCTGGGAGCGTCTGGACTCAACGGCACGTACGGCGTGCGGTTTGTCGACCTGCCCGGTGGCGATGTGGCGGTGGCGGTGATCGGGATCGGCGGGAACCTGCGGCACGTCACCATGCAGCGCGTCACGCGCACCGGCGCCACGAGCCCTGGCTGGCCCGAGCAGGGCGTGTTCCTCGGCCAGTACAGTGGCGGCACCGAGTTCGAGTTCATGCGCGAGTTCGCCGTGGACGACAGCGGCTGCGTCTGGCAAGCGGGGTCGGCCGCAAACACCGGAGGGCGCTTCGCGCAGCTCATCCGGCCGGACGCTGCCACGCTGCCCGGCCCGAACGGTGGGCTCACCTCCGAGCAGGGCTGGCCCACGTTCACCTCGATGCCGAGCGGCGTCGCCGCGAGCTGCGCTCCGGTCGCGGGCGGCGCTTACATCGCAGCCGGCGGCCGGCTGCAGCGCATGACCCGTGCGGGTGTTCCGGCCGCGGGTTGGCCGGCGAACGGCATCGCGACGCTCCCCACCACCCTCGACATGGCACTCGCGAGCGATGGCGCGGGCGGCGTGATCGTGCTGTCGCCGACTGGGCCGGGCGTGAAGCGCATCGATGCGACCCGCACGTCGCACGCGGGTTGGCCAGCGTCACCGCTGCTGCTCAGCCACGCCCCCGACGACGCGGCCGCGGACTTCTTCCTCCCGAATGGCGGTCTCGTCCCCTCGGGTGCGGACGGCTTTATCGCGGGCTGGACCACGCGCTGGGATACCAATCTGAAGCAGGCGAAACTGCAACGCTTCCGTCTCGACGGCTCTCTCGACCCCACGTGGCCAGCCGACGGTATTGTGGCGATGGCGACGGACTCCATCACCGTGCAGAACGTCGGCACCGTGACCATGATCGGCGACGGCCGCGGCGGCGTGTACGTGCTCTGGCACAGCCTGAGCACCAACACCATCCGTGGCACGCACGTGCTGCAGAACGGTCAGTTCGCCGGCAGCCTTGGGCCAGAGGGTGTGGCGTTGCCGGCGCCCGGCTCGCAGCCGCACATCCCGTACCGCGTCCAGTCGCGCCTGCCCCTCGGCATCGTGGCGGCGGACACGAGCGCGGGCGGTGGGCTGGTGGTGGCGTGGAACGACAGCGCGCTGGCCCCCGCCCACAGCATCCGTCTGCGCTGGCTGCTCGCGGACCTCACGCCCGACCCGAGCGAACCTGCGGAGGGACGGCTGATCGTGCCCGGCTCGCCCGAGACCGGATACGAGACCGAAGTGCGCGGCGTGCATTCCGACGGCCAGGGTGGCGTGTACGTGGCGTGGGAGTCTTTCCTCCCCTACTCGTTTCCATCCAACCCCTTTGACACCGGCACGATCTGGATGACGCGCCTCACACCCACAGCACCGGCCTCAGCACCCCCGCATGTTCCAACCGCGCTCGCGCTTTCGGGTGCGCGCCCCAACCCGGCGCACGATGCACTCTCGCTGCGCCTGATGCTGCCCGATGACTCGCCCGCGCGGCTCGAGCTGTTCGATCTCTCGGGACGCATGCTACGCACGCAGGAAGTCCGTGGCGCGGGCGAGCACGCGATCCGGCTCGACGGGCTCGCGGCGCTGCCGCCGGGCGTGTACCTCGCGCGCGTCGCGCACCACACCGGCTCACGCACGACGAGGTGTGTGCTGACACGCTGAAGCGCAGCGTGCCCGCACCGCGAAGGGGAGTGCCCGCGGCGGGGGCACCGGCGGCGGGCCCCGACCCGGCACCGGGTGGCGCTCCGGCATCCGGTTGGCGTCTACTCCGGCGCATCCCTCACCCCGGAGGTCCCATGAAGGCTCCCTCTGCCGCGACGCGCAGCGCAGCGCGCCTGGCCGCGGTCCTGCTGTGCATGATCGTCGCCACGCCCGTGCTCGCCCAGACGAACCACGGCATGGCGCCGGCGCCTTCCGCCACTGCTCCGCCGTTGTTCACCGACCTCGGCACTTGGTCCCATCCGGTCGGAGCGACGCCCGAAGCCCAGCGCTACTTCGATCAGGGTCTGCGGCTGTACTACGGCTTCAATCATGCGGAGGCTATCCGCGCGTTCCGTGAAGCCGCGAAACTGGACCCGGCGTGCGCCATGGCCTGGTGGGGCATCGCCCTCTCGGCAGGGCCCAACATCAACATCCCCATGGATGACGCCGGCGCCGCCACGGCGAACGACGCGATCGCACGAGCGATGCAGCTCGCGCCGCAGGCGAACGAGACCGAGCGCGCATGGATCGCCGCGCTCGCGACCCGCTATTCGACGGACCCGCATGCCAGCCGGGCCGCGCTCGACACGGCTTACAGCGTCGCGATGCGCAAGCTGTGGAAGCGCTTCCCCACCGACGCGGACGCCGGTGCGTTGTTCGCGGAGTCCATGCTCGACCTGAATCCGTGGAACCAATGGACGCGGGAGGGCAAGGCGAATCCCGGAACGCCAGAAGCCGTGTCGGCACTGGAGGCGGTGCTCCGCCGTCATCCCGAACACCCGGGCGCGAACCATTTCTATATCCACGCGCTCGAGGCCTCGAACGATCCTGCCAAGGCACTGAGCGCGGCCAAGCGGCTGGAGACGCTGGTGCCCGGAGCCGGGCACCTCGTGCACATGCCGTCGCACATCTACGCGCGGACGGGCCGCTACAACGACGCGCTCGAACGCAACAAGCTCGCCGCAGCGGTCGACGAGAAGTACATCGCCGAGCAGAAGCCCGAGGGCGTGTACCCGCTCATGTACTACAACCACAATCTGCAGTTCATCTGGTTCACGGCGATGATGGAAGGTCGTAGCGCCGAGGCCATGGCCGCGGCGCGCAAGCTCGTCGGCAACGTGCCGGGCGAGATGATCGCGGCCATGCCGATGCTCGAGATGGTGCCGCCCTACCCGGTGATGACACTGGTCCGCTTCGGGCGCTGGGACGAAGTGCTGCAGGAGCCCCTGCCGCCCGCCGCACAGGTCTACGCCTCCGCACTCTTCCACTACGCACGTGGCGTGGCGTACGCCGCCAAGGGCGATCCCGAGGCCGCGCGTGCCGAGCTCGACTCCGTGCGCGCCAAGGCAGCGATCGCGCCCGCGACGATGCAGATCAGCATCAACCCCGCACCGTTGTTGCTGCGCGTGGCCACGAATGCACTCGCCGGCGAGATCGCCACGCGCCCGCAGGCCACGGAATCCGGTCTGCGCCTGCTGCGGGCCGCCGTCGCCGCGGAGGACAGCCTGCACTACGACGAGCCGCCGACGTGGTGCTATCCCGTGCGTCACCAGCTGGGTGCCGCACTGTTGCGTGCCGGCCGCGCCGACGAAGCCGCCGTGGTCTACCGCGAGGACCAGCGCCGGCATCCCGAGAACGGCTGGTCGTTGCTCGGGCTCTCGCAGTCCCTCGAAGCCCTGGGCCGGCGGCGGGAGGCCGCGGCCGCCAATGAGAGCTTCCAGAAGGCGTGGGCACGCGCGGACGTGAAGCTCTCGTCGTCCGCCCACTGAAACGAGCGGCGCAGGGCAGCGCGCCTGACCGAGTCGAGGCCCGCCCGGGCGACCACCCGGGCGGGCCACGTGTTGTTCAGTGCGCGCGCCCTTGGTCGCCGCGTGCGAGCGTCATCGCGCTGGCGCCGGCCGCCGGCACTTCGCGCACGTGATAGGTGAGGATGCTGCGCCGGTCGAGTCGGTCCTGCGGTGACCCGCCCCCGGCGTCCACTCGATCGGCGATGGCGACGACATCCCCGCGTACGCCACCGACCTGACCGTCGGCATCCTCGCCGGCGATGCTCAGGTAGGCCTTGCCCGCGACCGGGTTCGACGCGTAGCAGGCGACGGCCGGGAAGTGGAACACCGAAGCGATATCCCACACCGGGAACTCGACGCTCTGCGAACCCGACACGATCTGGCCGTTCGCCATCTTGATGCGCGGCTGGTAGCGGAATCCGCTCGGCGAAGCGCGCAGCCCCTGAGCGATGAGCACCGGATAGAGATCCGGCCGGCTGACGTAGCCCGCGGGCAGCGTGTTCCCCGGGTCGCCGATGCGCGGGACGTAGCGCGAATCGCGATCGTAGCCGCCGAGCGGGACGACCACCCACGAGCCCTGGTGCACGGTGTCGCCCTCGAAGCGCGCGTAGATGCGATCCTGCCAGAGCTCATAGAAGGTGCGGCGATCGAAGTCGTCGTGCACCGGCCGCCGAGCCGAAGGCAGGAACGCGAGCGAGTCCGGCCCGAAGTACGGCCGGCCATCCGGCGGCCACGCCGGCGAAGTCGCGAACGTGCGCCAGTCGAGCACGTTCACGGCACGACCGTCACCGTCGCTCGAGGGCGGGAACAGGTCCGGGTCCGGGCCTGCGAACCACGACGCGCTGGGCGCGAACCCGACCTGGATGAACACGACCACGTTCATGCTCCCGAGGCGCTTGGGGGCGCGCAGAGTGAATGACCGGACTCCCACGGGGAGCGGTTCGCCATGCGCGCCGCCATTCGTACCCAGCAGATCGGGTTGTTCGTCGAGCGGCTCCGCGGCGCCGTTCGCGAACGTCGCGGCGTCATCGGTATGGCTGTGCCGCCAGCGCACGTCCTTGAGCACGGCCCCCGCGGGAACGGTGTCTCGCACCGGAGCGTCGAACGGTGGCAGCGTGTCGTTGACGAACACGTAGAAGTCCGCGCGACGCTCGACACGAGGCCGGAAGTCGCGGCCCAGGGACGCCACGTCACCCACGAAATGCAGACGAACGAGCGAATTGCCGTTGGGGTCGACGGGTTGGGCGCGGAGTGGATCCGAGCCGCCGGCTGGCTCGAGCCCGGACACGGGCGAGACGGGCTTGGAGCAACCCGCGAGCAAGAGCGCGCCACACAGCAGGCGACACGCGCGACGAACGACCTTGAGCATGACGAAACCTCCCAGCCCGGTCGAACCGCCAAGGAGGACGCTAACACCACGACCGAACCCGACCAAGGCCATACCGACAGGCGCCACACCGCCCCGCTCTCCGGGGCCGCGGCTGGTATGTGCCGATACTTGCTGGCCTGCCGTTCCAGAAGGCGTGGGTACGCGTGGGATCGGGACACCGGGACGAACCCGCCTTGTCGGCCTGGCGTCAGTGGTAGAGCGACTTCACTTCACTCCACGTGCGCTTCTGCGTGGGGATGACCGCACAGGCGCTTCCCGAACTGCTCTGCCAGGTCGCCACATTGCTTCCCGCGAGGGTCCCGCTGCCGAGCAGAACACCTGCGCTGAGACCCGGAACGACGTGCACGGAGTTGAGGACGAGGCACACGGGCACCGTGCAGCCCGCGCAGCCACCTGGGTCGGTGGTCTTCGCGTTCGAGAGGGTGATTCGGAACGCGAAGTACTCGACGTCGGCGATGACATCCACTGCCGACGAGACCGCGAACCCCACCAACACCCGCCGGTGCGTCGGCAGCACGGTTCCGTTGTCGGCGGTGCGATAGGCGGCGAGTCCGCCCACGGCGAGGCCACCCGCCCAATCGGAACAATAGAATGACGAAGCCGGGATCGTGGCGTCGGCCAGCATCGCCGTGCCGCGGCAACCCACGGTACCGCCTGGTGCACTCAGGTCCCACCACGCCGGCAAAGCTGCTCCGGCGGCGACCAGATCGACCACGCCTTCGATCCCCGTGACACCACTGATGTCCCCGGCGAGCTGGTACGAGGCC
>WBZN01000798.1_pt2 | contig 15735 bp, 20 predicted proteins | sample 5204281 | NCBI WGS metagenome assembly WBZN01 (sample SAMN12344347, study PRJNA552823) | activated sludge metagenome | biome: Activated sludge suspended growth; feature: Nitrification reactor; material: Wastewater; isolation source: activated sludge from nitrification reactor of wastewater...
CAAACGAAATCATTCATGCCGCCGGCAAAGTACGGGTGGATAAGATCGATAACGAAGGCATTGTTCATGCCGAAACGGGCCAGCGCACACAGCGGCTGCGTATCATCCGCCGCTATATATGACCCTTTGCAGATCAACCGTCTTTTGGCGGATGGTTTCCGCTAACTGTATGTTGTTGTGCTGAAGTGGTTGTTGCTGATTTTTTAGCCCGGTCAAAAAACAGCATCTTCACGGCGATGATCACCAGCAGGAAGGCGAATATTTTCTTTACCGTTTCCTGGGGCAGGCTTAGGGATATCTTGCTGCCGAAATAGCTTCCCGCCAGGAACCCGATGGCCAGTATGCCCACCACACGGAAATCAACATGTCCCTGTTTGTAATACTGCAGCACACCCAGGATGCCCACGGGCAGCATGATCAGTCCAAGGGATGTGCCCTGCGCCGATTTCTGGCTCATGCCGATAAAATACACCAGGGCAGGAACAATGATGATGCCGCCGCCAACACCCACCAGTCCGCCCAGCATACCTGCGGCCACACCCACCAGGATGATAATGAGAATCGTTTGTATGTCCATCTCTTTCTTTTTTATGGTCACGTTAAAAATTTTGTTTTGTACAGGGCAATCGCTTCTTCAATCACTTTATACGCGGCTGCTTTATCCTGGAATTCGTCGATCTCCACTTTTTTATTCTCCAGCACTTTGTATTGTTCAAAATAGTTTTTCAATACGGCAATAAAATGACCAGGCAGGTCGCCGATGTTGTTGATGTAATTCACCCCCGGGTCTTTGGATGCCACGGCAATGATCTTGTCGTCGGCCACGCCGGTATCAATCATCTGCATATTGCCGATCACGGTTGCTTCCACGAGGCAAAGCGGCTCAATGCTTTCGGTGCACATCACCAGGATGTCGAGTGGATCGCCATCGAGCCCCAGCGTTTGCGGGATAAACCCATAGTTGATGGGGTAATGAAAGGAAGAGTAAATGACCCGGTCGAGTTTCAGCAGCCCGGTCTTCTTATCAATCTCGTATTTGGCCCGGCTTCCCTGCGGTATTTCGATCAATCCATTCACCACCTGCGGAGCCTTATCTCCGTAGTGAGCGCCGTGCCAGGGGTGTAAGACGTACATGAGTTAAGTTTAAGGTTGAATGTTGTTTAAAGGTTGAAATTCGTTTAGGGGTTTAGTAGTTTAGTGGAACCATTATTCCATGTTCACTATTCCCTGTTCCTTGTTCACTATTCCATTTTCCCTGTTCTTTGTCCGGTTTTCAGCTCTTTACGGCCAGTTGGTAGCCTGCAAAGGTTGCTGCTATTCCCAATAAGATGCTCGCAGCGGTATACGCCATAGCGGCCCCGTATTTTCCGCTTTGCAGCAATCCCATATTCTCCAGCGAAAAGGCTGAGAAGGTGGTAAAGCCGCCGCAGAGGCCGGATGCCAGGAACAGTTTCCAGCTGCCGGTCAATGGCTCCTGCCGGATGCTGAGTGCAAAAACCACCCCGATCACAAAGCAGCCAAGGATGTTCACCGCGAGGGTGGCCCAGGGAAACCATTTGTGGTTCAGCAGCACGGAAGCGCCGTATCGTAACATAGATCCCAGGGCGCCACCGAAACCAACCAGCAGGAAATTCTTCAGCATGGGTATTATAAATTGCCTGAAAAAGTATACGCAAAATCAACCAGCCATTTGCCATTGATGCGAACCAGTTTTAAATTCCTTGCCTCTTTTGTATAGCTGTTGCTGTAATTAAAAATGTAAATGCTGTCGGTAACATAACTGGTTTCGTTCACGAGGATGTCGGCCGCCTTGTATTTGTCGAGCACGTCCTTTTTCTTACCGGCGTAATCTTTTTTAAAGCGGGCAAACAGGGCCACGTTGGTATCATTCTTAAGCAGGAATTTTTCGGCTTCATCAAATTTGCTGTCGAGTATGTTGCGGATGAAGGCGGTGGCTACCTCCACATCGGTAGTGGGTTCTTTTACCTCATGGCTGTTGCAGGAGAGAATAAGGGCAGCCAGGGCGGCGATCGTTATTTTTCTTAGCATGATTAAAGTTAAACATCTTTAACCAAGGCATAAAAAAAAGCATCCGCCGCCGGCGGATGCTTTTGGGAATGTATTGATCAAAGGTCGCCTTTACGGGCCTTCAGCGTATCAAATACCTGCTTGGCTTTTTCCAGCAGCATGCGCTGGGAATCGGGACTCATTTTTTTGAATTTATCAAAGGCTTCTTCCATGTCGGGTTGCTCATGCCCCCGGTTTCCTTTCATGCTGTTGAACATTTCGTTGCCGGGCTTGGAGAGCGACAGTTTCCATTCGCCGTCTTCCTTTACCAGCTGGAAGGTATGCGTTTCAGTTTTGCTGCTGTCGGTTACTTCGGCATCCACGCTGGCATTGTCGCCGTCGATTTTTTCACCCTTCAGTTTATAGGTAATATTCTTCGACCGCTCTTTCAGCTCCTTTACCATTCGTTCCTTCACCTCCTTAACAAAGCCCGAATCGAGGTTATTGGCCAGCTTTTCAATGCTGGCAAAGGTTTCCGCATCTTTTTTGGTGATGAATTTTTTAAAGTCATCGATCTGTCCATTCTTCATGGCGTTGAACAAACCTTCCACGCTGGCGGTGGGGGAAGTGGAGGAGGGGCCGGCAGCGTCTTTGCTGTTGCAGGCAAACAATCCTGCGGCAAGAAACAGGGCCCAAATCATTTTTTTCATGTAACGGCTATTTTAATTGTGAACTCAAATTTAGAGGTAATCGGTCCATTTACACAAAAAAAATCAGGCAACACAAAGGTCGCCTGATGTTATGGCTAGGGGTTAGCAGCATCCAAAGGGTCAGGAACCTTTTTTCTGCTCGGCAATCTTGTCGTCTTCCTTATTATAGGCTTTGATGATCTGCTTAACAAGGCGGTGCCTTACCACGTCTTCTTCGTCCAGTTCAATATGGGCAATGCCTTCAATGTTCTTCAGGATGCGGGTGGCCCTGAAAAGTCCGCTCGACTGGTTCTTCGGCAGGTCAATCTGCGTGGGGTCGCCGGTGATGATGGCTTTTGCATTGGGCCCGATGCGGGTGAGGAACATTTTGATCTGCAGGTCGTTTGTGTTCTGCGCCTCATCGAGGATGATGAAAGCATTATCGAGCGTACGCCCACGCATATAAGCCAGTGGTGCAATCTCGATGGTACGGGTGCTCATGTAATATCCCAGTTTGTCGGCCGGTATCATGTCGTCCAGCGCATCATAAAGCGGCCTTAAGTATGGATCGATCTTCTCCTTCAGGTCGCCGGGCAGGAAACCAAGACTTTCTCCTGCCTCTACGGCGGGCCTGGTAAGGATGATCTTTTTTACAAGTTTATTTTTCAGAGCCCGTACAGCGAGGGCAACAGCGGTGTAGGTTTTACCGGTACCGGCCGGGCCGATGGCAAACAACACGTCGTTCTTGTCGCAGGCTTCCACCATCTTTTTCTGGTTGGCGGTACGGGCTCTTACTGTTTTGCCATTGGGACCGAATACCAGCACATCGTTGGGATTGCGGTCCATGAAATTGTCGATCACCCGTTCGTCGTCACCGCCCAGGATCTGCTCAAAATAGTTGGCGCTCATGTGGCCATTCCGTTCGAGGTAGCGGAGGATGAGGTCAATCTTTTCCCGGGCGCCTTCAATCTGCTCGGGAGCACCGCTCAGTTTGATCTGTGTGCCGCGGCTCAGAATTTTTAACAGGGGAAATTTCTTTTTTAAGATGTCCAGCTTGCCGTTGTTTACTCCAAAAAACTCAATAGGGTTTACGGTTTCGAGGTTAATGATCGCTTCTGTCAATGGATTTTAGTTTTTTCGCTGTTTCTGTCATGCAAGCAGTATCCGGGGCATACATTGCAGCGTTCCGTTATCAATAAATTTCAAAAGGTACTTACTAACGCATCTTCATTTCAAATGTAACGAATACACATTAATAGTTCCCAAACTTACTTATACACAAAACGGAATTTTAGTGGAAAAGTTTTACGGGCCATCCGCTTTAACAAATGTATTCAGCCGGCATCAGTTGTAACCGTCAGGCCCAAATAGTGAACCGCAGTAGTAAGTACTGCGGTCGCAAAACAAACGCTGATGAAATTTTTTATGCAGTTCCTGTCCGGCTTACGGGTACCGCTGCATACATGAACGGCGGATCTTAAAACGGGCCTTGTTGTTTTCCGGGGGGACTTAGTAACCGGTCATTTGCTGAATAAAGATCAAAACTGAATAAGTGCCTGCCAACCGAAAGAAGCTGAACGGGTATTTTACACAGCTGAACTGGATGCAGCAATAACTGCATCTGTTCGGCATTACTGTATACTTCCTCCGTCGAGCCAGGTTTTGAAATCGGCCGAACGTTCGGTACTTACAATGGTTTCCTGTTTGGCCGCCGGTTTCAGTTTGATGAGTACCCGGCCCTTGGTGTAGGCAAACATTTCGGCAATGGAATGAATGGAAACAATGAACTGCCTGTTGATGCGGAAAAACTGTTTCGGATCAAGAGCGGTTTCCAGGTTATCGAGGTTCAGGTCGATGGCATAGCGCCGTCCTTCACTGGTGGTAAGGAAATTCACTTTGTCTTCGGTATAGAAATAAGCGATCTCATCCGTGTGAATGGTTTTGATGTGTTCGCCATAGCGGATAATGAACCTGGTTTTGTACGCGGCGCTTTTCGGGTTGTATGATTGCAGCAGTTTATTGATATCAAGTGCCGGTGCCTGTACTGCCCGGGTGCCTTTGTACTTGCTGATGGCCGCCAGCAATTCATCTTTCTTCAGCGGCTTCAGCAGGTAATCCACGCTGTTTACTTTAAACGCTTCAATCGCATACTGGTCGTAGGCCGTAACAAAGATTACGGGACAGACTGTTTTTATTTCCCGGAAGATGTCGAAGCTGGTGCCATCGGCCAGCTGGATATCGGAAAAGATAAGATCGGGCAGCGGGTTTGCGGCAAACCATTGGATGGCCGACGATACGCTGGGTATGATGCCGGCGATTTCCGCACCGGGTTCGGCTTCGGTAATCATTTTCTGCAGGCGGTTTGCAGCCGGTTCTTCGTCTTCGATGATTAAAATGCGCAGCATGGTTAATTTTTTAAAAGGGGTAATGAAACAATAAAATATTTTCCGTCATTACTGATCGTAACTTTCTTATTGGTAAGGAGGGTATAGCGGTTGATGATATTCTGCAATCCCATACCGGCACCTTCCTGCCTGCTCAGGCGGGTGTTGATGTTGTTTTTCACCTGCAGGTATTCATCGCCGGTGATGGACAGGTCGATCTGCAGCCTGGTATCCCGGGAGATGGCGTTGTGCTTGATCGCATTTTCCATCAGCAGCTGCAGGGTAAGGGGCGGAATGAAATATTGCTGCTGCTGGGGTTCGGTCAGACTGCTCACCAGTTCAATATTGCTGCCATGCCGTTTCTGCTGCAGGAAATAATAGATGCGCAGCAGGGCCGTTTCTTCTTTCAGTGAAATGATCTCTTTGTCGCGGTAATTGACAATGCTGCGGAAAAAATCCGACAGCTGCTCCACGTATTCCACCGCCATCTTCGGATCGTCTTCGATGGTGGAGATGAGGGTGTTGAAACTGTTGAACAGGAAATGCGGGTTCACCTGGTTGCGCAGCACTTCAAACTGGAACTGTATTTTTTCCTGCCGCAGTCTTTCCAGTTTTTTTACATTGGCTTCGCGGCTCCGGATGTACCAGTACAGCAGTGCGGCAGCAGCCAGTATACAAAGCAGGATAAACCAGGTCTGTTTGTAAAATGCCTGGCGGATCACAAAATGATACGACGCTTCATCGGCATTTTTAAAATTCCGGTTCAGCGACGACTGGATACGGAAGGTATAATTGCCGGGCTCCAGGCTGGGGAAATTTTTGCTGCGGTCCCGGGTTACCACCCAGCTGCTGTCGAGTCCTTCGAGTTTGTACTGGTAATACACCTGTTCGGGATCGGAATAATAAAGGCCGGTATAATTAAACGTAAAATTGTTTTCGTCGTGACTGAACACGCTGGAACGGTCATCTTCAATGTCTTTCAGGAATAACTGCACCGATTCAATCACGGCGGTTGGTTTTTGCAGCGATTGAATGGGGGAAGCATAGGAAAGAATGCCCGCCACGGTACTCACCATCACCCGCCCCTCGTGATCCTGCGTAACAGCGCCCAGGTCTTCGGCATTGATCTTGGGAACGCCCTGGCTGCTGCTCAGGTACGAGACGTTGCCTGTTACGGGATTCAGAATATCCAGTCCCTGTTTATGCACAATGATGATATTGCCCGTGCGGTCTGTCTTCAATACCGAGATGCTGAGATCGCTGAGCCCGTCGTTCACCGAGTAATTGGTGAATTTCTTTCCATCGTATTTATAAATGCCTGCACTGGCGGTACTGAACCAGATATTGCCCATCCTGTCTTCAGTGATGGAGTAGATGTGTTCATCCCTGATTCCGTCTTTTTTGGTGAAGTACGAAAAGGAATTGTTCTGCATCATGGTAAGGCCGTTGCCGTCCGTGGCAAACCAGAGGCGCCCCTTACTGTCTTTATAAACCGAATAAATATAGTTGGTGCCCGTACTGGAATTATCGTAGTTGGTGAAACGGTAGGGTTTGCTGATACTGATGTTGCCAGGCTCAATATCAATGGCCATGGTGCCTTCGAGGCTGCTTACGTACACGGTATTGTCTTTTCCGCTGATGGATAGGATGCTGGCATTTTTAAACACCGGGTTTTCGGTAAAGGACCGTTGCTGCAGCGTATGCGGATCAATCACGAACAAACCCTTTCCCATGCTTCCCACCCAGATGTTTTCATTGGCATCCTGGTACAGGGAAGTAATGTCGGTTTTTTCGTTGAGCACCGGTATCTTTATCGTTTTTGCCACATAGCCGCCATTTCCCGGAAACACATGGATCACATCGTTGTTGTAATCATTCAGCCACAGATCACCATTCTTGGCCGACAGGATGGCGTGCACGTGTTCAAAAACAGGGGAGCCCGGAATAGCGAAGAGTTTAATGAGTTCACCTGGGGTACGTACCAGCCCGTGTTCGGCAGAAGCCAGCCATATATTTCCCTGGTTGTCCTGCAGCAGGCTTTCAATTTTACTGCCGGTACTGGTTTGAGGAACCGAATCGAGCCGGTTGCTGCGTGAATCGTATTTGTACAACCCGTTATCGTGTGTGGCAATCCAGAGATTGTCCTGTTCACTGAGCAGGTAATTGATCTGTCCCTGGTTCCAGTTTATGGCTGCCGCCGGCACCTGCACTTTTTTCTGGGCGTGATCATAGAGGCAGAAGCCTTTATCCTGCAATCCCACCCAATAGGTGTTTTTCCCGGCGCTGCAGATGGCCGTAACAATGTAATCGGGAAGCCCCATCCTGGGGCCCACCACTGTCACTGTTTTTTTTCCGCCGCGGATGCTGCAGATATTGATGCCCTGGTCGCTGCCGGCCAGCACATCGCCCTGCTCTGTTAATACAATGCTGCTGATGTTCAGGTCGCTGAGTCCATCTGTTTCGTTGATGAGGTACATGTGCCTGCCGCTGATGTAGTAGATGCCTTCGCCGCTGGTGGAAAACCAGAGATTGCCCTCCAGGTCCTGCAGGAAGGCGGTGATCCTTTTTTTGGGAGTCCCTTCTTCGGGATTGAAGTAAACGAGTTTTTTATTGATGATGTTGGCGATGCGGCCGCTTTTGAATCCCACCCATATTTTCTGCTGCCTGTCCTGGAAGATGGCGGTGGCGGTGTCGGTATAATCCAGGTTGTCAAAATTGATGTGGTTGTACCGCTCCCCGTCAAAGGCATACAGGCTGTTGTCGGTTCCGGCATAGATATAACCCCGGTTGTTTTTGAAAAGCGTGTTGATCTTTACCGCCTTGTTGTCTTTTTCCAGTTTGAAATACCGGAACCCGATGCTTTGCGCTGCGGCTTCAAAAAAAAGCGGCATCAGCGCTGCTGCGGTAACCAGGCGGATGATGGCTTTCCTCATGATGCTTGCAGGTCTGCTTTTACTTCCACCTTTATTTCCGACGCCAGTTTTTCATGCACCACTTTCGGGATAAGGATATTGTGCTCGGCGAGCAGCACGGTAAAGCTGGCTTTTAAAGTGATCTTTCCATCTTTAACCAGGAGGTCGCTTTTGATGATGCGTTCCTGGGTAACACCGTGGATGGTGAGGTTGCCCTTGGCACGTACCGAATAGGACCCGTCTTTGGACAGATCAATGTCTTCGATGATACGCCCGCTGAAGGATGCATTGGGAAACTGCACGCTTTCCATGTAATTCTCATTGAAGTGTTCCTTTTGCAGGGGACTGTTAAAACCGTTGAAGGAACTGATGCGGATGGTAAAGGCGAAGATCTTTTTCCCCATGTCTACCTTGCCCTTCATCTCATTGCTGGACGCTTTGATGAGTTCGAGCGGTGCATCGGAGTTGAAGGTGATGTTGCCATTATTGGTTCCATATACCTGTGCGGCGGCGCTGCCTGCAAACAACAGGCTTAATAAAAACAACCCCGGTGGAATGAAAAGCATTTTCTTCATATGCATGCTACGCTAAAGTTAATTATAAAAGCCGAAAAGAAGCAGGTAGAAGATACCCCGGTGCTGTCCTGATTTATAAATTTGAACCAATGGCGCAAAAGATAACATCGGGTTACTGGGTTGCTATCTTCCCTATGTTCTATCCCGATAAACCGGGACTAGATGTAGTTCAAAAAGGATATCATCAGCCACAGGTAATTACCTGTTCTTCCGCCTGCTGATGGTAAACACCCGGGAAATATTGAACCCGAAGTAGATGTCGCCTTTTTCCCAGAGCCCGTTTGTTTCTGATATGAATGTGCGTTCGTTCATGCCGCGGGAATTGGTGAAGTGCAGCTGAAAAACGTGACCCCCGGTTTCCACATCCAGTCCCAGTGAAAGGGAGTTGGTGGTGCCGGTAAGGCGGTAGCCGGGAATCTGATAATAGTATTCTGCGTTGATACTGATGCGCTTTGATATTTTCTGCCGGCCGCCGATACCAATGGCCATCAGTTCATTTGATTCGGAAGCGTATTTCACCAGGTTGCGGTGAATATAGGTGGGCATCAGTTGTATGGAAGTGCCTTCAGAAAATTTGCGGCCGATGATGAGTTGGTGACTGAAGTATAACCGGGAGGTATAATAATTCTTGCGGGTGGGATCTTCCCATTTCAGTGTTTTCAGTGCAATGCTGGGAACATAGCTGAGTGTAAAAGGCATCCTTCGCTTGCCGGTGGATTGCCGCAACAGCTTCAGTTTAAAATAAGCGTCGTATGTTTTTTCAAAGGTGCTGCGCCCGATGCCCACCATCAGGTAACGGGTGATGCCGTAATCGAGACCCATGCGCATGGTGGCATTGTCGAGACCAAACAGCTCATAGCCTCCGCTGTTGATGCGGCCGAAGCGGTGCGATATTTTCACGTCGAGTACCCCGGCGGCCACATTCTCCACGGTATGCCCATTGATCAGACGGGTGGTTTTAAAGGTGGCGGTGGTATAATTGGTCATGTTTTTTTCATCGCCCAATACTTCTTTTTCAAGCATCGACAGCAGGTCGGTACTGTCGGTTTGTGAAAAGGAACGGCCACCTATGCTGGTGAACAGCAGGAGGAGTAAGGTTGTTTTTTTCAGATTCTTCATGCTGGCGGGTGTGGGTTTTACATTTTCTGGTCGAAGTTGGAAACAACGGTCACTTCCACCGATTCGGCAATATTGTCCTTTACAATACTGGGGATGCTGATATTGTAATCGGCCAGTTTTACAAAGAATTTTGAACTGGCAGATACTTTCCCGCTTTTGATGGTAATGGTGCCCGTGGTGTTCAGTTTTTTGGTAATACCATGAATGGTCATGTCGCCGGTAACCGGAACGGTGTACATGCCGTCTGTGGCAAAGTTCACCCGGCTCATGTCGGTGATGTTTCCTTTAAAGCTGGCCTTTGGGAATTTTTCACTCTCGAGGTAGTTCTCATTGAAGTGTTCTTCCATCAGTGCTTTTTCGAAGTGAAAACTTTTTACCAGCACGGAGAACTGGATCTCGCCGGTCTGGGCGTTCAGTACACTCAGCACCTGGTTATTGTCGGCCTTTATATTTTCGAGCGATGTTTTTGAGAAGAATGAAATGCTGCCGTTCTTGGTAAAATGTTTCTGGGCGGCGGCGTGGCCGGTGATGCCAAACAGGGCGGCGATCAGGATGAGTTGTTTCATTGTTGATATTTTTTATGATGGGTTATTTTCATGCCAGGGTTCAGTTGTTGGGTGCTCCGCTGTCGATCCAGCATTTTAGTTTGGCGATTTCGGCAGGTAATAAAGCTCCCGACGCCGGCATCGATTTTTCCACCACGGCCCTTGCGTATACCCGGTCTTTTTTGGCGCTTACCTGGCTATGCGTTTGCAGGATCACCCCGCCCGATGCACTGGCATCGTGGCAACCGCCGGTGGCACATTTGGATGCGATGATGGGTTGTACATCGGCGGCGTATTTGGCGGTAACGGTACTGCAGTCAACAGCGCTTACACTGCCGGGGTAAAGCAGTTCTTCCTTATCGGCATAGCAACCGGGGGTAGCCAGCAGTATGATGAGGCTGACCGGTGCGGCAATAAATTTTATCTTAGATGCTATTCTCATGTTGCTTGATTGCTGCATTGGTTAATTATTGGGCGAGCCGGCGGCGATCCATTTGCGGATCTGTGTGATCTTACAGTCGCTGAGTTTGGTGCCGCCTTTGGGCATGGCAGGAAATCCGGGGAGGTGATCCACGCTCCCCATCAGTTTTCCATTTAATGCGATGGCTCTTACACTGGCATACGTGGTCAGGTCGAGCCCGCCGCTGATGAAGCTGGGGTTGTGACAACCTTTGCAATGCGTATTGATGATGGGCACCAGGGCGCCCGAATAGGTAAACGTGCTGCTGTCGCAGTCGTTGCAGGCATTGTTATTGGCGCCCTGCAGTATCCATTTGTAAATGATGTTTTTTTCGGCAGCTGTTAATGGGGCAGAGGGGGGGCGTGGCATGACCTTATCCGGGTCGGTTTCATTCAGCACTTTGTACAATTTGCTTTCGCCGGGATTGCCGGGTCTTACCTTGCCTGTGGTCATGATCTTATCATAGGATGTAAGTTCAACACCATCCTCTTTTGTAATGGCATCGTGACAGCCGCTTTTGGCGCAGCTGGACACAATGAGGGGTAATACTTTGTTCTGGAAATACACCGTGTCGGCACTGCAGCTTTGTGTACCACCGGTAATGGGGGTGGGGGCAGGCTGTAACTCGGGTTCGTGTTTACATGCAATAAAAATACTGGTCAATGCCATTGCAGCAAGCCAGCGCCAGGCCGATCGTTTCATTGGTTGTTTATTTTGCCGGTATGATGCAGCGGGTTAAATAAATATCGCCGGGAATTCCCAGGTCAGCATCTCCCTGGCCAATGCCACTGCAGATGCCTTTGATGCGGATGGGTTCGTGTACTGCTATTCCTCCTGCCACTTCCTCAATGGTACAATTGATGTAGGCGCCGTCGATCCCTGTTTTTACCAGCACCACTTTCTGCTGACTGGCATTTACATTCACTTCAGCCACCTGGCCGCTTACCAGCAGCACCCGGCCGGTATATTTTTTTGCAGCCAGCATGGAATCGCTGGTGAAAACGGTATACAATTCAGCCGCATTTACGGGGATGCCTTTCAGTGCTTTTACATTCACCGGGCCTTTGTTGTACATATAAATGCCTGCCGAAATGGAAAGCATCAGCAATGACAATACCGAAATGATGAGGATCTTTTTTGTATTTCGTTTCATGAATTCAAAACTATTTCAGCACAAACCCGGTAAAAATTATATCTGGCTGAACGGGAAAAAAATGCTGCTGAACCGGCAGGCCGCCGGGCAACGGGTGGGTGGGGAATTGCGAAGGAGATTATTACTGCATGCTCGGGTTATACCCAAATCTTTTTTTAAACTCGGCCGAGAAACTGCTCACATTGTTGTAGCCTATGAAGAAAGCTGTTTCTGATACATTCATTTCTTTTTCCTGCAGCAGCTGTCTGGCTTTCTGCATCCGCAGCTGGTGCACATGACCAAATACGGTGGTCTGGAAAAGCTGCTTGTATCCTTTCTTCAGTTTGAATTCATTCAGTCCGAACCTGCTGGTGATTTCCTTCAGGGTGAGCGGTTCCAGGTAGGCCTGCTCCAGGTATTCTTTTACGGCAAAGAACCTGTCGCGGTCAGCCGCCTGCCAGTTTCCGGCTGCTTTCTCCAGTTGGTTTGCATGCAACTGTTCCACCTGCAGTACAAACAATTCCATCATGTTGCTTTCCATGAACAGGTAGCGGGTAAGGCCCTGGAAACGGCAGTGCCGGATGGAATGAAGGATGCTGTTTATTTCGTGACTGCATTGCATGCCGCGGGGCAAAGCCAGGAAGCGTTGTTTTTTTTCGAGGCTCCGCCGGAGTGCATCCAGGGGAACGCTGGTACCGGCATGCAGTAATTCATCCAGGTAATCAGGTGCATAGCTGATGGTGATTGCCTGGAACTCGTCTGAATGAATGATATGTTCTCCGCTGAAATCGGTATTGTATTGCAGGTTGTGCTGCCGGTTGCCAAACAGGATGGGATCTTTGGTATTGTTGAAACGGGATTCAATATCCCCGGATAAAATAAAGGCCGATTCCGCCGATTCCAATGATTGGGTATCGGCGAGGATTACCGGCTTCCCGGTATGTACATAAAATTCAGAAAGCTGCATGCCAGGGGTAATTACCGAACGGATGCTGCCCGATCCTTGGCCCGGCTCGTCAAAAGTCATTTCCATTTCCGTATACCGTTCGCCGGCATAGTGTATGGTTTGGCGGGTGTTGCCAAAATGATTTTCCAGTGCATGTATGTTGATCGTATCCATTTTCCGAAAATGATAATCCGTTTACCTGAAAAGACGGGGCTTTGTTCACCTGCATCTTTGCATAAAATTATATAGCCATGCAAAACATTTCACATTCAGCCGTACGTATTGATCAAAAGGCTGCATCAACTGTAAAAAAACGAAGCTGGTTGCCTGCCCTGTGGTATCTCTTTTACCCAGCAGGCGTGGTTAAAATATGGAAGGGTAAGCATACAACCTGGATTAAGCTGCTTTATTCCATTCTTTACCTCCCGGTTTTTCTTATCCTGGCCGTTTATTTCGGGATTGTTTTGTTGGCGGCCTTTCTGCCGCCGCTTGACCGGTCGGTAGGGAACCGGGCCGACCGGACCATCGTGAATAAAGAGGGAAACTACGCGGCCCGCTTTATTAAAACGGGAGCCGAAACGGGAGGAGCTTATGAACTGGTGGAAGTGGAACTGGAACCCAAGGGAGGAAACGACTGGCATTATCACAGCCGTTTTATTGAAACGTTTACGGTACAGGAGGGGCAGGTACGCATCGGGCAAAACGGGAAAGAACTGCTGCTGGACAAAGGGCAGCATGCAACGGCAGAAAAAAAAGACATGCACTTCTTTAAAAATACACTCGACAGGCGATCGGTATTGCTGGTGAAAATTGAACCTGCAGCAGGGCTGGAAAAAACATTGCGGGTGGCCTACGGACTGATCAATGACGGGTTGTTGAAAGACGAAATGACTAAAAATCCCTGGCACATGATGCTGCTGCTGGCATACAGCGAATCGTACCTGCCGGGGTTGCCATCCTGGTTTCAGGAACCGTTGATCAATTCACTGGCGAAGATTGCACAGTGGAAAGGAGAAGATAAGGCGTTGTATAAGTATTTTAAATAGCGGTTGTATTGGTTGTTTTGTTTCCATCGCCCGTTCGGGTTTTGAGCGGGTGATGGTTTTTGGAGATGGACCCGCCGGAGACTCTTGTTCTGTTTAAAGCTGTTTCAGCAATTCCAGTCCCTGGTGCCATTCATAATGGCCGGATGCCGTATTGATATGACCTGCTTCACCAATATTGATGAGTTCGCTTCCCCAGCTATCCGCAAAAAAGGAAGCACGATCCATCGATACCCAGGGGTCATTGGAACTGGCAACGATGATGGTTTTAAAATCCAGTTTATTCAGCGGGATGGGCGAGAAGCCGCTGGCAGGAAAAGTATACACATCCGCTTCGGCATCGCTGGGCGCTACCAGTAAGGCTCCCTTTATTTTTCGTTTGTATTGGTTTGCCCAGTGAACAATCGTAAGACAGCCAAGGCTATGGCCAATGAGTACAGTACGGGAAAGATCATATCCATCCAGGGCTTTATCAATTGTTTCTATCCAGTGACTGCAAACAGGTGACTCCCATTCCTGCTGATTGATACGCAGGAAATGAGGGCTGCTTTTTTCAAAAAATGTTTGCCAATGCTGCGGGCCCGAATTGCCGAGGCCGGGAACAATGAAGTAATGCGTCATTCGGAAGCGGTTAAACTGATTTTAGCGGGCATGCCTTTGGGGAGAAAAGAAACTGAACCAGTATACTCAAACCCTGAGTGAGCCCCTGAATCCCCTTGCTGCATAGTAAGAGGAAGCCCCGTTGTGATAAACGAAAATAGTTCCATACCGGTAATCACCGAATATGGCACCTCCCAATTTGCGGATGCCGGCTGGTGTTTTGAGCCAGCTGGAAGTTTTTGCATCGAAATGCCCGAGCTGCTGCAGTTCCCGGTATTGTTCTTCTGTTAACAGTTCAATGCCCATGTCAGCGGCCATATCTAGAGCGGTATTGGCCGGCTTAAATTCCTTGCGTGAATCCAGCGCTTCCCGGTCGTAACAGAGACTTCTTCTGCCTGCCGGGCTTTCGGCTGCACAGTCATAAAAAATGTATTCGCCTGTTTTTTTATCAGCGGCAACAACATCGGGTTCACCACCGGTTTTCTCCATTTCATGGAGCGACCATAATTTTTGTGGATTTGCTTTCAGTTTTGCCTGCACCTTTACCCACTCCATTCCTTTGTGCCGGGTCATATTCTTTTCAAACCGGGCTTTTAAAGTACTGAGCAGTTCTTCCTGCTGCTTTGCGGGCAGGTCTTTTTTATTTGCTTTTGCCATGGTTATTTTTATTTTCGGAGATCGTTTTTATAAAGGAACAAAATTTTTGATAAATCGAGGCCCGGTTATTTTGCCAATTCATCTTCCATGATCTTTACGCTCCTGGTCAGTTCCGCATTGGACGCCGTCCATTTTTTTGTTTCCGGCAGCCACAAATAGAAATTGGCCTTGTCTTTTTTCTCATAATAGGAGTGCAGCAGGTTATAACAGTTCTCACCATTGTATGACTTATCGGGGCACCGGGCGATTGCTTTTTTGCAACTTTCAGCCGCATCGTTCAGCCGGCCGGATTTTATCTGGGCGTAAATCAGCTCCTTGTTGGAGTAAGCATCAGCAGGATCTGCTTTCAGCGCATCCTGTAAAACGGAAATGGCCTTGCCATACTGCTGTAAGCAGTTGTAGGAAAATGCCAGTTCCACCGCCAGGCCTTTGTGTGCGGGGTTTATCGTTTGTGCCTTTTCAAGATAGCTCAGTGCTTTGACGCATTCGTTCCAGCCATTGTACATATATCCCCACCGGTACAAGCGTTCAATGGAAGCAGTATCTGTTTTATAATATTTCAGCCATTCCGGGACTGGGGAAACCTGGAGCTCCCGGAATTTTTCTTCCGGTATAAATGCTACCCTGACCTGGTTGGGCTGCAGCCTTACCTTAAAATTTGCACTG
>WBZN01000710.1_pt1 | contig 15722 bp, 18 predicted proteins | sample 5204281 | NCBI WGS metagenome assembly WBZN01 (sample SAMN12344347, study PRJNA552823) | activated sludge metagenome | biome: Activated sludge suspended growth; feature: Nitrification reactor; material: Wastewater; isolation source: activated sludge from nitrification reactor of wastewater...
AACTCATCCCCGCTCGTTACCCGTACCGGTTTCGAAAAATTTCTGACGGCGATGCGCCTGGTGCCCTCGCCCAGCTCCTCCAACGGCACCATGGTCTTCCGGATCTGGCTGACGCTGAGCAAGGCGACGCAGAGCAGGGCGATGACGACGATCAGGATGAACCGATAGTAAAAGCTCGCCAGCGGCGCCAGGACCGAACTTCGTGGTTCGCTCAACACCAAGGTCCAGGGAGCCGTCGAAAATTGAAACCGGAGCGGGATCGCCCAATACCCCGCGATGTAGGAATCCTGACCGTCGCTCCATTCGTACACCGATGGATTGTCGTCCCCTTCATGCCGGGGCCATTGTCCCGTCAATTGGGCCGGTGCAGATTCACTGCAGAACAATATTTCCGTTGCGCTTGCGAACACGCACATCGCCAAATCCGTCGGAAGAGCGACCTGTCTGACCAGGCCCCAAATATATTTGCCGTTGATCTCCGCGATGACAGCCTGTTCCTCCGACATCCCTGAACTCACCGCTCGTACCAGAAACAGGCGCGAATCCGCCCGGTTGTTCGTCGTGATCAGGTGGGTTTTATTGTCGCGGAGCAGCGACCACTGGGTCGGCGAGAGGGCTGGCAGAACATGATTCTCACCGAACAGCACCTGCACCGCTCCTCCCCTGATCACCTGAGCCAATCCAAGAAACAGCGGCGTGTTCGGCATGGCTTCTTGCTGGGAACCGAGCGGCCCGAGGCCCGAAGAAGGATGCCCCTGAACGATCAGAGACAGCAGCTTTGATTCGAGAAAGAGCAGCCGCTGGTAGATTGCCATGCCGACGACTTTGCTTTCCTGCCGCACGCGCCGCTCGGCCTGCTGAGTGAGTTGGCTGGTGACGTCCGCAAACGAGACCAGGCTCAACGCGCCGACCGGCAACAAGGCACAGAGGATGAAGAGAACAAAAACACGGCGGGCCACTCGACTGCGGAGAAAAGATTGTTCGATCTGCACAAGGCCCCGTCCTGCTAGAACTCCACGGCCAACCCGACGAAGCTGCCGTCGTTCGCGCGTATCACATCGTCGTGGCTTTTTTTTGCGGTCAGTGGCTCCACGCTCTCGCCGTCCTTACCCATGCTGTACAGGTCGTAGTCGGAATTGATCGGATGCAGAAACCGGTCTTTGCGCGGTTTGCCCTTGCTCGCATTGCCCGATCCGTTGCCATTGCTGTTTGTATTTCCTGCGGCATAGGCCTCGTCGGGCAGGATCCATTGCCAGGCGCCATTCTTCCCACCGCCCCCACCATTCCCGTTGCCACCACCATTACCGTTACCACTAGGCGTGGTTGTGGAGTTCGTGGTCCCGGTTCCACCGCCACCACCATTGCCGCCGGAGGCGTTTCCATTGCCGCCAGCATTGCCGTTACCGCCTCCGTTCCCGGGCAGGCTCATGGCTGCGATATTGAGGTATTCATAGGGGTTGCCCCAGGGATCAACCATGTCACCGGCTCCCGCCTGGGCGAGCGTATCTGGCAACGATTCGTTCGCCGCTTCGTACGAATCGATCACTCGCTCGATATAACGAATTTCGGCGATCGCCCGCGCTAATCTCGCCTTATCGAGGTAGCTCAGATAGTTCGGAATCGCTAAACCCGCCAGCGCCCCGACAATCGTCACGGCAATCATCAACTCAATGATTGTAAAACCCTGCTGCCCGCGGCCATGTCTGCTGTGCGCCATACGTGACCTAAAATCCCGATGCAGAGGGCAACGGCGCTGGCTTTTCCTCGGCCGCATTTGATTCCGTCTGAAACGGCTCCATCGCCTGAGCAAGCTGTTCGACCGTCGCGCGCAATCGATCGGTCTCCTGCTCCACTTCGCGAAACGAGCCCCGAGCCGCGGCTTGTTTCAATCGCTCCAACTGCGGAGCCATTTCCGCATGGTGTGCTTCGATACGCCCGACTTTCTCCCTGAGCGCGTTCACCATCTCGCCCAGGCACTGAGCTTCGATATGCAGATAGTCGCTCTTGCGGATCGACGTGCGCACGGTCAGATCCCCGCTCGCGACGGACTGAAAAATCCGGCGGAAGCGATACAGCGGACCGGCGATCCGATGCGAAAAGAATACGCCATGCACGATGAGCAGGAGAGAGACGACGGCCACCACGGGCCAGAACCGGCTGTGCAGCAATTCGAACTGTTCGGCTACCCGCTGCGCTTCAGACGAGGAGAGAGAAAGATGGTCCAGTTGAAGCATCAGGGGCAAAAACAGCGCCGCCGACACCGCTACGATCACGACGACCACGTAACAGAGGCTGAGGCCCAGGAAACGAGGCTGTACCGTGTCCCATAAGAAATGCCGCCTGAATCGTGGACGGCTCATGTGGCCGTCGCCCTTTTGGTCCATATCAAATGATCCTGGTTCTTGAAGATGATCCGCCCGCCTCCGGCCGGATCGTAAAAGAAGGCCAACTGAAACTTGGCCTGCTCGGCATCCTGATACGACAGGACGAAGAGAGTCTGAGATCCTTCCCGGCTTTCATCGACCTTCGTAATCACATACCCGTCCGCCGCCAGCGCGCTGGTCCCGAAGCCGATCCGGGTCTGATCGACAAACATGTGTTGATCTGCATACCCGTCGGTTTTGGTTTCCCACACCCCGACGAGATAGGACGGCGCCTGCTCCGCCTCAGGCGAACAGGCTATGCACAGCGACAGCACAAGCAGACAGCTCAGCCGCGAGATCGACCTCACCTGACACCTCTTGAGATGGAGTTCTTGGGATGTCGCGATACCTAGGAGTCAGTATGCCGCAGCCGGGTGCAAATACAATTTCTTTGGAATTTCCTACAGGCAAGAAACGTATACCCGAGCGGGCCATGGGGCTCTTGGCCGATCAGGATGCGTGAGCCCACGCCGCCCGGAGCGGACTATTCGCTCTGAATCGGAATATAGAGCAGGCTGCCCTGACGATTGATGAGTAACAACGCGAGATCGGTGGACCGAAGCGGCTCGGCGAGCCGTTGGAAGGTGGCAAAGTTGGGGATCGGCTGGCGGTTGAGTTCCAGGAGAAGGTCGCCGGGCTGAAGCCCGGACACTTCGGCGAGACTGCCGTCTTCAATATCCGTTACCACAAGACCGGAGTTCACGGACAAATCCATCTGCCGCGCCAGGGCCGGGGTAATCTCATCGACGATCACGCCGGACAGGGGATGGGCCGTCGGGCCCGCAGCCTCGGCCGTCTGCGTTTTCTTCTGTCGCTCCCGCGGCGCTTCCTGCACGGTGAGGTCCGTCTGCATCAAGCGGGCGTCACGAAGCAGTTCGATCCGGTGTTTGCTGCCGATAGCCGCCGCCGCCATCAGGTTCCGCAAGTGACCGCTGTCCATCACATCGCGGCCATCGAACCGCACCACCACGTCGCCGCGTTTCAATCCGGCGCGTTCGGCAGAGCCCTTGGCCTGCAGGTCGGTAATGATCGAGCCCTTTACATCCGGCAGGTGGAAAATCTTGGCCAGCAACGGCGTGACATCCTGCGTCGACGCGCCTAGGAACCCTCGTACCACGCGGCCTGTCTTGAGGAGGCTTTGCATGGCGGTTCTCGCCATATTGCTGGGAATGGCAAATCCCACACCGACACTGCCGCCGGTCGGGCTTGCGATGGCGGTGTTGATGCCGACCAGTTCACCGTTCGTATTCACCAGGGCTCCGCCGGAATTGCCCGGATTGATCGGCGCATCGGTCTGAATGAAGTCCTCCACATCGGCCACGCCGACATCGGCGCGCCCGACCGCGCTGACGATCCCGAAGGTGACGGTGCGGCTCAACCCAAGAGGATTGCCGATGGCGAGCACGAAATCGCCAACCGCCAGCGCGCTGGAATCGCCCCAGGCCGCGACGGGAAGCCCCGTGGCATTGATTTTCACAACGGCGACATCGGTCTTCGGATCGGTCGCCACCACGCGGCCTTTGAACTGCCGTCGGTCGGCGAGAATCACCTCCACATCCACCGCATCGGCCACGACGTGGTTGTTCGTGATGATGTAGCCGTCGGAGGAGACGATCACGCCGGACCCCTGACCATATTGCCGACGGGGCGGCACATCTTTAAACATGCCGAAGGGGAGCCCTTCATCGCTGAACGCCTGGTCGTGCACCATGACCGTCGAAGCAATGCTGACGACGGCCGGCAGCACCTTGGCGGCGGTAGCCCGCACCTGCGCCTGCAAATCTCCATTCGTGCTGACCTTCGACGGACGCGGCACAAGCAGATCAGCAGCCGAAGCAGACCCATCCGGCCAGCAGCCCAGCAGCGCGCCTACGATTCCCAGAGCCAACAGGCCCGGCTGTGATCGACGAAACGACATGGTGTGAAATATCCTCAGCAACTTACGGAAAAACTCGCTGTTGCGTCATCGCTCGCATTGAGCTCCATGGTGCAGTCTCGCGTCAACACACACCGCAGGATGCGCAAAAAGGCCGTCCAGCAAGGCCGCAGCGAACGAAGGGGCTCACCGTACTCTCGCAGTACGGTGAGCCTCGGAGTGACGCGAGAACGCCGCTGGCGGACTTTTTCCGCATCCTGCCAGGGCCCAGCCTATCACGCGCCGGGGGCTGGCACACTTAGAACTCATAAATCGGCATGCCGGAGGCGCAGGGCGTTAGAAATGACCGACAGGGAGCTAAATGTCATGGCGGCGCTGGCCAACATCGGGCTGAGGAGCAGGCCGAAGAACGGATACAACAGCCCCGCGGCCACCGGCACCCCAATGATATTGTACACAAAAGCAAAAAAGAGATTCTGCCGGATGTTGCGCATCGTGGCCTTGCTCAAACGGTGCGCCCTGACGATCCCCCGCAAATCCCCCTTGACCAGCGTCACTCCGGCATTCTCCATGGCCACATCGGTACCGGTTCCCATGGCCATGCCGACATCGGCCTGCGCCAGCGCCGGCGCATCGTTCACGCCATCCCCCGCCATCGCCACGACCCGGCCCTGCTTCTGCAGCTCCTGCACAATCCGGCTCTTTTCGTCCGGTTTGACGCCGGCCCGAACCTCGTCCAATCCCAACTCCTTCGCGACTGCCTGCGCCGTCACCGCGTGATCACCGGTCACCATCACGAGGCGAATCCCCTCCTGCCGCAAGAGACGGAGCGCTTCCGGCGTCGAAGCCTTGATCGGATCGGCCACCCCCAGCAAACCGATCGCACGGCCATCGACGGCGACGAACATCACGGTTTGACCGGTCTGTCGCATCAGTGCAGCGTTCGCTTCCAACGTGGCCAGGGTCTTGTTGTCACCGATGTTCAGCGACCGCATCAGATCGAGCGTACCCACGGCCACCCGCCGGGTGCCGACCATCGCCGCGACGCCCTTCCCAGTGGTCGAAGTGAAGCCGGAAACCGGCTCCGGCTTGACACCACGCGCCTCGGCCCCGCTGACAATCGCGGCGGCCACCGGATGCTCACTCCCCCGCTCCACCGAGGCCGCCAATCGTAACAGGTCCGTCTCGGACCAGGGCGGCAGCACACTCACGACGCGGAGTTTCGGTTTTCCCTCGGTGAGTGTGCCGGTCTTGTCGAACACCAGCGTATCAACTTTTTCGATCGTCTCCAGCGCCTCGGCCTTCTTGAATAACACACCGGCCGCAGCCCCACGCCCGGTCCCGACCATGATGGACATTGGCGTTGCCAGACCCAGGGCGCAAGGACAGGCAATGATCAGCACTGCCACGGCATTCAGCAGGGCATGGGCTAAGCGCGGTTCCGGTCCCACCAGGGCCCATACCAACCCCGTCAGAATCGCCACGCCGACCACGAGGGGAACAAAATACCCGGCAACGACATCGGCGGTGCGTTGAATGGGAGCCCGACTACGTTGCGCCTCCGCCACCATGTGAACAATCTGCGCCAACAGCGTATCTGCGCCCACACGATCCGCCTGCATCAGCAGACCGCCTGAGCCGTTGATCGTGCCGCCCGTCACCCGATCCCCCGTCACTTTCTCCACCGGAAGAGATTCGCCGGTAATCATCGACTCATCGATCGCCGTTGCCCCTTCCAGGACCACGCCATCGACCGGCACCCGTTCACCCGGCCGCACCCGCAGACGATTCCCGACCTGCACCTGGTCGAGCGGCACATCGTCTTCGCGTCCGTCCTCGCGGACCAGCCGCGCGGTTTTTGGAGCCAGCCCCAGCAGAGATCTGATGGCACCGGTCGTGCGGCTCCTTGCGCGCAGTTCCAGCACCTGGCCGAGGAGGACCAACACCGTGATGACGGCTGCCGCTTCGAAGTAGACCGGTACGGCCCCGGTCTCAAGGTGAAACGATTGCGGAATCAGCGAGGGAAACAAGGTGGCGAAGACGCTGTAGAGGTAGGCCGTGCCGGTCCCGATCGCGATCAGTGTGAACATGTTCGGACTACGGTGCAGGATCGACGCCCAGCCGCGCTGAAAGAACGGCCATCCGGCCCACAACACCACCGGCGTGCTGAGCAGAAACTGCACCCAGGCCGATTGCGTATCAGACAGGATGTGCTGGATCGGGTGACCGGGGAGCATATGGGACATAGCCAGCACAAATACCACCGCCGCCGGCCCCAACCCCAGCCAGAACCGCCTGGCCATATCGACCAACTCAGGATTCAGTTCCTCCTCGACCGTCACCGTGCGCGGCTCCAGGGCCATCCCGCACGTGGGGCAGGCACCCGGTTCTGCCTGCACCACCTCCGGATGCATCGGGCAGATGTACGCTGTCTTGGTCGGCAACGGCTGAATCGAGTCCGGCTCCAGCGCCATGCCGCACTTCGGACAGGGCACCGGCTTCTCCTCCGACACTTCAGGACACATGGGACAGACGTACTTCGTCCCGGGAGGAACCGGTGGGACGGCCATCGTCTCTTTAGCTGCGCCAGGCGCAAGGTACTGTTGAGGATTCGCGCGAAACTTCGTCAAACAACCCTGGCAACAGAAGTAGTAGTCCGTGCCCTGGTAGGCAAACGACCCGGCGGCCGTGGCCGGCTCGACCGTCATGCCGCAGACCGGGTCGATCACACCGGCCGCCGCCTCGCTGGCCGGTGCCGACGCCAACATCGGAAGCGCTTTCCCTCCGAACTGGCGCGCCGCCTTCGGCGAAGAAGCGGCAACAGGCGTCAGATACTTGGCCGGATCGGCCCGGAATTTTTCGAGGCAGGCAAGACAGCAAAAATAGTAGATCTTCTGTTCGTGACGATGCGACCCCGCCGCCGTGGCGGGCTGCACCGTCATGCCGCAGACAGGATCACGCTCGCCGCCTGCAACCGGCTCCTGAGCAGGCATCGATTGCATCATCGGCAGGGAGCGGCGGCCTATCGGCGACACAGTCGCGCCGGCGGAGGATGCCTTCTTCGCGTACTGATTCGGCGCAGCACGGAACCGGTCGAGACAGCGGGCACTGCAGAAATAGTACGTCTCGCCTTCATGATCAGAACGGCCTGCGGCCGTGGCCGGCTCGACCGTCATGCCGCAGATCGGATCAGTCGCCATCAGCTCATCCTTCGTCTCTCGTATCGGATGGTCGACGCTTTACGCTTCCCGAGAGACGGTCCCATTATCGCTTGCCGTCCCCGTCCAGAATGGACTGAATGATAACCTTCAAATTCTCCGGGTCAATTTGCTCGACCTTGATGTTGCCGTCGAGCAAGACGGTGGGAGTCTGCTGAATCTTGATGCGATCGCCCCATTTCCGCCCGTCCTCGAAGGCCTTCGCCGGCTTGGCACTGGCCAGCCCTTCTTCGAACGCCGCCGGATTCAGTCCGACCTCACGAATCAAGACTTCGCGAATGGCCTTGTCGATGATGCCGATCTTGTCCTTGTGGATGGTCCGGAACAACGCCCGCTTCATCTCATTGCCCTTGCCCATGGTCTTCGCCTGCTCGTACATATCGAAGGCCGTCGGAAGCTTCCCGGGAATCACCGGATATCCCACCATGACCGCCTCGATTTTGCTCCCGAATTCCTTCTCCAGAATCATCAGCCCTTCACCGTCAAACCGGTGGCAATGCGGGCAATAGAAATCGGCGAACTCCACCAGTTGCACCTTCCCCGGCTTGTGCGTCGATTTTTCCTCGCTCAACACTTGGAAGTTACCCTTCAGTTCCGGCTTCCCCGCCTGCGCAACTCCTGCCACCGCGAGGAGCGCCATCGCAACGATACTGAGAAACAGACCACCGTGCCACACGCGACGCTTCACCATACGCTGCACTCCTTTTCATGCTTGAATCGTTTCAACAGACTCGTCGGCATTATAAACAATGCTCGCACGCTTGTGCCTCTGATATAATGCCCATGGTGCAAGGCAAACTTCTATACAGGATCGGTATTTTGTGGATGGCTGCGGTCCTGGCCGCCTGTGCCACCTCCGCCGACCAGCGCGAGGCGGCAGATGGCGGACTGCCGACGCCGCAATTTTCGCAGATCAAATCCGCGCCGGAATCCTTTAAGGGACAGACGCTGGTGCTCGGCGGACAGGTGCTCTCGGCGCGACGCCTGAAAGACGGCACACGGATCGAAGTGCTCCAGCTGCCGCTGAACGAGGCTCAGCAGCCCTCGCTGGATCTCATGAAATCCCAAGGACGTTTCGTCGCAATCCAACGGGATTTTTTGGACCCCGCAACCGTGCCTCAGGGCACCTTCCTCACCATCACCGGCGAGCTGACCGGCTCCATCACCCTGCCGCTGGACGAAACCGACTATACCTATCCGGTGATCGACGTCAAATCGTTTCGTACCTGGATTCCCTCGCAGGACTCGAACCAACTCCGGTACCGCCCCTATCCCTACTACAGCCCGTTCTGGCATCCCTACTGGGGTCCATACGGACGTTTTCCCTACTACTGGTAGCTTCCGCGACCCCACATCTCGATACGACCGCTGAAGCCATTCTACCGAGACTGCATCCTGGACATCCCCCACGGGTCGGGCCTCCGGTATCGTTCGCTATCAACGACAACGCCCCGTCCATCCTCACGGATGAACGGGGCGTTGCGACGTCCACATCCTGTCGAACGATTACTTGATCATGATCAGCTTACCGCCGGGCTGCTTCGGATTCAGCTGATCCCGATAGCTTAGGGTGTTGCCCTGGGTCGCGTTGAACAAATCGCTGGTGGGCACGCCGATGTACTTCGTTTCACCAGGCTTCAACACGACTTCCGCCTTCAACACAAACGGAGACGCGGCATTGACCGGATCGGTCATCTGGAAGCCCCGCTCGGTTGCGGTGGTATTCGTGACCTTGATCAACAGCGGCCGGCCTGGCCGGACTTTGAAGTCGATCACCGTAGTCGGCGGATACCAGGCTTTCAAGCCGCCCAATTCAACCGCGTACAATTGCACATCGACCTCCAACTCTTTGAACGGCTGACCCACCACGGAACCGGTCTCAAGATCGCCCACTTCGACACCACCGGCCTGCAACGCCGACGCCGGTGTTCCGCTCGACAACAGACCCACCGCACCGAGGAAAAGAATCGCAATCCTGCTCAACATACACAACCTCCTGTCGGGTTAAAGAGATGAGGGCGGACGATGCTCCGGCGCCAGGCACGGCGGAAGGCCGGTGCCTTCCAAGACCTGACCGCCGACAATGTGACCATTAACAATCAAGAACAACACTTTCATGCGTTTCGTATTATTTGAAAATTTTCCGCTGGCCGTCGCCAGCACTTCGTGTGACCCATCGGGTTGCGGCTGATCCGCTTCAATCTTGACGTAGTAGGTATCAAATCCTTCAAACTCCCGATTGAACGCTTGGGCCCGCAACAATCGTTCAAGCGACTCGTCGGCGGCCCATCCCGTCGTCCCACCGGCCAGCACCAGAACATGGATCATGACCATGAAGATTGTTCGCACGGGGACTTCCTCCCTAGGGTGAGGAGTTATAGCCCCGACACACCCGGTCGTCTACAGACGCGCGCTCACAGATGCCTACAGATGCTACAGGATCATATCCGGCATTATCGACGATTGAGCCGGATCGAGGTTGCCTGGAACGTCTCACCTGAAAGACAGAGGCGGGGAACCGGAGGGGAGCCGGATGGTCACGGCATCTCCCCTTGACACAATCGTCAGCCTACTTACTCTTTCCCTTGCCCTTCTTGCTCGAAGCCTGTTCCGCATGCGCCAGGGACTCTTCCGCATGTTTGACGGCTTCCTTGGCATGCTCCAACGCTTCCTTCGCATGCGGATCGTTACTGCCCTTGACCGCTTCCTCCAAATGCTTGATGGCCTCCTTTTCGTGCGCCACACCTTCCTTGGCATGTTTGATCGTTTCCTTTACATGCCCGCCGCTGTCGGCCAGGGCATAACCGGCGGGAGCAGCCGCCACGAGCGCAAATAGGGAACAGGCCACGACTCCTGAACGCAATAACGTCATAAGAACTCCTCCTGTGTGATGAGTGGTAACACCATGTGTTGTGCGCATTCTACAGCATTTCGAGGACGTTGTTGAGGGAGTGCGCGGACGCGATCGATGGACAGAGCAGGAAGAAGGTGGGAGAGGGAAGCGCATGGGCGTACGCTTCCCTCTTCGGAGCTCACTGCGTGGTCAGCGCAGTCCAACCGTCGAGCCCCGTCCACCGATCCTCACACATGTGCCGGCGTCAGCCACGGCAAGCGGCAGATCCCGCAACGCCCGGGATCCGCCCTCGTCGCGAGACCTGCGGTATCCCAACTGGCATAGACCCATGATTCGGATTGCCTGCTCCCATCGCCATCCACCGTCATCCCGGCACACTTCTCCATGACAAAGACGGACGGCCGGAACCCCTGCCCGTAGGCTCGCACCGGGCCGACTTCAGATTCCACTACAAAAACCGTCCCTACCGGGAACGACTCATCATCCTGCGTGAGCAGAGCCTTGGGGCAGACATAAAACCGGAGTTGCTGCGGCCCGGTTCGCGACTCTACCACCGACGTCAGACTCGGCCAGTCTCGATACCCGAATGGGATCAACAGACCGGCCGTAGGTGGCGCCGATGACCACCCCTCGCTGATATCCAATGCCAGCGCCAACAGCCGCACCACGGCCACATTCAATGCTGTCTGATCCTGCTGAGGTTTCCCGGCGATCGTTGTTCGTTGAGGAGTCGCCACCGCAAAGCTGACCGGCATGGAACACCTTCCTTTCTGATCCTGGCGAAGGTTATGGCCTGACTTCTCCGACGGCCGTCCGGGGACGAGAGGCGGCCCCCTGTCTCACGGCCTCCAACTGAAACCGCGCACGAATCGAAGCGGCACGTGCCGCAAACAGCCCGGCTTCGACCGGCTGTCCGAGGGTATCAAGCACCAAGGCATAGCGTTCCACCAACAGCCCGACCGCCGGATGATGCAACCCGAGCTGCTGCTGTTGAATCACAAGCGCTCGCTGATACAGAAGCTGCGCCTGGGTCATCAGTCCCTGTTGATCGGCAAGAAACGCCATGTTGCCGACGATTGTCCCGACCAGCGCGCTCTGAGGACCGGACATCCGTTCGGCAATCGCCAACGCGTCGTCAAAATATCGTTGCGCCGAAGCATAGAGCCCTTCGGCCTGGTACAGACATGCGGCATTGTTCAAACTCATTGCGACGGCAGGATGGTCGTCCCCGAAACGGAGACGACGCACGTTCAAGGCCCGTAGGTAGAACGGTTCCGCCCAGGCATACAGTCCACGCCCCTTGTACAGCACCGCCAGGTTATTGAGGACGGGCCCCAGGTCCGGATGATCGGTCCCATGCGCCTCTTCCATGAGGATGAGCGCCAGGCGATACAACGATTCCGCTTCCGTCTCACGCCCCTGCTTGCGATAGAGCTCGGCAAGGTTATTGAGGGTGACGGCCACATCGGGATGCCCTGCGCCCAGCACCTTGCGCTCGATTGATAATACGCGTTCGTACAGCGGCTCGGCGTTCTCCCAGTCGCCTTGCGCATGGGCGATTTCCGCCAGGTTGTTCAACGCAGCGGCGACATCTTCATGTTCCGGTCCCAGCTGTCGCTCCCAGATCCGGAGGGCTCGCTTGTAGAGCGATTGTGCCTCCGCGAGTCGCCCCTGGTCGTGATACAGGAGGCCAAGGTTGTTGGCGGCGAGTGCCACGCGACTGTCGTCCGGGTGCGCCTGTTCGACATCACGGAGCGCGCGCTGCAACAGGGGTTCCGCCTCCGCATAGTGCGCGGCTTCCCGCGCCTTCACCCCGTCGTTCAATTCCTGCATCCAGGCATCCGGTTCCGCGGCGCGCGACGGTGCTGTTCCTCCGCACCACAGGCATCCGGCCATCAACGTCAGCGACAGGCTCAGCAGGACCGGCTTCATCCGAACAGTCATGGTGTCAACTCCCTCGCCACACTTTCACGACTCCCTGTTATCCCGCCCCCGCGTATAACCTCAGACACTCAACGTCCATGCAGCCCCGAAGGGCCGGGGTGGAGGGGGAGGCCGTCCCACCCACCCCGGGAGGCAGATCCTGAAGAAGGGTGCACAACCCCAGGATCCGTCTTGATTCGCTTAGCGCTTGGCCGCCCGGCGTCCGCTCAGCGGCACCATCTTCAACTGCGGCGTGGAGTCATTGGGACGCGGATCGGTTCGATTGCCCTCGACCAATGCCATCACGGAACGACGAAAGATGCGCAGGCTCCCCCCTCCGATCTTCGTGGCCTCCAGACGACCCTCATCGATCCAGCGGTAGATGGTCCATTTGCTCACCTGGAGCAGTTGCGCGGCTTCTTTGACCCGCAAGAGCGGCTGATCCATCACGCACCTTTCGATCCAGTGGCGGTGGAGAGGAACGGTGTCGAGACCGCTCCATACCCGGCAACAGGAAGGGACACAAGCCTCCCGAGATCACCGGGTCCACCATGTTCGACATCGACCACGTGCACACCAGCATGGGGACCGGCGGCGGAGGTCACAGGGATGGCGCCTGCGCTGCCGGTAGGTCCAGAGTAGAGGGCAATCCGACCCCGGACTCAGAAGCATCGAGTGCATAGCTCGGGCCGAACGCCCGATAGCAGCGGCTCACAGTGTGGAGGAGGTGCCATTGCAGGTTTCGACCTGAACGGACCCTCATCAAGAGCGCTGTGAAGAACAGGCGACGCGCCCCCGCCCGAACTATCCCCTCGTGGAGACCGGCGGCGCACGGGTGTGAAGAGAGGCGTGATCCTGAACGGCGATAAGGAGAGGAGCGGAAGGGAGTGCAGGAAAATGCGTCGCCCAGACCATCCCGCCAGCCGCTTGAGCAATCGGCCCGACATCAGACGTGGCCTGACAAGCCCACGCACAGAGCTGAGAATGCGACTCCGTGCCGGAATGTTGATGATGGCTGTCGGACGGCGCCGCATGGGCGAAGGCACAGCCGGCCGCCATCAAAGCCAGCGTCATGTAGACCCCGGCGATACCGAGTGCGATACAAGCCAGGGATTTGTGGAAGGTCAATCGATACATAGTCTGGGTCTATCTTGTGACCTGCTCATGTACGCCGTTTTTGAAAACTTGTCTACCGACGGATGCTCACGCTTGCTACAGTTCGGATGAAAAAGGGAGAGTCGTTGCTCACGCTCGCGCGCAACGGGCGAAGGGGATGGAGAGGAGTCGCAGAGACGCCGATTCACGACAGGACCCGATTCTCGGGAGTTGTGCGATTGATCGGGGACCGACAGGAGCAGACGAGGGTGTCGAGCGCGGCGCTCAATCGAGATGGTGCGTGAGGAAGGTGTCCAATTCGGAGAAGACGCGCTGACGATCCTCTTCGCGATGCAACGCATGATCCGCCACCGGCAGTTCCACATAGGTGTAGGTGGTCGTACCGGCAGCCTGTAACGCCTCGGCCATGGCACGGCCCTGGGACAGGGGGACGACCCGATCCATCACGCCATGCATCAGCAGCAGCGGAGTGCGCATGTCGCGCGCATGAAACACCGGAGACGTCTCGCGAAGCCGCTCCCTGTTGCTCCACCAGGAACCGATACGCAATTCGACCATCGGTTTCTGATTCAGGTACCACCGGCTATCGGACAGAACCTGGGTCAAGTCCGCCACCCCGCCCACACTGACCGCACAACGATACAGATCCGGCGTCTTCACGGCGCCCATCAGGGCGGCGTACCCTCCGTAACCCGATCCCACGATGCAGATCCGATTCGCATTCGCGATTCCGGAACGGATGGCCCAACGCACGGCGTCGGTCAGATCGTCCTGCATCTCCAGACCCCACCGCTGAAAACCGGCGCGGAGAACGTCGTCGCCATATCCCTCGGTCCCGCGAAACCGCAGTTCCAGCACCGCCCAGCCCCGACTGACGAACCACTGCGTCCAATAGTTGAACGCATCCGGCGTATTGGCGGCGGGTCCGCCGTGAGGAAAGAGGATCATCGGGAGCTGTGCGGCTTCGCGGTCCTGGGGAACTGTCACCAACACCGGTAGTTCTTTGCCGTCGCGCACCGGGACGAAGGAGGTTGTCGGCACCACCAACTTGGCCGACTCCAGATCGGGATAGGACTTGCCGAGCAGCACCATCCGGCCGTCCTGCTCGTCAAACAGCCACCACTGCGGAGGATGCACCGCACTACTCGAATGCAGAATGTGCAAACGTCCGTCGTCGCTGCTGCTATGGATGACATTGACGCGCGCCGGAAGCGCCCTGTCGATACGAGCTTGCAATCGCTGCGCGTCGAAATCCCAGAAGAGCACTCGCTGATCGGCCGGACTATATCGCACGCCGACGACCTTTTTCCGCCCGGGCGCATAGACCAACTCGCCGTTCAGATCAAACTTCGGATCGGCGGCCACGAGGATACGATCCGCCGCGCGGTCTACTACGTTGAGCTTAAAAATTGCCGCCTTGCCCCGATGTTGATCCCGCACATACAACCAGGCCGGGTCGGCATCGAACGCCAAAGGCACCAACCCGGTTTCTTTGGCCAGATCATACTCAGCAAATTCACGCCAAAGAGCGGACTCCGGCTGCCTGAAAATCGCATGGACGGTGGTCTGGAATTGGCCGACCCCGGCCCGCACCGTCCCCGTCCGATCGGCAATCCACCGCGAAATCGCCCTGGCGTCCGGTTTTGAGCTGGGATTCGCCTGCACCAACTGCCGGTCACCGGAATAGACATCCACCTTGAAGACATCGGGAGCATTGGGATGCTCCAGGTCGAGCGCGAGCAGCACATGCCTGGGATCACCGGGAATCGTGCCGACGAGCTGATCCTGGAATTGAGGGAAATGCTTCTGTCCGAAAATCGACGGGAGGGAACCCTGCTTGAACAAATTGGGCACCGGCTCGGTTCCATCGCGGTTCACGGCCAGCAATCGGGTTTCGATCGTGTCGATCGCGTCTCGCGGCGCCGCGAACCGGATGCTCACCAGCAACCGCTCATCGTTGCCCCAGCAAAACCAGGTGATGATGTATTCGCGATTGTCCGTCGAGACGACACGGTGCACGTCTTGTCCCGCAACGGTTTGGGTGTCGAGGAATGTCTGTCCTTCTTGGTGGCGCAGCACCGCCAGATGACGGCCGGAAGGAGACAGCTGAATGGATTCGATACGGGGGAGAGAAGCAAATGCCGCCGTGGGGGGCGGGGCGGAGCCGGACTCGGCGTAGACCGGTACCATGCTCCAGACAAGAACAAGAACAGTGACAAGTCCGTAGATGGCCGGCACGGTCTATCCCTACAGTTACCAGGACATGCCTATCCGGGGGAATACCCGACGGAATTATTTATCACATGTTCATC
>WBZN01001271.1_pt1 | contig 15721 bp, 11 predicted proteins | sample 5204281 | NCBI WGS metagenome assembly WBZN01 (sample SAMN12344347, study PRJNA552823) | activated sludge metagenome | biome: Activated sludge suspended growth; feature: Nitrification reactor; material: Wastewater; isolation source: activated sludge from nitrification reactor of wastewater...
TCGACGGGGTCGAGCGGTTGACCAACGTGATCGTCATCGGTGCCAGCAACCGGCAGGATTTGATCGATCCGGCGGTTCTGCGCGCGGGGCGGTTGGATGTGAAGGTCAAGGTGGGTCGCCCTGATGCGACGGCGGCGCGGGATATTTTCTCAAAGTATGTCACGCCCGATCTGCCGTTTGCCGAAGAAGATCTCAAGCGGCACTGCGGGGATGCCCGCGCGCTCGTCGATTCCCTGATGAATCTTACGGTCGATGCCATGTACGCGACGACCGACGAAAATAAGTTTATCGAGGTCACTTACGCGAATGGCGAAAAGGAAGTCCTGTACTTCAAAGATTTCGCCAGCGGCGCCTTGATCGAGGGCATCGTGTCGCGCGCGAAAAAATTTGCCGTCAAACGTGCGATCGCTCAGGAGGGCGCCGGTCTGCGGGCCGAGGATCTCATCCGTGCGATCCGTGAGGAATTCAAAGAGCACGAAGACTTGCCGAATACGACCAATCCCGACGATTGGGCGAAGGTTGCCGGTAAGAAGGGCGAGAAGATCGTCCATCTTCGCACCATCAGCGGCGGGCCTGCCGAGGCGCGCCAAATCGAAACGGTCAACACCGGTCACTACTTGTAGCGCGCGCGATATTCCATGAATGACACTCACTCGCACAACCTGTCCCGTGTGATCGGCACGGAGACCGAATTCGGTATTGCCAGTCGCGATCCGAATGCGGCCGACCCGGTGGCCAATTCCATTCACCTCATCGGGCACTATCCGAATCTGCCGGCGCCGCATGCGGTGTGGGATTACGAGAATGAAAATCCTCTGCTGGATGCAAGGGGATTTGAGGTCGATGGCGAGCGTGAGCGGCCGGGACCGGACTACAATCGGCAGCTCAATAAGGTGTTGGCCAATGGCGGCCGCCTCTATGTCGATGGCGCACATCCTGAATATTCGACGCCTGAATGTACCAATGCCCGAGAAGTCGTGGCGTTCGAGCGGGTCGGCGAGCGCATCGTCGCGCAGGCGTTGGCCGGCATCACTCAGGCGCGCGGCCGGGATCAGTTCGTTTTGTACAAGAACAATTCGGACGGCAAGGGCAACAGTTACGGCTATCACGAGGACTATCTGGTCTCGCGTGCGGTGTCATTCGAGCGGATCACGCAGGTGCTCACGCCCTTTCTCGTGACGCGCCCCATTTATGCCGGCTCAGGCAAAGTCGGTGCGGAGAACCAGACAAGTCCGGTCGATTACCAGATTTCGCAGCGAGCCGATTTCTTCGAAACCCTTGTCGATCTCAATACGATGGTCCGGCGGCCGATCATTAACACGCGCGATGAGCCGCATTCCGATGCGACGAAATACCGGCGACTCCATGTCATTGTCGGGGACGCCAATATGGCGGAGGTGTCTACTTACCTCAAGGTGGGCACCCTCTCGATTGTGCTGGATTTGCTCGAGGCCGGCGCCGACCTTCCGCGGATTAGCCTGGCCGACCCGGTGAACGCTATCAAGCAGGTCTCCCGGGACGTGCTGGTGAAGGAAAGCCTCAAGCTTACCGACGGAAGTGCAACAACCGCCATTGCGGTACAACGAGGCTACCTCAAGGCCGCACAGAGTTACTATGCGTGCCATGAGCTCAATCAAGTTACGAAAGACGTGCTGGTACGGTGGGAGGATGTGCTTGACCGTTTGGAGCGAGACCCGCGGTTGTTGGTGCGGGAGTTGGATTGGGTGGCCAAGCGATACCTGATTGAATCATACATGGACCGCAAGTCCTGCGGGTGGGACGATCCACGCGTGCGACTCATGGATTTGCAATATCATGATGTTCGCCCGGAACGGGGGTTATATTACACACTCGAACGCAGTCACATGATCGAACGAGTGGTGCTCGACCATGAAATTGCACGGGCGGAGTTGAATCCGCCGGTCGGGACGCGGGCCTATTTCCGGGGTCAGTGCGTAAAGAAATACCCGAATGCCGTCTACGGGGTGAGTTGGACGTCTGTGCTTTTCGATATCGGGCAGAATAAGATCAAGAGGATTCCTCTGATGGACCCTCTGCGAGGAACCGAAGCGCTGACGGGGGAACTTCTGGCCCAAGCGGAGACGGCGGCCGCGCTGCTCGCAAAAATTTCGACTTGACTGCCACAACTGAATGGAACACATGTCCTTCCTTCCACATCATGAGGGCTCCAGCTTTTTCGACTTCCTCAGCCAACAGCATCCGGAGTTGAGACCCGGATTCAATGACATCACGGTGCAGCGCGCGGGGGTTCCGATCGACCTCGGCCGTCCGGGTACCCTTCCGGTGCCGCACGGAACGACGGTTCTGGCGTTGAAATATCGGGATGGGGCGGTCATCGCCGGCGATCGACGGGCCACTGAGGGTTTTCAGATTGCCGACCGGCGGATTGAAAAAGTGTTCCGCATCGACGAGTATTCCGCCATGGCCATTGCCGGCGCGGCTGGGCCCTGTATTGAAATGGCCAAGCTCTTTCAAACTGAGCTTGAACATTATGAAAAGCTGGAAGGTGTCCAGCTGTCCTGCGAGGGCAAGGCCAACAAGCTGGGACAAATGGTGAAGGCCAATCTGCCGATGGTGTTTCAGGGATTGGTCGTGATGCCGTTGTATGTGGGGTACGATCTGAAGCGGAAAGAGGGCCGAATCTTTAAGTACGACATCACCGGAGGCCGTTACGAAGAGTCCGACCACCATTCCATTGGCTCCGGCGGCAAGGACGCCCGCAATACCATGCGGGAACACTACCGGGTCGGGCTCGCCGAAGAGGAGGCGCTCCGCGTCGGACTGCTGGCGCTCTATAATGCAGCGGATGAAGATGTGGGAACGGGAGGGCCTGATCTGGTCCGCGGAATTTATCCGACGGCGAAAATCGTCAGCGGTTCCGGCATTACCGATGTACCGGAAGACCGGGTGCGTGCCTTGTACGAAACCATAATCGCAGAGCGAAGGAGATCCTAGTCGATGCCGTTGCCCTACTACGTCTCACCTGAACAGATGATGCAGGATAAGGCGGAGTATGCCAAAAAAGGCATCGCCAAGGGACGTTCCATCATTGCCCTGGAATATGTCGATGGCATTTTGTTGGCGGCGGACAATCCCAGCTCCTCCCTGCATAAAGTTTCCGAAGTGTATGATCGTATCGCCTTTGCCGGAGCCGGTAAATATAGCGAGTTTGAGCATCTGAGAAAGGCCGGCATTCGCCATGCCGACCTGACCGGCTATATGTACAGCCGAGAAGATGTGAGTGCACGGACCCTGTCGAACGCCTATTCGCAGAGCTTGGGAACGGCCTTCAGCACGGACGTCAAGCCGCTGGAAGTGGAAATTCTCGTCGTGCAGGTCGGGGCAAACGGTCAGGCGAATGAAATTTTCCGCATCTCGTTCGACGGCAGTATCGTGGACGAAAAAAGTCTCGCCGTGATCGGGGGGCGATCGGAAGCGGTTCAGCAATATCTGCGTGAACATGCCACTCCGCAGCCGCCCACGCTTAAGGACGGGCTCAGGCGTTGCTTGTCTGCCCTGGAGCAGGTTGCCACGCAGAAGATTCCTTCCGAAAACCTCGAAGTGGCCGTGTTGGACAGAAATCGCCAGGGGCGGAAGTTCCGACGGTTGACCAGTGCCGATATCTCCCAGCTCTTCGCGTAAGAGCGTCCCCCTCGACAAATCCCTTCACTACCTAATCTGTGTCGCCGCCGGCCAGGCAGGTGTCTATTCATGCGGTGGCCTCGAATGATGCAGGGAGTCTGTTGAAGCCACCCCCGTCAGGGTGTATCCTGACAAGAGTCGCTTTGAGGGAATGCTCACGCATGCAACAGCGAATTTTCGGCCTGGAAAACGAGTATGGTCTGATCTTCTCTCCGAACGGGAAGATTTATCTCCCGATGGAGAAGGTGCTGGGCTATATCTTTGAAGGACTGATCCCGAACAGCTGGCCATCCAACGCGTTTCTAGTCAACGGTGCCAGATTTTATCAAGACACCGGCTGCCACCCCGAATACTCTACCCCGGAATGCGACAACATTCTCGACCTGGTTATTCACGACAAGGCCGGTGAGCGCCTATTGGAAGCCTGTTTGCCGGCGGCGGAGGAGCGGTTACGGGAGGAGGGCCTCTCGGGCGAAATTTACATTTTTAAGAACAACACCGATTCGCTCGGCAACACCTATGGTTGCCATGAAAACTACCTCATGCGCCGGGATGTGGATTTTTGGAAGGTGACCGAGCAGCTTATTCCATTTTTCGTCACCAGACAGATTTATTCCGGCGCGGGTAAGGTCCTGAAAGTCTCCGGCAAGCCGCAATACTTCATCTCCCAACGCGCGCAGCATATCCATGAAAAGACCTCGTCCTCGACGACCTCCTCGCGGAGCATCATCAATACGCGCGATGAGCCCCACGCCGATGCCGAGAAGTATCGGCGACTCCACATCATCGTGGGGGACTCCAATATGTCGGAATACGCGACCTATCTGAAGGTCGGCACTGCCACGTTGGTGCTGTCTATGATCGAAGCAGGATTCGGCGTGACCGGTATGGAACTCGAAGATCCCGTCAAGGCCATCCGCGAGATCTCCCGCGATCCCACGCTGAATAAGAAGGTGAAGCTGGATGATGGCCGGCAGATGACCGCGATTGAGATTCAGCGGGTCTACGTCAAGCGCGCAGCGGAGTTTCTCGCCGCGCAGGACCATGATCCGGTGCTGGATGACGTGCTGGAGAAGTGGGTGTCGGTGTTGGATCGGCTGGAAGAGGATCCCATGCAGCTGGTGCATGAGGTCGATTGGGTGATGAAAAAACATCTCATCCAGTCGTACACGGATAAGAAAGACTGCGGATGGGATGATCCCCGGGTATTTCTGTTGGATTTGCAATTTCATGACGTGAAACGCACCCGCGGGCTGTATTATTTGATGGAGAATCGAGGCATGGCCGTCCGGATGGTGGAGGAAGAGGCGGTGCAGCGGGCCATGTCGGTGCCGCCCCAGACCACCCGCGCCAAAGTCCGCGGCGATTTTATCCGGTTCGCGCGCGCGAAAAACCGTTCATATACAGTAGACTGGACCTATCTCAAGCTGAATGGGTACTGGGAAGAGACGATTCTCTGCATGGACCCCTTTAGTGCGGTGAACCGTCGAGTCGAGGAATTGTTGTCGCAGGTATCCGGTTCGCGATTGTACCGATGAAGTGGGTTAACGGGTTGCATCGAGCCAGGACCATGTCGTCTTTAGATCGTTTTCTCATTATTTCGGTCGTGCTGCTGGCCAGCGTGTTTCCCGTCGAGTTGTTCCCGAACACGGGGCCTATGCCTCGCGGCGGGGATGGTCAATTCAGCGGCAAACAGGGGCAGGTTGTAGTTGTCACTATCCCTGAGCTCAGGGAAGCCACCAGCGTCAAAGGCCGGTTTCTGGGTCGCACCGTGACCCTGTTCCCGAATCCCGCCGCCGGGGGAACGGGCTACATCGGACTGCTCGGTATTGATTTGCAGGATGAGCCGGGTGCGCATGAGTTGACGGTTGATGCGCAATTGGGCGAACAGGGCAGGCACTTTTCTTACCAGGTACTCGTGGTCAAGGAGAAGTTTGCGGTCGAGCATCTCAAACTGCCGAAGGACAAGGTCGATCTTGACGAGAAAGCGGCCGCGCGTTGGAAGGCCGAACAGGAGCAGGTTCGCAAGGCTCTGGCTGAAGAATCTGCTATGCGGCTCTGGCAAACGGGGTTCATCGAGCCGGTTCATGGCAAACGTACCGGGATTTTCGGCAGCGTCCGCATTATGAACGGCCAGCCCAGAAATCCCCATAACGGAGAGGATATCGGCGCGCCCATGGGTACCGACGTTATGGCCAGCAATGACGGGGTCGTACGACTCGTGGTCGATCATATTTTTTCGGGACGAGGCATCTTTGTCGATCACGGCCTCGGTCTGTATTCGATGTACTTTCACCTGTCCGACGTGTTGGTCAATGAGGGGGATTTGGTCAAAGCCGGACAAGTGATCGGCAAGGTCGGGGCGACCGGCCGAGCGACCGGCCCGCACCTCCACTGGGGAATGAAGGTCAACGGCGCCCGCGTGAATCCCTATGCGCTGCTCGGATTGCCCTTTCCACAGAATCCCGCCGCGGCGCGGTCGCTGGTCGCTGCGCCTTCGCGACTGTCACCGGCAGAGTCGAACCCCATCGCCGTTGGGAGCGATACGCGCTAGCCTGACTCCGCTCCCATTCCTCACAACGGGCTGCCCGGGCATATGCTAGGGGGTGCGGGAGGTATCCTTGCAAGTTTCCTGGTTGGCCTGATGGTCAAGGGCCGTAGCCACTGCTTTCGTCAGTGACTCGGGGGTGTAGGGCTTCGGCAAGAAGACCATCTGTGTATCGAAGATTTCCAGGAGCATTCCATCCCGGGCTGAATAGCCGGATGTGAGGATGACTTTGATGTCGGGTTGCAGGGCCCGGAGTTCGCCGGCCAGTTGGGCCCCTCCCATTCCCGGCATCACCATATCGGTCAGCAGGAGCGCAATATGTCGTCCCTGGTCGCGAACCAGCCGTAACGCCTCCTCGCCGGATCGCGCCGCCAACACATGATAGTGTTGGGCGACAAGGACGGTATGGGCCAAGCCTCGGACCATGTCGTTGTCTTCCACCAGCAAAATTGTTTCTAATCGTTCGGGCGTCGCCTTGGACTGCGGCACCGTGCGTGGCGACTCGGTGTCCTCGGCGACGCGAGGCAGATAGATCGTGAAGGTCGTGCCTTTCCCCAGTTCGCTTGTAATGCCCACAGTGCCTCCACTCTGTCTGACGATGCCATAGACGGTTGACAGCCCAAGGCCGGTCCCTTTGCCCAGCTCTTTCGTCGTAAAGAAGGGTTCAAACACATGGGCCAGGGTGTCGGCACTCATCCCGCAGCCTGTATCCCGAACGGCCAGGGTGACGTATGGACCGGGAGGCAAGGGGTCGGGCCAGAATGGATCGGAGTGCGAGAGCATCACCTCTTCGGTTTCCAGTTCAAGCCGACCGCCCTGCGGCATCGCATCCCGGGCATTCACGACGAGATTCATCACTACCTGCTCAATTTGGCCGGGATCTGCTTTCACTCGCCCCACGGTAGGGTTCAAGGTGAGAATCAGATTGATATCCTCGCCGATGACACGGTTCATGAGCTCGATAATATCGCTCACGCGGTCATTGAGGTTCAGGGGCTGGCGTTCGACGATCTGATGGCGCGTGAAGGCCAGCAGTTGCCGGGTCAGGCCGGTGGCCTTATGGCCGGCTTCCCTGATTTGTGCCATGCCGCGTTGGGCTCGTGACGTCAGCCCCGGTTCATCCATCAGGAGCTCGGCCCAACTGTTGATGATGGTCAGCAGGTTGTTGAAGTCGTGCGCCACGCCTCCGGCCATGCGCCCTAGCGCTTCCATTTTCTGCGCCTGACGAAGCTGTCGTTCGAGATCTTTTCGATTCAGAAATTGGCTGATCATGGCGCCCAATTCTGATAACCGTTCCAGTCTGGAGGCGGCAGGGCGGAGGACTTCATAGGTGAGAAATTCCATGATGCCCAGAATGTCTTTTCCGGCATGGATGGGGAACGCGATAGCACCGTGGAGATCGGCATGCCGCGCCGCGTCACGTGCGGGAAACTCCGGTTCATTCACAATATCCGGACAGAGCGTTGCCGCGTCTGTTTTCCACGCCTGCCCGGCTAATCCCTCGGTCTGTTGCAATGCCAGGGCTCGGTAGGTCTGCGCGAAAGCCTCGGTAGGCTGTCCTGACTGATGCCAGAGCGCATTGCAGCGCAAGGTCTTTTTCTGGGTATCGACGAGCCACAATGCGCCCAGCGTCCAGCCCTGCAGGTCGCACATGGCGTGGAGGATTTTGGGCACCGCTTCGCTCAGGGTCACCGACTCTTCCAGCGCAAGACCGACGGCGAGTTGAACGGCATGCATCGTTTCCGCCTGCCTGCGTTCGGTGATGTCGGTCTTGGCTCCGATCATCCGATAGGGCGCGCCGTCATGATCGCGAAGAACGTAGCCATGGTCGATCACGTAGGCATAGGTGCCGTCGTGCCTGCGAAAACGATATTCAGCCGTCCACAAGTGTTGCGCCGAGTGCAGCACGTGGGTCAGGTCGGCGATGATCGTGGCTCGATCTTCGGGATGAATCTGGTCGGCCCAGGGAATTCGGCTTCGATGAGGATTCTGCGGCCCCGATCCGTACACCGTTTGATAAGCATCATTAAACCACGTCGTGCCGGAAGTGATGTCCCAGTCCCAGATGCCGTCCCGCGTGGCGAGGCAGGTGAGATGAAAGCGTTCTTCGCTTTTCCGCAGGGCCTGCTCCACGCGGTGGCGCCCTATGGCGTAACGAATGGCGCGTCTCAGCGCATCGCCCGTCAAACGGCCCTTTACGAGATAGTCCTGGGCGCCGTGCAGAAGAGATTTTTCGGCAACCAGTTCATTGTCGAGGCCTGTCAACACAATCACGGCCGCGTCACGAGCTTCGGCCCGCACCCGGTCGAGGGTTTCCAAGCCCTGGCTGTCCGGCAGTGAAAGATCGACCAGTACGGCGTCCACTGAGCCCTCCGTGAGTTTCATCAGGCCGGTGTCAAGCCGGTCTCCCCAACTGAGCACGATGTCGTGCGAGGAGTGCTCGCAAAGTGCGTCACGAATCAATTCCGCATCGTCTTCATTGTCTTCGATCAGCAACACGTGCATGTGTTACCTCTTGAGGGTTGGAACTTTGGACACCAGTGTCCAGTAGAGTTCGAACTCCTTGACGACGGCAATAAAGCGGGTGAACGTCACGGGTTTGCGAATGTAGGAGCAGGCCCCCTGCTCAAACGAACGAAGGATGTCCTCCTCCCGTTCACTGACCGTCAGGATCACCACGGGCATCGCCCGGAACCGGGGATCGGATTTAATTTCCTCGATCACCTCAAGGCCGGTTTTTTTCGGCATGTTGATATCCAGGAGCACCATGCCGGGGAGGGGACAGTGGCTGAAAGGCCCTTCTCCGCGCAAATAGGCCAATGCTTCCGCCCCGTCCCGTACAACGGCCACGCGATTGGTCATGTTCACGGTCTCAAAGGCTTCCCGGATCAGGAGGATGTCATCCTCATTGTCTTCGGCGATCAGAATATCGAACGGCCTCATGGTCATAGTCCACCCTCTCTTCCAACATGCTGGTTCACGCCAAAGGTAATAAAAAACTCCGACCCGCCTCCTTCGCGGGGAGAGACCCAGGCACGGCCTCCGTGTCGCTCCGCCACTTGCCGGACGATGGCCAGCCCTGCTCCGGTCCCCTCGATATCACGCCCGACGGCTCGTCGGAATAGTTCAAAGATCCGGTCGCGTTGATCCGGCTCGACTCCTGGCCCCCGATCCCGCACGACCAGGCCCGAGAGTTCGGCTCCGTCCTGGTTTGTCTCGAAGTAGGGAGCGATTTCGATGTCCGGAGAGTGCCCCCGAGCGACAAACTTCATCGCATTGGTGACCAGGTTGTAGATGCCCTGGACGGCCCATGTGGTGTTGACCCGAAGGCGCGGCAGTGGCGAGCACACCATGATTTTCGCCCCGCTGTCCTTAATCTGGCGCTCCAGACGGCGCATGACTTCCTGCACGAGCTGTTCTGCGGGGATCTCGTCGACCGGCGGATCCATGCGTTGCGCACGTGAGAGATCCAGGATATCGGTGAGCAGTTGATCGAGCCGCTGGGTGGCTCGGACGATGCGGCGAAGGAAATCTTGTCCCTTTTCATCAAGTCGGTTCGCATATCGTTCCTGGAGCAGAACCGAGAAACTTCCAATGGCGCGCAGCGGCTCCTTCAGGTCGTGGGAGGTCACATGCAGAAGGGTCTCCAGGTCTTTGTTCTTCTTGAGGACCATGAGTTCCGACCGACGGCGTTCGGTGATGTCCCGGTTGGTTTCCAGTATCAGGTTGCAGCCGTTGGTTTTAAGCAGACCCCAGCGGCTCTCCACGAGCACCTCGCGTCCATCTTTAGTCCGTTGGTGAATTTCCCCTGTCCATTCACCGGCGATTTCCAATTCCGCCCGGATGGTAGATAACGGACAGGGGAGCGTGCTCTTCAGGAAGATGTGGCTGACCCGGCCCACCGCTTCCGAGCGTGTGTAGCCGTACAATTGCTCGCATCCGCGATTCCAATCCAGGATGCCCCGCTCGGTATCCCAGGAGAAAATCGGGTCGTAGGACAATTCGATGAGGTGGCGTTGTTGATTCAATGCCGCCTCGGCGCGTTTGCGTTCCGTGACGTCGCGGGCAATGGTCGAAACCGCCGTGACTAGGCCGTTGACATCCAGGATGGGAGACACTGTCAACGACAGGTGGATGATAGTCCCGTCTTTGCGCGTGCGGATGCTTTCGAACTGCGGGATTCGCATTCCCGCTTTGACCTGCTCGATGAGGATGGATTCTTCATCCCGACGGTCGGCCGGAAGGATACGGGAGACGGGTTGGCCGATGATCTCGTCGCTGGTATATCCGAACATCAGCTCGGCGCTTTTGTTCCAGGTCAAAACCTGTCCGTCCAGCGATTTGCTGATCACCGCATCGGAGGAGGATTCGACGATGGCGGCTAGCCTGGCCTGCGCTTCCTGGACCAGTTTTCGATCGTGCGTATCCGTGTAAGTTCCCACCCACTTGAGGACGCGACCCTCGCGGTCTTGGACCGGTGTTGCATGGGCATGGAACCAACGGTACACGCCGTCCGCTCGCTTAAAACGCAATTCGGCGTCGAGGGGCTGGATGCGAGCCAGGGCATCGCGCCATTGTTCGGTGATCCTCGGGCGATCTTCGGGATGGAGGTGCTGGAGACATCCGGTGCTGAAGGGCTCGTCTGCGGACCGTCCCGTATACGTTGCCCATTGCGGATTGAGATAGTCGCAGGTGCCGTCAGGGAGACAGGTCCAGATCGGCAGCGGCAGAGATTCGACGAGTTCGCGAAACCGGCTTTCGCTAGCGGTTAACGCCTGCTGAATCTGTTTGCTTTGCGCCAGTTCCTGTTCGAGGCGCTGGTTGACCTCCAGCAGTTCGGTCGTACGTTCCGCCACCAGTCCTTCAAGCGCCTGGTGACTCTGTCGCAAGGCCTGATCCGCTCGTTTCCGCTCCGTGATATCGATGAGCGTGGAGCGGCTCATGAGGAAGCGCCCCTGGGGATCGGTCACGGCTGTCGCATTGAGCAGCACGCTCAACGTCGTGCCGTTTTTCCGAATCAGCTCGAACTCCTGGTCATTGATGAAGCCATCCTTCAGGAAGCGCGGGAATTGTTCCTTGAATAAGGCAACCCCCGCAGGGGTGAATAACTCTGCAAATCGCTTCTTCCCGATGAGTTCTTCCTTCTTGTACCCCAACCAGTCCGACTCCGTCTGGTTCATGGCGACGATCAGGCCGGTGGCGTCGAGGGAATGGTACCCGCAGGCGGCGCGATCGTAAAGGTCCTGCACAGCCTGGGTGGTCTTTTCCAGCAGCCGTTGCCTGACCTGCAGGGTTTCGTTTTCGGTGGCGACCCTTGCTGCCTCGACGAGGGCGTGAGTCAGACGTTTCTGTCTGATGATTAGATAGGCCATGAATGAGAAGACCCCGAGGCTGAGGGAGCGGTTGATCGGTGAAAGCCAGGCCGGCACTCCGGGTAAATCTTCCGAGATGACATAACCCAGGATCGTGAGTCCTGTGCAGATGGCGGCGACGATCAGTGAGCTCCAACGATGGGGCGTCCAGAGGGTGAGTGCAATCGGGAGGACGTAGAGCGTCCAGAGGGGAATTCCGCGAGGCGTCAAGGAGTCCAGGAGAAATGTGATGACGATGAGGATGGTGATGAAACTGAATTGGCCCAGTCTGCGAGCGTAGTGAGACAGCCTCTCCGTCATCGGCCCTTCGAGACCATTGCTGGTCATGGGGCTCCTATTCCTTGAGGGCGCGGTGCGCGAAGTGGCTGAACAGGCCACATCGTGAAGCGAATCTTCAATACTATGAGGAAATATCGTGGATTGCGATAGAGGCAATAGGCCCTAGTGATATTACTAGTGTCTATTGCTGGTAAGGAATTTTCTGTGAAGGGAGGTTCTACGCGCTGTGGGGAAATCGAAGGACGTTAGAAATTTGTTTCCATGCTCGACGGTGTTTTGTTCAGGACCGTCGCGGCAGCTCTGGAAAGAGCGGCGTCCTGGTCGTGGTCGAGCGCATAAATACGGAATTGCACCAGACGGGTGGGGAGCAGGTCGAGAAGCTCTTCCAGCGGCTCAGTCGAGAGCCCCTTGGTGCCGGGATCGTAGACGAGCAAAGGAATGCCGCGCGTATCCTTGGGATCGGGGCGCGGATCGAGCGGCGCCATATCCACGCGGAACGGCAAGGCCTGTAACTTTGCCGGCAACGCCTTCTGGATCTGTTGCTGGAACTGTTCGTGGCTGGGGAAATCCATGCCCCGCTCAATGCCTTTTTCCTTGAGCACCGTGCTGTAGGCCATTTTCCATTTCACGTCGCGTCCAAGAATGTGTGCCCACTCCTGGTGCAAGCGGCGCAGGCTGCTTTGCCCGGCCTTTTTCCATCGCCGCACATCCTCCAACAAGGACCAGTCCGTCAGTGTGAGATAGTCGTCCATGTGCTTGGCCGGATTCGAGGGGAACAACAGCTTCATGGTGTCGCCGAAGATATCGCGCAAATGGATATCGATCGCCCTGGTGGTCCGGTGATAGTAGACGTTTGAATAGAGATACATCCTCGTGTTCAGAAACATGTGCAGGGCCGGGAGGCCGGTCTTGTGGATCGTGAAGCCCTTGTCCGTGACGATGGTGTAATGAATCAGTCGGGTCAGGTCGACCGGTCCCACCGCGACCCCGCACATGTAGGCGTCGCGCAGCACGTAGTCCAGATTATCGGCCGTGTAACTTCCGGAAATAACCGGCTGGAGAACATTGATCCAGCGCGGAATTCTGGAGTTGTCCTTCCCCTTCTCCTTCAAAATCACGTGCGCAATGTGATCCGGATTCAGTTCCTCGCCTCGATCGAACGGGCCCGACGGGCTGCGGCGGATTTTTTTGATGAGTGGCCCAAGATGCTCGCGCACGATAATCTGGCCGAGTTTTTCGTGCGAGAGGCCGAAGCCGTGCAGATAGTTATCGTCGAAGAAATGGCAGAACGGACCATGGCCGATGTCGTGCACCAGTGCGGTGATGCGCAGGAATTCTTCCACGAATGCCTGCGAGGGGAGATCGGGGACGACCTTGTGTAAAAACGGATAGAGATGACGCGCAAACCGGCCGGCCACATGCATGGTGCCGAGCGAGTGCACGAATCGCGTGTGCTCAGCCGACGGGTAGACCCATCGGGCACTCTGCAGTTGGTAGATATAACGCAACCGCTGAACCCAGGGCGAATCGATCAGGTCTTTTTCCGTGCGCTCCGACGGGTCAGGTGTCGCATAGGGCACGGTAAAGGACACGTATTCGTGGATCGGATCGGCAATGAGGGCCGATCCGTCGTACGGAGCGGGAGGCGAGGCGGATGGTAGTTTCATGCGTTGTAGACCGATGGATAATCTTAGCGTAGCCCTCATGACGGGGGCAAATGCGCAGGCCGTTCGACCGGTCTCTTCCGGCGATACTTACTGAGCAGGACATAGGCAATCGGGTAAGCCAGCAGCCCGCCTGCAAGGCTGAGGACCATCCCGCCGAGCACAAACGGCCAGGCATGGGGCGCGACCTGATGATAAATCCCCGTGAACGACAGATCGCTCCAGTCAAAAGAGGGGACATCGCGCATTCCTAATAATGTCGCCCCGGTCCAGTAGGTTCCGCCGAGAATCGGGATGAGGGTCCAGGGATTGTTGAGGAAGGCTCCCGCGAGCAGCGCCACGACATTCCAGCCGAAGGCCCAGGCGCAAAATCCCACCATGACCATGTGGAGCCCGTAGGCCGGGGAAAAGCCGATGAAGACGCCGATCGCAAAGGCCAGCGCCGTCCGGTGGGGCGTTTCATCAAGATGGAGAATTTGCCGAAACAGCGATCGTACGTCTGCCATAAGGCCTCTGATGTCAGGGGCTGTTAGGACGGCCTGAGAAAATGTTCGTAACTCGTGACCGGCAGAGGTCGGGTGGTGCCCTGCTCCGTCCGCAGGCGCAGGCCGGACCGTTTGGGAGTGATCGAGCCGATACAGGTAAATCGAAATCCGGTCTTGCCGGCCAACCGTTCAAATCGGGCTTGTTGGCTGCGGGGAACGGTGAACAGCAATTCATAGTCCTCGCCGCCTTGTAACGCGATCTGTCGGGGATCGAGGCGGCGCGTAGCGGCGTAGGCTCGACAGGCCGGCGAGAGTGGTAGCGAACCGTAGAGGACTTCCGCGCCGACCTCGCTTTCTTCACAAATGTGACGGAGATCTCCGGTAAGGCCGTCGGACAGATCAATGGCCGCCCCGGCGAGTCCCTGTTTCACCAGCCATTGGCCTTCTGCGATGCGGGCTGAGGGGCGGTGGTGTCGGGCCAGGAGAAAACGTGCGTGTGCCGGGCGGAGTGCCGGGCGACGGTGTGACATTAATAATTCGAGGCCTGCACGGGAGTCGCCCAACGTTCCGGTGACATAGAGCCGGTCGCCGACACGCGCGCCACTGCGCAGGAGGACCCGCGCGGGTTTCACGACGCCGGTCAGCGTGATGCTGAGAAATAATCCTTGTTTGGAGGCGGAGGTATCCCCGCCGACCAGGGCAACTCGGTAGGGAGCGGTGGCTTGCCTCATGCCGCGGTATAACCGTTGTATGTGTGCCGTTGAACAGGTCGGCGGGATCGCGATGGCGACAAGCATGAAGCGGGGGGTCCCGCCCATGGCGGCGATGTCGCTCAGGTTGGCGATTGCGGCTCTGTATCCGATGTCTTCAAATGAGGACGTGGCGGGATCGAAATGCACCGCTTCTGCCAGCAAGTCGGTCGTGATGAGGGTCCATTCGGCTGACGAGGTTTTGAGGATGGCGGTGTCGTCGCCGATTCCTTTGAACACCTGCCGGTCCGGTTGCGCCGTCTGTGCTTGCAGCAGTCGGATCAGACCGAACTCACTGCTGACCGGGTTAGTCCGACGCGATCGGCCTGACGGCATACTAAAGGGTGAATGACTGGACGGTTGCCGGAAGGTGGAGGCTTCGCCGCGGCGAGCCGGTCGCTCGCTTAGAGGCGCCAGACCGCGCGGATTTCTTCACCGGAGTCTTCGGTGCCGCAACACGCGCCTGGCGAGATGGGGCTCGTCGCAAGGCCGCCTGGATGACATCGTCCACCGTATCGACAAAGATCAATTCAATGCCTTTGAGAATGTGTTTCGGGATCTCCTCCAGGTCTTTCTTGTTGCGTTTCGGAAGGGCGACGGTCGAGAGTTTCGCCCGTTTGGCCGCGAGGATTTTTTCTTTCAGGCCCCCGATCGGCAGAACCCGCCCGCGTAGGGTGATTTCCCCCGTCATGGCGAGATCGCGCCGCACGGGGATCTGGGCCAATGCTGAGGCGATGGCCGTCGCCATGGTGATGCCGGCGGAGGGCCCGTCTTTCGGTGTCGCCCCGGCCGGCACGTGGATATGAATGTCGTTTTTGGCAAAAAGGTCGGGGCTGATGCCGAGCGTCTTCTCGCGCGACCGTACATAACTCAAGGCCGCTTGGGCCGACTCCTTCATGACGTCGCCGAGATGTCCGGTGAGGGTGAGCTGGCCCTTGCCCTTCATCACGGTCGCTTCGAT
>WBZN01001274.1_pt1 | contig 15713 bp, 16 predicted proteins | sample 5204281 | NCBI WGS metagenome assembly WBZN01 (sample SAMN12344347, study PRJNA552823) | activated sludge metagenome | biome: Activated sludge suspended growth; feature: Nitrification reactor; material: Wastewater; isolation source: activated sludge from nitrification reactor of wastewater...
GTGCGGGCCCTGCTCGACGGTCTGGAGCATCTGGAGGACGAGATGCACCAGCACGTGCATCTGGAGAACGAGGTCCTCTTCCCCCGGGCCGTCGCGCTCGAGCGCGCGCTGTCGTCGCGGAGCTAGTCGCCGGCCGCGCTTCGTCGCCGCGTCGCCAAGCGTCCGCCAGTGTCGTAGCGAGTCCGTCGGCCGGTGTGGGATCGGTCGCGCGCGAGATCGCGCAAGTAGGTCGCGAAGCGTTCGTCCCGGGCGACGGTTCGCGGGCGCAAGCCGTTCTCGCCGGGCGGGGATCAGGGCCTGGCGGCGTTGAGGAGGCGGGCGGCTTCACGCCGGCCGCTGATCAGGTGCCAGGCGGTGAGCGCGCAGACCCCCAGCACGAACACCGCGGCATAGCCGCTCGCCAGGCGCGGCAGGCTGGTGACGGTGAAGTTAGCGATGTGCTCGGTGCCGAACACCGGCGGTGTGAACGGCGTCATCTTGACCGGCGCCATGGGATCGAGATTGTGACCGAGCAACCACAGCCGGTAGACGAAGCGGCCCATGGCGAAGAGCGAGAAGTACAGACTCACCACGGAGAGGTCGATCAGTGAGCTGATGGTGCCGATCGCCGCCACGCGCAGCGCGAGGATCGTCAGCCCGCCGAAGGCGAACGGCAGCCAGTCCAGATCCGACAGGGCCACGCGATCGATGTGCGCCATGCCGATGTAGTGGTTGAGGGTGTTGATCTCCTGGATGTCGGCGCCGTTGCGGCCGCCCTCGACCTTGTGGGTGTAGATGTCGAGCGACAAGCCGTTGGGGTACTGCGGCGCGACCATCGTGATGTTCCACAGCGGCTGCGTGAACGTCAGTACGAGCGGCACCGCCAAGGCCACCAGGGCGAGGCGGGACCACAGTCGCACGGGATGCGAGATGAATTCGTAGAAGGCGTCGAGTCCGGGCTGCATGGCGAGTCTCCCAAGGTTGCAGAGGAGCGGGGTGTGGTCAAACGAAGTCGCCGCCTCGGAAGCGGCGCAGGCCGGCGTACCAGCACACGCTGCCCACCAGGGCCGGCCAGGCGAGACCGAGGCCGAGCAGCGCGCGAGCCCCGAGATGCTGGGCGAGAAAGAACCCGACCGGTCCGAAGGACTGCAGTTCCGGATCCTGCCCGGAGAGCAGGGCGAGGCGGGCGCATTCGACCGGGTTGAGCGCCGCGAGCGCGAAGACGCTCGGCGCCCCCAGGCGCCACTGCAGCACCACGCCGACCAGGGCGAAGTCGAGCAGCGCCACCGCCGCGGCCCAGACGATCAAGCTGGTGAGCGCGGCGCGCGTCTGATGGTGCACGCTCGCGGAGACCCACATGCCGATGCCGACGAAGCACCAGAGCGTGGCCGCCGCGACGGCCATGCAGCGGAGGGCATACGCGAACGGCACCGGATCGCCGAACAGTAGGCGCGTGGCGAGCGGCACCGCCAGGAGCAGCGCGACGAGCGGCACGAGCAGCGCGCCGAGGCGGGTGACGGTGATGGCGGTGAAGAAGCCGCGCGCCGAGAGCGGCTGGGTGAACAGCAACTCCAGCGTGCCGTCTTCGCGGGCCCGGTTGACGGTCTGCGCCGTGGCCGCCAGGGCGAGCAGCGGCAGCATCAGGAGCAGCGCGTGCACGAACGAGAGCAGCACGCGTCCGGTGCCGGTGAAGCCGAGCACGTTCGACTCCCGCATTGCCGCGAACACGAAGAGCAGGGACAGGAGTCCGTAGAGCGCCATGCTGGCGAGCAGCCAGCGCGAGCGGCGGATTTCCTCGAGGTCGAGCCGGGCGATGGTGGCGATCTCAGTGCGCAGTCTCATGGGTTGCCTCCGCAGGGTTTGGCTCCGCGCGTGCCGCCTCGTCGCGGTCGACGGCGGCCAAGCCCCAGTCCATCGGCGTGCGCGCGCCTTTGACGAATCCGGTGGCGGCGCGGGCGAGCCAGCGCGCGTCCCGCGAATGGTGGAAGTAGACGGCGCGTTCGGTCGGGTGATTCGCCTCCTCGTAGTGCAGCAGGCAACCCGGGTCGTCGAAGAACAGCACGCGGCCGTCGGCGGTCTGGATCTCGGCGGCGAAGTGCGGGTCGGAAACCGCCATGTGACAGTGGGCGCAGTGATCGCGATCCCAGGCTGGCTCGACCGGCCCGGCGGGCGGACGCTCTAGCCAGTGGACTCCCAGCGCAACCAACCCGATGGCGAGCGCTATCCCGAAAGCCAGCTTCGGCGCGGCGCTCACCGGGGGACCTCCTCGTCGCTCGCCGCGACGGCATCCAGATCGCGCACGTCGAGGTCGAGCAGGCCGTGGGACGCGCTCAGCCGCCCGGAGAGCTCGGGCAGCAGGGCGAGCTTCTCGCCGTGCGACACCGTGCGCTCGAACCAGCCCGGCGCGCCCTCGCGAAAGCCGCGGTCGCGCAACCAGGCGCCCGCGCCGTTGCAGGCCTGGGCCGTGATCACCGAGAGCGCGCGCTGGCTGAGGAACGCGGCGGCGGCGCCTTGGAAGCGCACGCTGCCGTCGGCGAGCGCCACCACGTGATCGATCAGGTGGCGCATCTCCTCCAGGCGATGCGAGCAGAGGATCAGGGTCGTGCGCGGCGCGAGCTCGGCGAGCAGGCGCAGGCAGCGGTCGCGCGACCCGGCGTCCAGGCTGGCGGTGGGCTCGTCCAGCACCAGCAGATCCGCCTGCGCCACCAGGGCGAGCGCGATCAGCAGCTTCTGCTTCATGCCGCCGGAGAGGTTGCGGAACGGCGTGCTCGCCACCGCTCGCCAGTCGAGACCGAGCTCGCGCGTCGGCCGGTCGAGCACCGATGGGTCGAGACCGCGCAGGCCGCAGACCGCGGCGACGAGGTCGCCGGCCGGAGCGCTGAACGCCGGCGCCACCTGCGGCACGTAGGCGAGGTGCCGGGCGAGCGCGAGCCGGTCGACACGCGGGTCGCGACCGTCGATGCGCACGCGACCGTCGAAGGCGAGCAGGCCCATGAGCACGCGGATCAGGGTCGACTTGCCGGAGCCGTTGGGCCCCACCAGGCCGACGCGGCTGCCGGAGGGAAGGTCGAGGTCGATGTCGCGCAGCGCCAGCACGGGACCGAACGCGCGGCGCAGCTTCGTGGCTTCAATCTGCACGGGGAGCCTCCAGGGGATCGGTCAGGGCCGGCCGTTCGTCGATCAGTACGGCCTTCGTGCGGTAGAGCGGCAGGAGACGGCTCGACACGTCGACCAGGAACAGCGCCGGTGAGCCGCGCAGCAGCGCGAGCTCGGCGTGGCTCGCGAGCAGCAGTCCGCTCGCGCTGCGCAGCTCGTACGGCACGTCGCCGACGCCGTCGCCGTCGAAGTCGTAGCCCTGGTAGTCGTCGAAGTCGTTGCCGCGCCAGAGGTTGGCCATGGCGTCGCCGCCGCCGTCGACCGCCACCTGGGTGCCGTTGCCGCGCAGGCGGTTGGCGAGGAAGCGATTGTCGTGGACGCCCGACTGGAGCAGGACCGCGGTGTCGCACAGGCGCAGCGAGTTGCGCTCGATCTGGTCGACCGTTCCGGGCTCGAACGGCGAGTTGTCGATGAAGATTCCGACCGCGTCCTTGACGAACGCGTTGTCGCGCACGGTGACCGCGCTCGACTCCTTGAGCCCGAGACCCATGCCGGCGGCGCCGGTCGAGCCGGCGAGCAGATTGCGCTCGAGCCGCACGTTGCGCGAATACATGAGGAACACTCCCACGACATCGCCGACGTAGCGGTTGCCGCGCAGGACATTGTTGTGGCTGTACATCAGATGCGTGCCGTAGCGGCTGTCCCGCACCTCGTTGCCGGTGATGACGTTGTCCGAGGAGTACCAGACCACGACGTCACGGCTGTGGCTCACGAAGTTGTTCTCGACCCGCGAGTGGCGGGTCTCCCAGAGCCGGATGGCGTCGCCGCGCATGCCGAGCTGGGCCTGGCGCGTGCCCTCGACGAGATTGCCACGCAGCAGCACCCGTTCGGACTTCGAGACGATGATCCCGAAGAGCGCGTCGTGCACCCGCACGCCCTCGATGCGCTGGTCCTCGCCCTGGGCGGCGATTGCGCCCTCCTCGAGGTCGTAGCGCGTGCCGCTGCCGTCGACGGTGACGCCGAGCAGAGCGGCGGCCGAGCCCCGCAGGCTGACGGTGGTGCCGTGACCGGAGCTGACGATCACGGCCTCGCGCGGACCCCAGACGGCAACGCCGGCGGGGATGACGATGGGTGCGCGGTAGGTCCCCGGGGCGAGGCAGAACGCGGCACCCGGGGCGGCGCCGCGCAGCAGAGACGAGAGATCGGACTGCGCCGCCACGTCCACGCAGCGCACCGGCCGCGGCGGCGCCTGCAGTTCGCGCCACGCCGCCGGCACCACGGGCAGCTCATCGCGGCCGGGCGCGCCGGCGCCCAACGCCAGGATCGCGATGGCGCCGAGCGCGAGCAGAGCGATGGTGCCGAGAGCGCGGCGCGCGATGGGCGCGGAGCGGTCGGCCAGTGCCGGGACGTGGCGCATGACGGTTCTCCGGGACGGGTCTCAGAGCGTGAAGGCGCTCAGGGCTCGACCACCAGGTAGCCCGCCATCTCGAGATGCAGTGCCGAGCAGAACTCGGTGCAGTAGAACGGGAATACGCCGGCGCGGTCGGCCTTGAAGTCCACGTTCTCGTGCTTGCCGGGCTCGAGGCTCAGGTTGATGTTGTACTCGGAGATCGCGAAGCCGTGGGTGGCGTCCTGCGCCTGTTCCTGGTTGGTGAGGTGCAGATGGACCAGGTCGCCCCGCTTCACACGGATGATGTCGGGAGTGAAGTGGCTGCGAATCGCCGTCATGCTGACGTGCACACCGTCGGCCCGGCGTTCGATGCCCTCCTTGCCGCCGACCACGTGGTCGGGGTCCATCTTGCCGGTGACGGCGTCGGTGCCGGCCGGCGTGTAGGCGGTGATGGGATGCAGCTTGTCGGCGGCGATCATCTGGGCGTAGTGCGGCTCGCCGATGCCGATCGGCATGTCGTACAGGAGCTGCATCTTCGGCGCGTCGATGTCGATGAGCTGGAAGTTCTGCGGCAGCAGCGGACCGACCGGGGCGAAGCGGTCGAGTGACCATTTGTTCATCGACACGAGGTACTTGCCGTGTGGATGCACGGTGTCGCCGCCCGCGGCCACGAGATGACCGACGTTGTACTGGGCCGGGATCTTCTCGATCACCTTGAGGTCCTTCAGCGACCACTTGGCGACCACCGACTCGATGAACACCGAGGTGTAGGCGTTGCCCTTGTCGTCGAACTGCGTATGCAGCGGCCCGAGGCCGATCTCGACCTGGCCGCGGATCGAGTCCTGGTAGGGCAGGATCGGCACGCCGAAGGGATCGTTGCCGGCGTACTTCTTCTGCTCGATCAGGGCCTTGATCTTCTCGAAGCTGTAGACCGTGCAGTGGGTGTCGAGCTTGCCGCCGACCACGATCTCCTTGCCGTCGGGCGTGACGTCGACGCCGTGCGGGCTCTTGGGCTCGCCGATGAAGTAGAGCAGCCCCTCGTCGATGGCGGTCTTGAGGCGGATGATGCGCGTGCCGGCGATGGTTTCGGTCTTGCCGGCCTTGGCGACCTCGGCAGCCTTCTTCCAGTTGATGACGTGGAGGTAGTCCATGTCGTTCTGCGAGGCGCCGGATTCGAGCGACGGCTGGCCTTCGGAAATGCCGCCGTGCGACATCTCGGTGTTGAAGCTGTTGATGAACGCGTACCCGTCGCTGTCGAGCTTGCCGGCGTCGGCGAGGTCCTGCATGTACGGCGGCAGCTCCATCGCGAACGATTCCTCGGGCGCGATGCGGCCGGCGGCGCGGTCGAACTTCCAGAACATCGCGACGCCGCGGTACTGCTCCTGATACTTGGTGGGGTCGGCGTAGGCGCCGCCGAGCGGCACCGGGTACTGCGAGGACTCGATGATGTAGTCGGTGTTCGGGGTCACGAACGTGCCGCCGTGATCGCTGCGCATCAGGTTGGTGTAGACGATCTGCTTGGCGGCGAAGTCCTTGAGGTCGACGACCGCGACGCGGGCGTTGGCCTTGTCGCCGACGAACAGGTACTGGCCGTCGTAGTCGCCGCCGGTCTCCGAGAGCGCCGGGTGGTGCACGTCGCCCCAGGTGAGCGACTTGCCGTCACGGTTGCCCTGTTCGAGAATCTTGTTCGACTGGTCGCCGTAGCCGTAGCCCTGCCAAGGCTCGGGGGTGTAGACCGCGATCGACCGCAGCAAGCGCATGCTGGGCACGCCGATCACGAAGACCTGACCGCTGTGTCCGCCGGACGCGAAGATGTAGTACTCGTCCTTGACGCCGGTCGGCGTGTAGGTCTTGAGCGCCGCCTGTACGTTCTCTTCCGTCAGGTTGCGCGCCTTCATCAAATCCTGCAGGTTCGCGGCGTTGGTGCCCTGCGGTGCCGATTGCGGCTGACAAGCCGCGAACGCGAGGGCGATCGCCAGGGCGGCGCCGCTCGCGACGACGAGGTACTTGTGCATCGGTTTCATGTCGCTGCTCCTCGATGGGTCGTGCAGAGGTTTGTGCGGGCTATGGACGATCAGTGGCTGCCCAGCAGACGCACGTGCATGCGCAGGGCTTTCACGACTTCGGGCTTGGCGATGAGGTCGGGATTGGGCGGCATGGCCGGGTTCTTGCCGACCGCGGCGCCGCCGTAGACGATGATCTTCTCGATGTGTTCGTCGGTAACCGACGCCTGCCATACGGCATCGGTGAAGTTGCGGGGCTTGGGGTTGAAGCCGATGGCCGCCGGGCCGTTGCCTTTGCCTTCGAGGCCGTGACAGGCGCCGCAGCGCGTCGAGAAGAGTTGTTCGCCCTCGGCTCGCGCCGCGGCGGAGATCGGCGGCGGTGGCGGCGGCGAGCTCTGCTTGGGGCCGCCGCAGGCAACGAGCGCCGTGGTCGAGGCCAGGAGGAGGGTCAGACGAAGGACTGTCTTCACGGGTTGGTCTCCGTTGGTCGTGGGGTTCGTCACGACCGCAACCCTAGAGATCGCCGGAGACGTCGGGTATGACGGTTGTCAGGCCAGGGCATCGCCGGAAGACGGGAAGCACTGCCCGGATGGGTGGGGCGCGCTCAGCCGCCTGGACAGTCGGCGCCACTCGGTGTGCCGCGGCGGGAAGTGGGAGCGAAGCGGGGCGGCGGCGGTTGCGGGGGGCGCCTGCGGCTAGCCGCCGGATCGGGCCACGGCCGACCCCGGCTCAGCGCCGCATGCGCTTGCGCAGGCTACGGCCGTGGACCAACGAGCCGAAGAGCAAGAGCAGGAAGAACGCCGCCGCGCCCAGCGCCCAGCGCGCCACCACGGGCTGCGCGTGCAGTCCGGCCTGCCAGGCGAAGACGCCGCTGAACATGGCGCAGGCCGTCCACAGCAGCTGATGGCCGAGCGCGTAGAGCAGTTCGGTGCTGTCGCGGAAGCCGCGCAGACGAATCTCTAGGTCGCCGCGCTGCGCCTTGCCGATCACCTGCCGCAGGTCGGTCGGCAGGGACATCGCCGCCATCGCCATGTCCTTGGCGATCGAGCCGAGGCGCTCGAGCAACTCGCCGTCGCCGCCCTGCAGCAGCTCCTGGAGGTACGGCCGGATCACCGAGAACGGATTGAGCCGCGGGTCGAGGTGCGTGCACAGGCCGAGCAGCAGCAGATTGGTGCGTTCGAGCAGGATCCATTCGCGCGGCACGTCGACGATCGCCATCAGATCCTTGAACGAGACATCCATGCGCTTCAGATCGCCGAGCGCCTCGAGCTTGGCGCGGGCATCGACCTGCACGTCCTTGAGGCTCCAGCTCGCGGCGCTCACCTCGTCGAGGAAGCGCGATTGCACGTAGGACGTCACTCGTTCGGCGACCTCGTCGTCGCTGCCGCGGGCGATGAACCCCATGCCGCGCAGCGCCGCGAGGATCTTGGCCGGATCGCGCCGCAGCACTGCGTCGAGAAAGCGCGGGATGCCGTTCTTCATGCGCGGCGAGAGCTCGGCCACGGCCCCGAAGTCGAGGAACGCGAGCGTGCCGTCGCCCTGGACCAGGATGTTTCCGGGATGCGGATCGGCATGGTACAGGCCGTGGTGAAACACCATCTCGCAGTAGGCCTTGACCACGCGAACCGCGACGTCGCGCGGCTCGAGGCCCAGGCCGCGCAGGGCTTCGGTGTCCGAGATCTTCACGCCGTCGACGTAGGACAGCGTGAGCACGCGATCGGTCGACAGCTCGGCGATGGGCTCGGGGAAGACGATGCTGTTCTCGGCTCCGTGCGTCCTGAAGTTGGCGGTCACGCGCCGCAGGTTCTCGGCCTCGCGCGTGAAGTCGAGCTCGCCGAGCACCATCGCCCGCAACTCCGGGAACACGCGCCGCAGACCGGAGATGCCGGTGGTGAGCGACACCACGGCGAGGATCACGCGGATGGCCCCGAGATCGCTCTTCGCGGTGCGCTCGATGTCGGCGTGCTGTACCTTTACCGCGACTCGCCGGCCGTCGTGCAGGCGCGCCTCGTGCACCTGCGCCAGCGAGGCGGCGGCGAGCGGTTCCGGGTTGAACCAGGCGAAGACGTCCTCGGGGCGCTTGCCGAGCTCGCGCTCGATCCGAGCGGCCACCTGGCCCAGCGGTCGCGGCGGAATCTGATCCTGCAAGCCCTCGAGCTCGGCGCGGAACTCCTCGGGCAGGAAGTTGGTGAGGATGCTGATCAGCTGGCCGACCTTGATGAACAAGCCCTGGATCTGGACGATGGTGCGCTCGACCCGCCGGGCGTTGCGGCGATGGAGATCGGGCAGCGTGCGTTCGTTCCACGCGTCGCTGCGCACCAACGCCACGAGGCGGCGCAGGAGATAGCTCGCGAGGACCACGAGCAAGGTGCTGTAGGCGCGAAAGAGACGCATGGCCCGCCGCGACGTTATCGCGTTTGTCGAGGCGAAGCCCGGCGCGCCGGCCGGGCCAAGCCCGCGTTTCGGACTCAGTGATAGAGGTTCTTGCGCTCGCCGGGCGCGAATCCGGGGGCCGCGAAGTCGCCGTGCTGCTCGGCCCAGCGCAGGCGCTCGTCGATTCCCCCGTGCCATTGCGTTTCGAGCCGGGTGCCGCCGGGCCCGGCGGACCGCTCGATGAGCACCGGCCCCGCCGGGGCGCCGCGGTCGACGAGCCAATACAGCTCATAGGCGCCGCTGCGCAGGTGGACGCCGAGCCGAGACTCCGCCGGGCGTCGCGCGAGCAGCGCGGAGAGGGCGCGGGCCGCCGCCTCCCGTTCCGAGGTGCCGAGATCCTCGATCGCGAACTCCGGCGGCGCCGACAGCAGCACGCCGGCCGGGCCCTGCGGTTGCGCGCTGCCGCCGAGCTGTCCGAGGAAGAACCACCCGAGCGCGCAGAGCGCCGCGAGAACGAGAACGCTGGCGAGAAGTGTCTTGGCGAGTTTCACGCCAGCCATCGTACTCCTGCGCGATCCCGGTCTCCGCGCCGGAACGGCGCCGCCCCCGTCCACGATCGCGGCATGCATTTCGTGGCTCTCGATAGGCCTGGCGGGTGCGGGAAGTCGCTGCCAGCGCAGCCGTGAGTCCCTGCGACCTGCCCGGCGGCGCGACCATGCCCGCCGGCCGTCTTCGGACCCGCCCCCTCGCACGGGCCCGTGAGTCGGGTCGGGCGCTACACTCGGTCGCAGCCGCAGTGCGCTCGGCCCACGGCCGCGCGGCGCGCAGGGAGGCCTCGTGAAGAAGAAGGATCCGAGCTCGCAACCCTATCTACGCTTCTTTCACTCGCCGGAGCTGCGCGCGCGAACGCTGGCGCTGCTCGGCGAGCTCGAGGCCGACGAAGATCCGCGGCGGCACGGCAAGGCGCTCGCGGAGCTGGTGCTGGAGCTCACCGCGGCCGGCCTGGAGTACTACTTCGTGCTGCCGCTGCAGACGGCGAAGGCCGGATTCGTCGCCGAACGATCGGCGAAGTTCGGCATCGCGAGCTTCCTCAGCGTCATGGGTCCCTTGAGCCGGCGCATCCTCGGTGGAATGGAGGCGCCGCAGCTCCTGGCGGTGACGGCCCATATTCGCGTGTTGATGGCCTAGTGGCCTGCAACGCCCGAATCGACAGCGGCTGGCTTGGTCCGGGCTCCGGCGCGGCGTTGCTCCTCCTCGCCGTCGCCCGGCGATTGCTGCGTCGCCGTGGAGCGGTTCCAAGGGCCTTCGACGAAGGCCGCGAGACGCCGCAGATCCCGGGGGAGCCTGACCTCCGGAGCTACTGCCGGGTTACCCCAGAACTACCGCCGAAACTACCGCCGAAACTACCGCCGAAACTACGGCGCGGCGGCACCGCGGCCGCGGCGGCGCGAGGCCGGCGGACCGCCGGCCTGCACGGGCGGTGTCGAGGGCGTGCCGGCGGCAAGCGCCGCGCGGTTCGCGGTCGGCCAGCTCGCGCCGAGATCGAACAGCAGCTTGACGATGGCGAACGTGGCCAGGAACGCGCTCGCCTCGTGCTTCCAGGCCAGCATGGCGAAGCCGAAGATGATCGTGAGATGCACCACGATGACGCGCCGCATCGCCGCCTTGGCGCCCGCCACCGCCCACGAGAAGGGGCGCTCGCCGAGCTTGGGCAGGTCGGCGAGCAGACCGACGACCGAGATCGCCGCCAGGCTCGCGAGACCGCGGCGAAAGGCGACCGGATCGAGCGCCGTGCCGCCGGCCTCGGGCAGGAACTTGCCGACCAGGAAGGCAAGGAACAGCCCATGCGCGGCGGAGAACACGAAGGTGCCGGTCAGGAATTCGGGGATGAAGTGCCGGATCGGCTGCTGCGGCCCCTTCGAAGACCCGGTCGAGATGCCGAGCTGATTGTGGTCGTAGCCCGGGTCGTGGGTCAGCCGCTTGTGCAGCGCGAGCCGGGTCGCGACCGCGAGCGAGCCGAGCACGTTGCCGCACCAGTAGAGCGCCAGCGTCGTTGTCGTGCCCCAGCCCCAGAGCCAGATGCCGGCGATCGTTACGAGGTTGATCGCGAGCGCCTGCAGCAGATGTAGCCAACCACTCGCGTTGCCGGGTCGGTTCGGGGAAGCCTCGGGTTCCATGGTTGCAGAGTCTAGCCAAGGTGGGCTGGCTGGCGATGCGCGGGCCTGACGCAGCGCGACCGGCGGTCCAGCCGTCGCGAACGTTGGTCCCCGGAATTGGGGACTCGGAGAGCTCGATTCGAACGCCGGCGAATTCCGGCGCCGCCGATCTCACGAGCATAGAATCGCTGCAGTGCTCTTCGACAGCCTCTGCATTCGCTCGCGCCCTCGGCGACGCGCGTTCGGTCGCAGCGGGGGCGCCTGACATGCCGGGTCCCTTCCTTACCGCCCGCTGGGAGAGCCTGGTGCTGCTCAACTATGAGTGCCCGGCCGCGGTGCTGGAGCCGCTGGTGCCGCGCGGGACGGATCTCGATCTCTGGCGCGGCGAGGCCCTGGTCAGCCTGGTGGGGTTCCGGTTCGTCGATACACGCCTCAAGGGCGTACCCATCCCCTGGCACCGCGACTTCGATGAAGTGAATCTGCGGTTCTACGTCCGGCGCATGCACGATGGCAGCGAGCGTCGGGCGGTGGTGTTCGTGCGCGAGCTCGTGCCGCGGGTGGCGATCGCATGTCTGGCGCGCTGGCTGTACAACGAGCCCTATCTGCGGGTTCCGATGAGCCATCGCGTGCGGATCGACGCCGAGCGCGGCGGCGAGGCATCCTATTCGTGGCGCTACCGGTCCGCGGCCTTCACCATCGCCGCTGGGGTGGAAGGCCCGGCGTCCGCTCTGGTGCCCGGGTCGGAGGCGGAGTTCATCACCGAGCACTATTGGGGCTATACGCGGCAGCGCGACGGCTCGACGCTCGAGTATCAGGTGGAGCATCCACCGTGGCGGGTGTGGGAAGCGGGCACCGGGATGTTCTCGGGGCCGGCGGAGTCGCTCTACGGCGCGGCTTTCGCCGAGGTGCTAGCCGCGCCGCCGCGCTCGGTCTTCGTCGCCGTGGGTTCTCCCGTGACGGTCCACGCGGGACGGAGGCTGCGCGATGGGACGTAGAGCGGTCGCCATGCTGGCGTTTCCCGCGGACGCGTCGCGCCGATCGGCCCCCCGTTCCTAGGCGCATCGCCGGTGCCACGCGAGCGGACCGTCGCCGCCGCACGAGGCAGCGGCGGGCTACGCTGCGCCGCCGCGCGCGGGCCTGGCATGCGGCGCAATACGGCGCGCCCGGCGCGCCCGGCGTCCCCAGCATCCATGCCGCGCCGGCCATCGCCGGAGCCCGTCTGATTCTGGTCGCCGGTGCCACCGGCTATATCGGCGGCCGCTTGGTCCCGCGGTTGATCGAGCTCGGGTACCGCGTGCGTTGCCTCGTGCGCGACGCATCGCGCCTCGAAGGCCGGCCGTGGAGACCGGCCGTCGAGGTGGTCACGGGAGACGTGCTGCGGCCGCAGACTCTGGTCGCCGCGCTCGCGGGCGTCGACGTCGCCTTCTACCTCGTCCACAGCCTGGGGGGCGGTGCCGACTTCCATCGCCAAGACGTGGACGCGGCGCGGAATTTCGCGGCGGCGTCGTGCGCCGCCGGCGTCGAGCGCATCGTGTACCTCGGCGGGCTGGCCGAGACGGCCGCCGATCTCTCCGCGCACCTGCGCTCGCGGCAGCAGACCGGCGACGCGCTGCGCGCCGGCGGCGTTCCGGTCACCGAATTTCGCGCCGGCGTGATCGTCGGCTCGGGCAGTGTCTCGTTCGAGATGATCCGCTACCTGACCGAGCGTGTGCCGGTGATGATCTGCCCGCGGTGGGTATACACGCGCACGCAGCCGATCGGCATCCGCGAAGTGCTCGCATACCTGACCGCTGCGCTCGAGGTGCCGGCGAGCGCCGGCCAGGTGATCGAGATCGGCGGCGCGGAGATCGTGACGTACGGGCAGATGATGACGCACTACGCCGACGCTCGCGGGCTGCGCCGCTGGATGGTGCCGGTGCCGCTGCTCACGCCCCGGCTGTCGTCACTCTGGGTGAATCTGGTGACGCCGATTCCGGCGGGCATCGCGCGGCCGCTGGTCGAGGGGCTGCGCAACGAGAGCGTGGTGCGCGACCCGGCGGCGCGGCGGCTCTTTCCCGAGATCCAACCGGTGAGCTACCGCGTCTCGGTCGAGCGCGCGCTCGCGGCGCTCGAGGCGAGCCGTGTCGAGTCGGCCTGGAGCGACGCGCTGAGCACCACTCCCGGCGACCCGCCGGCGCTACGCCTCACCGACCAGGAAGGCATGGTCCGCGAGACGCGCCAGCGCGTGGTGGCGGCGACGCCGGCGCAGGTCTTCACGGCGTTCACGGGCATCGGAGGCCAGCGGGGCTGGCTGTACATGAATTGGGCCTGGCGCGTGCGCGGTTTCCTGGATCGCATGCTGGGCGGCGTCGGTCTGCGGCGCGGCCGCCGTCACCCCGACGAATTGCGCGTCGGCGACGCGCTCGACTTCTGGCGCGTCGAGGCGATCGAGCCGGGGCGGCTCCTGCGACTGCGCGCCGAGATGAAGGTGCCGGGCAAGGCCTGGCTGCAGTTCCAGGCGGCACCGCGCGCGGACGGCACGTGCCTGCTTTCGCAAGTGGCCTACTTCGCGCCGCGCGGGCTCTTCGGCTGGCTCTACTGGTACGGCTTGTACCCGCTGCATGCGCTGATCTTCAGCGGCCTCATCGATCGGGTCGCTGCGATCGCCAGCCGCGCGCCGGCTGTGCCCCCCGCCGCGGCCGCGTGATCCTGTACCCCCCGGGGGGCTCCGCCGCGGCCGGAGCTTGCGAGAGAATGGCCGCATGACGATCGTGGAATACGGCAGGCCCGTCACTCTGGCACAAGCGGAAGCAGCCGCCGCGGCCGCCGCGGCCGAAGCAAGAGCGAACGGCTGGGCGATGGTGATCGCCATCGTGGACAGCTCGAGCCACCTGGTGTTGCTGCACAAGATGGATCACGCGCAGTACGGCAGCGTCGCGGTCGCGCAAGCCAAGGCGCACAGCGCCCTCGATTTCAAACGCCCGACGCGCGTCATGCAGGACGGCGTCGCGGCCGGCGGCGTGGGTTTGCGGCTGCTGTCCGTGGACGGCGTCTGCGTGATCGAAGGCGGACTGCCTCTCTTGGACGATTCAGGGCGGATCGTCGGCGCGATCGGCGTTTCCGGGGCCGCGGCGGCGCAGGACGTTCAGGTCGCCGAGGCCGGGGCGCGCGCCCTGGCGCGAGAAGCGTAGGACCGAACGTGCCGATGACCGTCTGGGCCGTCGCCGCTCTGGTGCTGTCGCTGCCGAGCTCTTTCGCGCTCGGCGCGCAGTCGACCGAGCGCGCGCCGCTGCCCGGGCCTCCCGGCCTCTCCACGGTCGAGGAGTTCCGATCCTGGCGCGCTCCCGGTGGCAAGGAGCTGTTCCTGTTCGTGTGGCAGCCGCGTGCGGCGCGGGATCTCGGGCCGATGCAGAGTGCGGCGGAGTGGCCCGCCACCGCTGCCGGTCAGCCGGTGAAGATCTTCGAGACCGTGACGTTCATGGGGCGCCCGCAGCGCGTGTTGGTGACCTATCTCCACCTTGCTGCGCCGGAGACGAACGCGATGCTGTACGCCAAGGGCATGGAGCGTTCCGAGTTCGAGGCGCTGCTCGGCGGTGTGTCGCTGGCCGGCAGGCCTTGAGGATCGCTTCGTCTTGAAACGTGTCGCAGAGCTCAACACGGCGATCGAGCTGCACGACTCGGTGCTGTCGCGCCTCGAACGGCGCGGTACGCAGCTGATCGTCACGCTCACGGCTTACGTGCATCGTTCCGCGGGACGCCCCGGAATCGATGGCGGTTCCGGCTGGACGCAGACCGCGCGGCTGATTTTGCGCGCTGGATCGGCGCACGGGGACATCGCGGGACTGCCGTTCGAAATCTCGGATGGGCACATCGAATCGGCGGCCGGCGTGGAACGCAATGTGATCCCGGTGCCCTGGCCGCACGGCGGTGCAGCCGAGCTGCATCTTCTAGGAATGCGCGGCGAGCGCGCGCTGCTGATCGGGCAGGCGCTGACCATTCAATGGGTGAGCGCAGCCGTCTATGTCGAGGAGTTCCGAGGACACTCGCCGACGGCGGCCTTTCCCGCGCCGGAATCGAGCGGATAGGCTGCGCCTCGAGGTGCCGATGCCCGCCGCTCCCACCCTGATCGGACTGCCGTACGACGCGAGCTCGTCGTTCCTGCGCGGCGCCGCCCTGGCGCCGGCGCGAATCCGTGCCGCGCTGGCGTCGCCGTCGAGCAATCTCTGGACCGAGGCGATGCACGACCTCGGGGCGCCTGGCCGCCTACTCGACGCCGGCGATCTCGACCTGCCCGAGAGCGGCGAAGCCCGCGCGCGCATCGAACGCGGCGTGCTCGACGTGCTCGATCGCGGCGGTTGCCCGTTGTCGCTCGGGGGCGATCATTCGGTGGTGTATCCCGTGCTCCGGGCCGTGGGAGCGCGGGCTCCGGGGCTGACGTTGCTCCAGGTCGACGCGCATCCGGACCTCTACGACGAGTTCGAGGGCGACCGCTATTCGCATGCCTGCCCGTTCGCGCGCATCCTCGAGGAGGGGCTGGTCCGGAAGCTGGTGCAGGTGGGCATCCGGACGATGAGCGGCGCGCAGGCGCGCCAGGCGGAGCGCTTCGGTGTCGAGGTGATCGACATGCGGGCCTGGGAGGGCGGCGTGCGGCCGGTGTTGTCCGGGCCGGTGTACATGTCGATCGATCTCGACGGCCTGGATCCCGCCTTCGCTCCCGGGGTGTCGCACCATGAGCCC
>WBZN01001275.1_pt1 | contig 15711 bp, 18 predicted proteins | sample 5204281 | NCBI WGS metagenome assembly WBZN01 (sample SAMN12344347, study PRJNA552823) | activated sludge metagenome | biome: Activated sludge suspended growth; feature: Nitrification reactor; material: Wastewater; isolation source: activated sludge from nitrification reactor of wastewater...
TCAGCATCCACACAGCGCCGACCAGCACCGGTGACTCGTGGGTCAAGGGTGGCGGCAACATCCCGATGGTGACGCTCGACAGCCTGCAACTGACCGAGGTCGACTTCATCAAGATCGACTGCGAGGGCTACGAAGAGAACGTGCTGCGCGGCGCAATCGAGACGATCAAGCGCGACCGGCCCGTCATCATCGTCGAACAGAAGCGCGACATGGCCACTGCGCGCTTCGGTTTGGAACCGCTGGGTGCGGTCAAGTTCCTGCAAAGCCTGGGCTACCAAGTCGCGCAGGAGATCAGTGGCGACTACTTGATGGTGATGGCATGAAGGTCTACATCGGATATGACGAACGCGAGCACCGCGCCGCTGCGGTGTGCATGAAGTCGTTGCTTGACGCGACCCGCGGTGAAATTGATCCTGAGTTTCTTAGCCTCGGTGCGCTGCAGTCGCGCGGCCTGCTCACGCGACTCAACGACAAGCGCACGCTCCGTGAGTACGACCTCACGAGCAACGCGCACTACAGCACGCGGTTCAACATCGCACGGTTCCTCGTGCCGATCCTGTGCCAAGGTGGCATGAGTCTCTTCGTGGACTGCGATATGGTCTTCGAACGCGACCCGCGCGAGATGCTGCGCGAGGCGCCGTCCCGGCTGCCGTTGAGCGTGGTCAAGCACGAGCACGAGCCGACGCGCTCCGTGAAGATGATGGAGCAGGCCCAGAACGCCTACCCGCGCAAGAACTGGTCGAGCGTGATGCTCTTCAACTGCGACCACCCGGCCAACCGGCGCCTGTCGCTGTGGGACGTGAACCACCGCACCCGGCAGGAACTCCACAGCCTCTACTGGCTGCACGACGACGAGATCGGTTCGCTCGACCCGGCCTGGAACTGGCTTGTGAACGAGCAGCCCAAGCCCGACAATCTCGGCATCGCGCACTTCACCAACGGCGGCCCGTTCAACGACGGCTGGCCGGGTGCGGAGCACGATGATCTGTGGCTCAAGCACGCGGGCGGATGAAACAGAAAGGCCGCCCGTAGGCGGCCTTGTCGCTGCGCAGGCACGCTCAGCCTGCGGCCAACCTGTCAATGGCGGCCATCGCTTCGGTCTTCGCCGCAGCAAGTTCTTCGTCGGTCACGTCGCGCCCCTCGGCCTGCGCCTTGGCGATCGCGAGTTGGTAGGTCTGCAGCTGCGTGAGCAGTTGCAGCGAGAGGCCCACGAGGGCGGCTGCGTTCATGGCGTGGTTCCTTTCGTCGCCAGGTAGGCTTGGAGTGCGGTCAGCACGGTGATGGTGGCCGTCAGCTTGTCGCCGCCGGCCTGCGGGTTGGTCTTGTAGGTCAGCACGGCCAGATCAATGCCGGCCTCGGCGCTGCGCAGCGTGGAGACCACGTTGTCGCGGTCGGCATCGCTCAGCTTGCCGGCCGCGCGCAGCGTGCTGGCGCTGTTGGCGATGGCCGTGACGGTGCTGTGCGCTGCGAGCACCTTCTGGTTGAAGGTGGCCGGCGACTGAACGCCCAGGCCGGTGCACGCGGCCAGCACGAAGGCCAGCACGAGCGCGAAGTAGAGGTTGAGACGTTTCACGGGTGCCCTTTCACAAGCTCATGAGGTTGGACGCGATGCGATTGGCCCACCCGCGTCCGAAGGCGGGCCAGTTCGGCAGGCTGGCCATGAAGGCCAGCCGCTGAGCATTGAAGCGCACGGCGATGCGCACAGGATCGACACTCTGCACAGCTTGCAGGGTCAGCGGTCCGAGCACGCCATCGGCCGCCTCACCGACCGTGCGCTGCAGCGTCCGCACAGCAGTCTTCACGCCCGAATTGACAGCCATGTCGAACAGGTCGAAACGGATGCCTTCCGGCACGGTATCGCAACCGGCCGGGCCCCAGAAGTCGCGCAGGTAGATCTGCTTGGCGCGGCCCAGCGTCAGGTTCTTGATGTCCTCGCCGGGGTAGCTGCGCTTGCTGATCCCGAACTTGGTTTCCCCACCCGGATCCTCGGGGTGGTTGACGTAGCCGCCCTCGTGGCCGATCAGCCGTTCGAACGCTTCGTCGAACGTCATTGCGGAGCCTGCTTCTTGAGCACCTCGGCCGCGGTCAGGATCGCCGCGATCTCGGAAGGCGTCAGCTGCACGGTCACGGTGGCCGGAGCGTCAGGTACCACCGGCGCGGCAGGCGGTGCCGTCAGGCTGGCCGTGCCGATCACCGGTTCGTTGACGGGGGCCGGCGGTACCGGATCGGGCTTGGTTTGCGAGATCACGCGTGCCGCGTAGAAGGCCACGAAGGCGAGGATCGGCGAGTAGTATTTCAGCGCAGGCCACTGGGCCAGGATCTGCTGTTGTTGCTCGACCGGCAGCTGAATCCAGTAGCCGGCTGCGACGCTGATGAGCCCCGCCACCCAGACGGAGTACAGCTTGAGCGAGTTGGCAATGTTCTCGGCGGTGGTTGCCATGGCGAGAAACCCTTTCACGGTTTGAGCCCTTGCAGGCGGACTTCGATAGCGGACAGCCGTGATTGGAGGTCCGCGATCTTGATGTCGTGCTCCAGATCCTTGAGATCCTTGCTGCCGAGCGTGGCCCGCAGCTTCTCGATCTCCACGGTGGTTTTCGCTTGCGCGTCCACCACCGCGTTCAGTTGGTAGTACATCATCGCTGCCTGCACGATGAGTGCGAACACGATGCCGATGAGCCACGGCAGAGGGATGTCGCGAGACACCCTGAGCCCGGGGGGATCTTCGTGGCGAGTGTGTGCCATTGGCGGCTCCCGGTCCTGCGTCTCTTGGTTGTTCATCGTCCCGTCTCCGCTTCGGTGAGTGAACCCCCACCTTTTGGGCGGTCCTTGATCATCGTCGGCGAGCGTTGCCCACCCTGCGTCTTCTTCGGGTCGAGCACCTCGTTCAGCGCCTTGAGCAGCGCAGAGTCGGAACGAACTCCCACGGTTCCCTTCACGTGCTCGATCATCTCACGCAGCCACTGCTGGGCCTGCGCGCGCCAACTACCCCGGCCGGTGAAGCGCTCATGCATGATGCGCGCGCCGTTCACCGCCCAGTATTCGGTCGGGTTGACGTACTGGTAGTCGTCGGCCTTGAGCACGCCATCTTTGAACGCGCGCTTCACTGAGTCGAGCGCTGTCATGTCGTTGCTCGACACCTTGTTGAGCGCATCCATGGCGGCGCGACGCTCCGGCGAGGCGCCTTCCATCTCGGCCTTGAGCGCGCGCTGCCAGGCACGATAGATGCCCTGCTGCACAGCCTCCGGCATCATGCGCTCTGCATGGTGCAGGATCTCGTGCATCGCGGTCTGCGGGTTGTCGTTACCCTGGAACAGCTTGACGATCTGCGTGGCCGAGTTGTACGCCCCCTTGGCCGGCGAGCCCTCCGGCGGCTGCGCCACCTCGACGCGCAGGCCGCGCGCCAGGTTCTCGTTGCGATCGAGCGCCCACAGCGCGAGGCTGGCGCCGTCCTTGTCGAGCGTGCCTTCGGCGACGCCGCGCTCCAGCGCGCGGCGCGTCTGCCGGCGGCCGCGCGGGGTGGGCGCCGGAGGCGGTGCGGCGCGCTCGGCGGCGCGCTGCTGGAGGTCGAGCAGGCCGGCGTCGATCTTCGGAAGGTCGAGGCTCAGCGCTTCTTCGCCGCCTTTCGCGGCTTTGGCGCCGGCGTCACCACCTTCTTGTACGCCTTCTTGACCGGCTTCTTTCCGTACACCGTCGGTGCCCACGGGCTTGCTGGCAGCGTCATTGGTCTTCTCCGTCTTGGCCGGCGCGATTGCGTCGGCGCGTTTGATCATCGCGGCCTTGATCTCGGGGTCGGTCTCGGCGGCCGCGGCGGCGCGGAGTTCGTCGGCGGCCTGCTGCTTCTTCACCTCGGCCTCGCGCTTCTTGGCGATGTCCTGGCGGATCTTGGCCACCTCGGGGTGTTCCTTCACCTCCGGTGCCGGCTTGATGTTCTCCGGCGTGATTTCGGTGGCCTCGCCGACCGGCAGCGGCTCGTCAGGCAACTCCGGCGCCGGCTTCACGTTCTCGGGCCGGATCTCGGTGGCCTCGCCCACCGGCACCGGTTCCGCGCGCTCTGCCGCGGCCGCGCGCTCGACGGTGGCCATGCCCTGCTGCCGGCGCGCCTCGATGGCGCCCGGCGTCACCATGGCGGCGTTGTCGGCGGCCGTGGCAGCCGACTCGGCCGGGCCGCCCACGGTCAGCGTGTCGGGCAGACCCGGGCGGCCGGGCACGGCCGGGATCTGCTGGCCGGCGCGCTCGGTCAGCGCGGCACGCGGGCCGGTGGTCGGCGCCTCTTCACCGAGCGCAGGCACCAGGCCCGGCTCGACGGCGCGCGCACCGGCGCCCCCGGCGCCCGGTTCCGTCGTCCAGTCGGGCGTCAGGTCGCCGAGCGGCCGCTCTTCAACGGTCGGGATCTGTGCACCGGGGCGTTGCGGGATGCCTTGCGGCAGCGGCTCGGTCTCGTCCACGGCGCGCACGAGACCTGTCGGCTCGACGCCGCCCTCGCGGGGCGGCATCGCGCCAGGCGCGGTCTCCCAGTCGGGGGTCAGGTCGCCAAGCGGGTTGGCAGGAGTCGGGCCGCCGCGCTGCGGTACGTCTTCGAAGCCGCGGCCAAGCGTCGGCTCGGGCGGCGCGCCGGCGGGCGTTTCGGCGCGCCGGCGCTTCTGCGCCTCGATCAGCTTCTTGGCCACCTTCGGGCCGAAGGTGTTGTAGAGCAGCGCCAGCGGGTAGGTGGCGCCGATCTTCGACGCCTCCACCACATCGGTGAGTGCCTTCCACACGATGTTGCGCTCGGCGGTGCCCGACGAGGCCACATCCTTCAGGAACTCCTGCCCGATGCGAGCGTAGTCGCCCAGGTCACCGGCCTTGCCGCGCGCCATGCGCCGCTTGCCCGCCTTGGTGCTGGTCACCGCGGCCATCAGCGCCTGCGGGTTGATGACGCCATCCGGCGACTTGGCCACCAGCGGCTCGATCACCGTGCTGATGGCGTAGCGGCGCCGCGCGTCGGCCAGCGCCGTGATGTCGCTTTCACTGGCGACCTCGGACAGCGCCTGGTCAAGTCGGTTGACGAAGTTGCCGAGCGCGGTGCGCAGATCGCCGTTCGGCGTGCCGCGGATCTGTGCCTGCGCCTCACTGCGCAGCTTGCGCAAGGTCTCCCCGGGGACCACACCGCCGTTCTGGTCGGCGACGGTCTTGAGGTCGTCCACGTAGTCGCGCAGCACCGACTGCACATCGGGGGTCTGTTTCTTGAACAAGTCCGACGTGTCGCCCACCACTTCCAGCGGCACCTCGTAGCGGGCCATGATGCCGCCGATCTCGCCGCCGGCCTTGTCCTGCATGCCTGCGAAAACATCCGGCGTGAGCGCGGTGGCATCCGACTCCGGATCGATCGCCCGCGCAATCGCGTTCGTGAACGCCTCTTGCCGCTTCATGCGCTTCGATCCGGCGCCCGGTACCGTCTCGGCGTACTCGCCGGCCAACTTCACGGCCTTGCTGTCCGACAGCTGGTGCAGGTTGATCGGGATGCCCTCGGCCACCGCTTTCTCAGCCAACGCTGCCTTCTGCGGGCTCAGCCGCGGCGTGGCGGCTTCCAGCGCCGCGTCCCCGGTCGCGCGGGCTACGTCGCGCCCGGCGCGTACTGCGGTGCTCACGGCGCCTTCAGGCATCGGGCTCACCAGCGTGCCGCGCGGGCCGGTACCCACGGCCGGCAGCGACTGCAGCAGTGCGTCGGCGCTCTCGGTCACCTGGCGGCCGAACTGCGTCTCTGGCTCGCCGCCGGAGGTCAGCCGCGTCTGCCGGTAGATGTCGCGCACGACGCCCACGCCCTTCTGGGCGCCGGCTTCCATGTTCTTTCCGGCTTCGCCACCGGTGAACGGGGTGGACAGCACACCGGCAATGCCCCCGGCGCCACCACCCACCAGCTTGGCCACGATGTCCAGCGCGCCTTCGACGGCGCCCACCACCTTGTCGCGGATCGGGCTGCGCGCGGCGGCTTCCTGCCGCTGCCGATCGGCCACTTGCTCCGGCGCGCGGCCGGCGGCCCACTCCGGGTCCGCGCCGCCAGGCACTGCGGCCGCGCCCAGCTTGCCGAGCGGCACGGCCGGCGGTGCAGGCGGCGCGTCGGGCACGAAGCCGCCGCGGCGCGGCGGGGCGTCGGTGGGCGCGGTGTCAGGTACAAAGGGCATTACTGCCAAGTCCCCGTCTGTCCGTTGATTGTGATGCGGTCGCCCGGCTTGATCTTGCCGGCCTTGGCCGCCGCGGCAGCATCAGCTTCCGAGCCGAAGGTCGGCATCTGGTTGCCGCCACCGCCGCGCGGGCGGTTGCGCACACGCTCCGAAAGCTCGGCCTGGCGGCCGCGGATCTGCTTCTGCACGGCGCCCGGCGCCGCGCCGGCAGCGTCCATCTCTCGCTTGAGTTGGCCCACGATCGCCGTGAGCGCCTCGTGGCTGTCGGCAGTCGAGAGCATCGAGCGAGCGTGATCCTTGTCGCTGACCGTGGGGGTGCCGATGGGGCTCACGGCGCGAGCGTAGGCGTTGATGAACGAGTTCAGCGCAGCGCCAAACTGGCGCGCTTGCGGGTCGCCCGTGTTGTTCTCGTAAGCCATGATGGCTTTGTTGATCGGCATGAACTGCGTGCGCGGCACCTTGGAGGATGCCTCCGTCACCAGATCCGCCATGGCATAGGCTTCCTTCTCTGCCAACCCGAAGTTGGCCGAGCGCGTGCCCAGCGAACGCTGCGCGGCACCCATGCCGGTGAACTCGGCCTGTGCCAGCGCAACTTGGTCCGGACTCATACCGGCTTCCTTGGCCACTCGGGTGACGCGCTGGCGCAGCGCCACGACGTTGGCGGCGCCCTGTGCACCACGACCCAGGTTCTGGAACACAGACTTGTCGCCTGCGAGGTACTGCTCGGCCATCGACGTGAGGGTCTCGTCATCGAGAGTCGGTTCGCCGGCAGCACCCCCGGCACCGGCACGTGGCGGTGCAAACGTGCGTGGCGCGGCGCCCTTGCGCAGTTCTTCGCGACTGATTTCCTTGCCGGTCTCGTCGCGCGTGATCATCACCGTGCGGTCGCCGAGATCCACCTTGTCAGTGGTCGTCACCCGCTTCGTTGGGCGGCTGAGTGCCGTCAAGTCGTCGATGTACTTCTGTGCGTCGGCGCCCTTCTCTTTCGCACCTTGTGCGAGCCGATCGGCCACGGCCGGGTTGGTGACCGCGTTGGCCAGCACACCCATGTTGCCCATGTAGTCCATGGCCTTGGCGATGTCGATCGCCACCACGGTGTCGCTCGGGTCGGCGCTGCCGTTCTTCGTCATCGGCGCGTCGTAGTAGCCGGTGGCGCCGTTGTCCATCTTTGGTCCAGGCGCATTCGGGTGGTCGACGTAGACGCGCAGCCGCGGGATGAACCGGTTCGGGTGTTCCTTGCCGTTGGCGTCGATGGCCGGGTCCAGGCCGATGATCTCTTTGCGCACGATGGTGCCACCGTATGGGCTCTCGGCGCCGACTCCGCGGCGTAGTTGCGGCGCCATCAAGCCGTTCGTGGCCTGCACCACCAGGCCTTGGTTGCCCGTCTGCAGGCCCGCTTGGATGTCGTTGATGTGCTTGGGCATCTCCGCGAGCTCATCCGGCTTCATGCCGGTGGCCGCGGTGAAGTTCATGTAGAGATCGCCCGGCGAAACCCTGTCAATGTCCTCGGTGCCGGCCTGCACGCGCGAGAAGAAGTTCAGCGCGTCTTGCCGAATGCGCTGCAGTGCGGCCTGGTTGCGACCGAACTCTGCGGCGTCGCCCGGATCCACCGGCATGCCGGCGCCGGTTCGGGCGCGAGAACGCGCGAGGATGTCGGCGTTGCTCTTCTCCAGCAAACCTGTGGTCTGCGTGAGGCGTTGCTGCCGCTCGTTCTCGTCCAGCCGTTGCTGCTGACGCTGCTCGGTCGAGCGCATCAGATCCAGCCGCTGGTTCTCGCGCTGGTTCGCTTGCTCGGTGCGCTCGTCGGCACGGGCCTTGTAGACATCCTCGACGGCTTGCCGCTTCTGGGTCTGCTCGTCTTGGTAGGCGTCGCGCGCCATTCCATAGCCGGTGTTGAGACCGGCGGCGAGCCCTGCGGCGAGTCCAAGTCCTACACGGGCCATCTGTCAGATCCTCAGTCGAAAAGGCCGCTGGCGACAGCACCGACCGCGCCGCCGATCAGCGCACCCATCGGGCCCCCTACGGCACCGACCTTCGCGCCCAACGCAAAGCCGCCCAACGCGCCGAGCGTCGTGCCCAGTTGCACCTTGCCGGCATGCTGTTGTTGCTCGATCTGCTGGTTCTGCATGTTGCGGCGGTTCTCCTGCTCGGCGGCGGCGCTGAGGGTACTCATCGCGTCCTGCTGCACACCTTGGCCCAGCGATTGAAGCGTCGCGCCAACACCGCGTGCCATCACACACCTCCCATCGGAGCAGGGTTGCCGAGAATCGACTGCTGGCGCTGCCGTGTCGTGTACCCGGCGAGATTCTGCGCGCTCACGTCAGCCAGCGCGCGGCTGAGGCCGGTGTTGCGTTGTTGCGTGGCCTGCTGATCGGCATCGAGCGTCGCACCGGCGGCGCGCATCCGCCGCTGGAGTGTGCCGGCTTGCGCGTCGAAGCTCGCGTTGACATCGCGGCTCGCTTCGGACATCGCGTTGCTGACGACATTTGGATCGGTGGCGTACTTGATCAGTTGGTTTTCGATCGGCACGAACGTGCTGACGTAGTTGGCCCACTGCTGCCGCGTCATGGCAGCGTAGGTGTCCGAAGCGTAGGTGCTCGACCCGGGGTTGTACCCGTAGGGGTTGGTGAAACCGGCGGTTGGCATGTCAGGGCCCGTACTGCGGGTTGGTCACGAAGTTGTCGGCCTGCGCGCCGAGCACCGTGGGCGTGGTGCCGGTCGGCAGCGGCTGCGGCTTCGGGCTCGGGCGCATCGCGGCCTGCAGACCGTAGCCTGCAAGGTTGCCGGCCACCTCACCGATGGCCGTTTCCTTGGCCAGCGCACTCTGCGCGTCGGCGTTGGCCTGCTCGCCGCTCATCGCGGCCTGGCGGCTCAACGAGTTGCTCACGCCAGCGCGCTCGCCGCGCCCGGTGGCGGCCAGTGCCGCCAGCGTTTCGGTGTAGGCGTCATCCACGCTCTGGTTGGCCGTCATCTGGCCCATACCGCGCGAGGTGGCCATGTTGTCCGACATGCCTGTCAGGGCAGTTGCCGGGTTGCGGCCGGTGCCGGCCAGCTTCTTCTCCAGCGCGTCTCCCGCACCCGCGAAGGCGATCTGGGTGTCGACGTTGGCGCGGCCCGCGGCCGACTTGCGCGCGGCCGAGCCGGCGGCGCCTGATTCCACCGTCTGCGCGGCGAGCCGCTTCTGCAACGGCAGCCAGCGCTTGGTGTAATCCTGCAGCTGGTTGACCGCGAATTCGGTCATCGCGCGCTGCTGCGTCGTTTCCTTGACCTCGCTGCCACCTTTGCTCACGTCACGCGCCTCATGAACTCGTCTGTACCGCGGCGGTGCCACTCCGGCCCCAGCCGCCTTGCCCAGCCTCTGCGCCTTGCTACGAAGGCGATTGTCTGTGCACCGAGATCGCGTGCTATCGCAAGCAGCGCGGCGTCTTGACGCTCGTAGGCTCCGTGGCGGAAGGCGATGGCCAACCACACGAAGACTTCAAGACCTTCCGGCCCCGGGCGTAGGTCGATGACGACCATGCCGTCCTCGCACGCTAGGCATAGGGCCTCTTCCTTTTCGCATTGTGCCTCAATCTCAGCCAGTTCGGAAGCCGAGGCTACACCCGGTCGAAGCTCCCGGCTGGCATGCGCCACGAACACCGGGTCTTCGATGCAGAAAGCGGTTCCTGAGCACCCGTCCAAACTCAGTGTCATGGCGATGAGATGGTCAGCACACCGGCGCTGCTGATCGTGATCGTCACACCGGTGCCTTGCACGATGTGCGATGACAGGATCGCGAGCACAGTCTCTGTGAAATCCGAAACGTCGGCTGCGGTCACGCCGAGCACCATCTTGGCCTCGTCGGGCGTCAGCACCGAAAGGTTGCCCGCGTTGAGATAGACGAACCCTTCCCCACCTGACGCGAGCAGTTCGGTCAACGGCAGCAGCTTCGTTGCCAGCAGCTGGTAGGTCACCGGCATCAGCCACTCGGCGTCGTTGTAGACCCCGAGGTATTGAAGCGCAGGGAAGCCGGGCTTCACATACAGCGTGGTGCTCGACAGCGCGATGCCGATCGGCACGGCCACGTTGGTGTAACTGGGCCACGCTGTGAGCCCTTCGATGCCCAAGAACACCGGCGCGAACGGGGTGAACGCTGCACCGGTGATGGTGACAACGCCTTCGCGCTGCACCAGCACGTTACCCCCCGAAGCGGCCGCAGCGCGCGCCACCCCCAAGATGTTGTAGATCGTGCCTTTGTCGTTGGGGTTCGCCTCGGCGCACATCCCGTCGCCGCTACCGTAGACGGCGTACCCCGCCCGCACCGCAGACGAGGCGCGAAAGGTCTGCGTCAGCGACGCGCTGGCGCTGCCCGAGCTCAAAGAGTTCACCACCGCTTGCAACTGCGCCAGCTGAACCTTGAGCGTCTGGATGTCGTTTGCCGCGTTGGGCCCCGCGGTCGTGCTCTGCAGCAGCGAGACCGCTCGCTCCAGGGCTTCAATGCGTTGGCGCGCCGCCGCGAGGATCCCGTTGACCTCACGGACTTCCAGCGCGCGAACATTGCCGATCGCCGGGGATCCGAGGGGTGCCGCCATCAACCCAACTCCCGCACGTCCTCCGCGAGTTGGATCTCGCGAATGGCGGACGTGCCCAGCACCTCGATCTCCAACTTGCGGTATGCATCGGTCTCGGCCAGCGTGAACTCTTCTTCGCCAGTGACCACGACCTCATCCACCTGCACGCCGTCGCCGTAAACGCGCAGCAGGATGTTGCTGTAGTCGTCAGCGCGCACGCGAGCCATGATCATGTACGTCTGCGCCGGCAGCAGCCACAGCTTGCCCTTCCAGCGGAAGGTCATGTGGTTGTCGGCGTCGCCTTCGAAAGCGGCAATCACGTTGCCCGCAGCAATGCCTGCGGGGGTGGACGGCGGGATCGGCAGCGCCGGATCGTCGGGCTCTTCGATGTCGTCGAGCACGAGGTACATCGTGTCGGTCACCGGATCAACGTGCACGGCGCTGGCGTGGAACGGCATCTCGACGACACCGAACCCGTTGGCCTTCATGTCGAGTGCATACGCCTTGTAGGTCTGCCCCGGCGTGCCGCTACCGCCCTGTTCCGGCGGCCGCGCGAAGAGCCAGTAGATGTCGTTGTGCTGCACCGCGCGAATCGTGGTCGGGTCGAGATCCTTCCACTGCCGCAGCGTGAACACTGCGTCGGTCAGGTTGCGCGCTTGGCCCACACCGGTGACCGCCATCAGCCCGTCCGTGCCGGCGAACACCACGCCCACGCCCGTGAGGTAGGCGAACGACGCCTTGGCCACTGCGGCGTAGGGCACTTCGAACTTACTCATGCTGTAGACCGCCGGATCGTTGCCGGTGGCCACGTAGATGAAGCTCTTGGTGCCGATCACCACCGTGGTGTCGACGTTTGCGATGCCCACGATGTCGGTGTCGGTGTTCAGCCGATACAGCGGCGGCCACGCATGCGGCCGGTTCTGCGCCGACAGGCACAGCTGGTTGCGGCGGAAGCCAACCATGATCCCGTTCGGCAGCGCAAGGATGCCCTGCAGATCGTCGGGCGGTAGATCCCACCCCGTGCTCTCCAGCACCTCGCCGAGTTGCGCATCGGTCAACGTGTCGTCGTAGGTGGCCGTGGCCAACGCGATCTCCGCGACGAACAAAAACTGCGTGCCGGTGTTGCCGCTTGCCGCGCGGTAAATGCGCTTGGTGGTGATGTTGTAGTCGCTGGAGACGCCCGAGGGTACTGCAACCGGAGTCGTTACCGTGACGGCCAGGCCATCCGGCCGCAGAATGGTCGCGCTGGCTGGCGACGGCGCGCTTTCTTCGCCGATGTCGTTGACGAAGGTGTAGACGTAGCTGGTCGCCAGGTTGGCCGGGGTGTAGCCGGTCGAGCCGCTGGCCTGCACTTGCACACTGCGGATGTACGCCAGCGAAGCCCCGCCCAACTGATCGAAGGTGCTGTAGGCGCCGCAGTAGTCGCCGAGCGTGGTGTTGACCGTCGTCGTGTAGGTGCCGAGCACCGTGTCGCCGAGCGTGCGCACTGTGGCTGTGATGGACGCCGAACCGTCGCTGTTCGGCACCACCTTGATGTGCATCTTGTAGTAGGTGTCGGCCGCCAGCGCCAGCCCGGTGGTGTAGCCGTTCAGGCTGCCGTACTGGGCCCACGAACCGGCAAGGCCCGCACCGAGCCGCCAAGAGCCGCTAACGTTCTCAACGATCACCGCCGGTCCAATGCCGGCGCCGTCGCGCATCACGCCAAAGCCTAGCCGCGACTTGCCGCCCACGCTGTTGCAGGCCCAGACGCAAGTCGTCTCAACCACCGAAGCGCTGGCCACGCCAAAGTTGCGCGACAGGTACGTGGGGATGCCGCCGCCCGTGGTGTCGCGCCACCGCAGCTGATAGACGGTGCCCGAGCCGCCGAGGGGGTCGGCCACCTGGGTGACTGAACTTTCGAAGGCCATGGGTCAGTCCGTGAAAGGCACGACAGGCGAGATCGTCCACGAGGTGTCCAATTGATCGCCGTTGTCTGTGATGTCCACCGAGAACGTGGTCGCCGTGGTGTCGACACCGACCGACAAGGTAGGCGCGGTGTCTGGGTTAGGGACGCCCAGCGGCCGCGTCGTCACGGGATAGGGTTCAGCACCCGTGGTCGCCAAGGCATAGTTCGTCCAGCGCGGCGCGCCATACAGCGCCGGTGCTGTCAGGTAGATGCGGTAGGTGTCGTCCCCCGGCACGATACCGCGAGCCACATCCACATCCACGCCCCAGGACAGCCACTTGTCGTTGAGCAGGTAGATCGTGCGTGCCGGCGCGGCGGTGGCCAGTGTCTTGGTGGTGGAGAACTGCTGCCAAGCAGTGATGTCGCCGGTGAGCAGCCGCGTGCCGACCGCAGCTTGCGCAGCGTTGTCGGGCAGAAGGTGCGGCGCGACCCGTGGCACTTCACCTCGGGGATTGCTCAGTGTGATCTTCACGGCCGCGCCTCCGGAATGGCGGCATCGTAGCGCATCCATGAACGAGTCATCTGGCGGAGCGTGGGTAGCGCCCGTGCGTAGACATCCCCGTCGCTCGTGGAGTCTTGCGCGGCGTGCCGCCGCCACTGGTACCCGAGCATGGGTACCCTCACGGCGCCGCCGCGGAGTCCTGCGGCCGCGCGCAAGAGCCAATCGAGCCCGCGGCCGCACCGGTCGGCCAAAGCCAACGCTTCCGGCGGCATGTACGCAGGCCGGAACATCGCCAAGTGGTGCACGCACCTCGGGTGCATGGCCAAGTCCATCAATGTGCGCTTTCGACGCATGCCGTCCCGGAGGTGCAGCCCTGCGGCGTCGATTTCTTCTTCGTCGGTGAAAGCCAACCCGGCGCTGGTGGTGTGCAGGGCGTCGAGGCACGCGGCGATCGCGCCGGGCAGCACGCGATCGTCATCGTCGACCACCGCCACCGCATCGGCACCTTGGCATGCGGCCCACAGATCCCGGTTCCACGCTTTCGCACCTCCGGCGGAGTGCACGACGATGTGCGGCACGCCGGTGGGAAGCCCCTCGGCCACTGACGACAGCATCTCACCGAACCACAGGTTCTCCGGGCGCGCAGTCACGGTGACGACACGAACGTCCATGCCTCAAGCGGCGGCGGCGCCAATCCGGCGCACAGTCACGACGGCGGTGAAGTCCGCAATGTCAGCCTCGGCACCGTAGGCATTGGCGTAGACCGCCGGGGTGATACTGCTCGCCAACGTCGGCACGTTGACGACGTACCGATCGGAGAAGTTCATGAACAGCCCTATGGCTTGCCACCCTGCGGCCAGAGACACGGTGGCCCCGTGCTTACTCCGCGCCCCGCCGGGAACGCTGCCCACGGAAGGACTGGCCTCGCTGCCGTAGTGGACGAAATCCCCCACTGCGACCGGCCATGTGCCGGACCCTGGTGTGATATTGGCTTGGATGCACACCTCATAGAGCCCGGTCTGCACCAAGTCAACGGCGTTGGTGGTCTCGTTCCACGTGGCGTCAGCACTGGTCTTCAACACGGTGCCGGTCCAGTTGTTGAACACCACACCATCAAACGCGCCGGACACGGAGCCCGTCAAGGATACCGCGAGCTCTTCCAGGGTGGCGGCACCGCCAGAAGCCGAGAGTGTGACCTTGTTGGCGTTCTCGCCGGTGCCCCTCGTGGCCGTCAAGCCTGTCGTGAAGTCCACCGTGTCGACGTTCGGCAACCCCAGGTCCGTGCCACTGCTCTGGAACTGGATGTAGTTGGGGAACGCATCGGGCGCCTGAGGAGGAAAGCCCGAACCGGCAGGAGTCAGACCGAAAGCCATGTCACCGTCCCATCACGAAGGGGCGCGGTCGAGCGCGCTGCGAGCCTTCGTTGTAGGCCCGCTGCACGTCGGCCTTGCCGTTGCTGACGCAGGAGTTCCAGATGGCCTCGTACTTCTCGGCCATCTTCGGGTCGCTCCACGGTTGCCCGGGGATGCGCAGCAGGTGCATGAGCGCGCCCGCCTCGATGCCCGTGCTGTACTTCTTGAGCGGCTCCGAGGGCACCTGCGCCACACCGTCCTTCGGCTGCAGCGCGACGGTGACCAGCATGTCGTAAACCGCATCGGGCGTCGGGTAGAACGCGATCTGGCCCTCGGGGATGTAGCAGTAGCGTTGCGGCCGGCTGGCCTGCGCGTTGGGATCCCACAGGCTGGAATCCTGCGGCTGCAGCGGCAGCGTGCGCGGCGTCGAGACGCCGGCACCCTGCAGCGGCGTGCACGACGCGGCGCGCACGCTGATGATCTCCAGATACGGGTCGCTGCCCAGGTCGTAGACCACGGTGTTGGCCACGGTCTGCCCGGGAATCGTGTCGCGCAGCCAGCGCGTTTCGGCGCACCAGTCGCGGTACGCCTTGACGTAGGCGCGGCGCAGCAACGTGCTGGGCGCCTTGCGCACGACCAGTGCGATCGAAGCCAGCTGATCGAAGACGTTGACGAAGGTCGTCATGCCACCCCCGGGGATTGAGCCGTCTTGGGCGCTACGGCCACCTGGCCTTGCGACTTGAGGCCGAGTGCAAGCCGTGCTTCGTTCATGAAGGCCTGCGACTTGCTCAGATCCTGGCGCACCGAGTTCTTGGCGAAGGCCAGCGAGAGCATGATGCGCTCGATGGGGTACTGGTAGGCGTCGGACAGCGCGATCGTCTCACCGCTGGAACCGGTGAGCTCATCCGGGATTGCGCCGTAGGTGACGCGCACACTACCCGAGCCGTTGTTCGGCGGGAAGACGTAGAATTTGCGCGGTGTACGCGGGTCGGCGGCGTAGTTCTCCACCTCGGTCTGCTGTGTGCCGCGCGGCCAGAAGCGGTTCTCTTCCTGCAGAATCGCAAGATCCGTCTGGGTCACACTGCGCTGCGACACCTCGTTGTCGGTGATGTCGATCAATGCGGTGCCCTCGGCAGGGATGTCCTGCGCGATGCCGGCCACCAGTGCGACGAACTCGCGCTTGGGGTAGGCGTCGAGCTTGTAGTCGCCGCAGATCAGACGCTGCGCGATGTTGAGGTTGGCCACGTGCTCGGCACGCGAC
>WBZN01001276.1_pt1 | contig 15704 bp, 16 predicted proteins | sample 5204281 | NCBI WGS metagenome assembly WBZN01 (sample SAMN12344347, study PRJNA552823) | activated sludge metagenome | biome: Activated sludge suspended growth; feature: Nitrification reactor; material: Wastewater; isolation source: activated sludge from nitrification reactor of wastewater...
TCACCTAGACTGAAGATCGATCGCATTCCGAAATTAATGTTATGGTTCATTTTCTTCTCATTCACGACAGACAATTTGATTTATGACAACATCGGTTAACGTGCTCATCCTGGGGCATGGTGAAATGGGTCAGGCAATGGAATATTTGCTTAAAGACCATCATGAGTTGGCGATCTGGGAAAAGTTTCCGCATACCCATCTTCATTACATTACCCTGGAAGAAGGCGCACCTCGAGCAGACATTGTGCTGTTTTGCCTGCCAGTGAATCCGCATCGCGAGGTCACCCAAACCATCGCACCCCTACTGAAACGAAATTGCTTGTGTGTCAGTATTGCCAAAGGACTGGACGAAACAGGCCAAACCGCGGCACAAATCTTTGCCGAACAATTACCGGCGCACCAACCTTATGCGCTGCTCTATGGCCCGATGATTTCCGAGGAAATTCGTGCAGGAAGGTATGCCTTCGGTCAACTGGGTTGCCGGGATCCGGCATTCTTTCCTATCCTGCAAAACTGTTTTCGTGCCACCAGGCTTTGCATCGAGCAAACTGACGATATCACCGGAATCAGCTGGTCGGTGATCCTCAAAAATGTATACGCGATGGCGTTTGGCATGGCCGATGAACTCGAACTCGGCGACAACGTGCGCGGTTTTCTGGCTGCCACAGCACTGCAGGAGCTCAATCAAATCGTACTCGATAGGGGCGGACAGTCCGGCACACCGTATCATCTGGCGGGATTGGGCGATTTGATCACCACCGCCACCAGCGAAAGCTCACATCATCATGCTCTGGGACGCCGGCTGGCCAGAGGCGAAACGCATGACATCACCGGCGAAGGACCCCATACTCTGCAGATGATCGATCATCATCGATTGTTTGACATATCTAGCTTTCCATTGCTGCATTTCATCCATACGAGTGTGATCGATCCCGTTAACGTTTGTGGGCGATTCCATCACTATATTGTCTATCTTTATGAAAAATCAAAGGGTAATTAATCGAACCGACATTCAGTACTTATTTGTGCCGCCGCGTTTCAATGTTGCTGTAAAAATAAGTTAAAATACGACCTTTGGATTTATTTGATCAGGAGTTTCTGAATGTCAATGGCTGACCGTGACGGTGTAATCTGGTATGACGGGAAGATGGTTCCCTGGCGGGATGCCAATACACATGTGTTAACCCATACCCTGCATTATGGACTGGGTGTGTTCGAAGGTTTGCGCGCGTATGAAACCGCGCAGGGTCCGGCGATTTTCCGCTTGCAGGAACATACCGACCGGTTATTCAATTCCGCACACATCTTCATGATGAAAATACCGTACGACAAAGCTACGCTGATGCAGGCACAATGCGATGTAGTCAAGCAGAACAAGCTATCGTCCGCGTATATCCGCCCGATCGCCTTTTATGGCGCCGAAGCCATGGGACTTTCCGCCAGAACATTGTCGGTTCATGTCGCCATCGCTGCCTGGTCGTGGGGAACTTACTTGGGACCCGAGGCGCTGGAAAACGGCATTCGCGTCAAGACCTCATCGTTTACCCGGCACCATGTCAACATCAATATGTGCCGCGCCAAATCGGTGACGACCTACGCCAATTCCATCCTGGCCAATCAGGAAGTCGCGGTGAATGGCTACGATGAAGCGCTGCTGCTGGATGTGGAAGGCTATGTGGCTGAAGGTTCGGGTGAAAACATCTTCATCGTCAAACAGGGCAAAATCTACACGCCGGACCTGACATCCTGTCTCGAAGGCATCACCCGCGCATCCGTGATCGAGCTGGCAGCGGAACTCGGCATCCCGGTCATCGAAAAACGCATTACCCGCGACGAGATCTATTGTGCCGACGAGGCTTTCTTCACCGGCACGGCAGCGGAAGTCACGCCTATCCGTGAACTCGACAATCGCGTCATCGGACTGGGCAAACGCGGACCGATCACCACGCAGATTCAAACCTTATTCTTTGATTGTGTCAAAGGGCGCGCCAGCCATCACGCAAACTGGCTAACCTTGGTTTAAAACAGTTATCTGGAGTCATTTGATATGGAATCGCAAGACAATAAAAAAACACGTGAAATCGAAGTCACCGCAGACGATTTGCCGCTGCACTGCCCCACACCGGCCATGTTGCTGTGGAACTCACATCCACGGGTCTTTCTGCCGATAGAAGCCACCGGCGAAGCACTTTGCCCCTATTGCGGCACGCACTATACGTTAAAGGGAGGCGCCGTTTCCGGGCATCACTAGCACGCGCCCTGGGCCAGACACGACTTGCCGCTCAACACGGCAAGGCATGGAGTCAAAGCGTATTTTCCTTCATCACTTACATTTTTGAATTGGATCCATTATGCACGTCATCCCTCCTGAAATCTTCAAAGCGTATGATATTCGCGGCATTGTAGGCAAAACCATCACCGTCGAAAATGTGGAAAAAATTGGACATGCGATAGGCTCCGAAGCCCGCGCCCGTAACCTGACCGCCATCGCCATCGGTCGTGACGGTCGTTTATCCGGAAAAGAGCTTTCACAGGCGTTGGCGCGTGGAATCAGGAGCAGCGGCATCGATGTCGTCGATGTCGGCATGGTGGCTACGCCGATGCTGTATTACGCGGCACATGAACTGTGCCAATACTCCGGTGTCATGGTGACCGGCAGTCACAACCCGCCGGAATACAACGGTTTCAAGATCGTCCTCGGAGGACAAACGCTGGCTGCCGAATTGATCCAGGCGCTGCGTATCCGTATCGAACAAAACGATCTCGCTCACGGCAGCGGCAATTATTCCCAGCATGAGATTGCCGACCGCTACGTGCAGCGCATTATCGATGATGTCAAGCTGGCCCGGCCGTTCAAGATCGTCGTCGATTGCGGCAATGGTGTGGCCGGTGCGTATGCGCCCGCACTGTATCGTGGCTTGGGGTGCGAAGTGACCGAGCTGTTCTGTGAAGTTGATGGCTCATTTCCCAATCACCACCCCGATCCGTCCGTACCGGAAAACCTGCACGATGTGATTCAGGCCCTCAAAAACAGCGATGCCGACATCGGGTTGGCTTTCGATGGCGATGGCGATCGTCTCGGCATCGTCACCAAACAGGGTCAGATCATCAATGCCGATCGCCAGCTGATGCTGTTCGCCGCCGATGTGCTGTCGCGCAATCCCGGCGGCAAGATTATTTTCGACGTGAAATGCACGCGCAATCTGGCGCCGTGGATCAGCCAGCATGGCGGCACACCAGTCATGTGGAAAACGGGGCATTCGTTCATCAAGGCCAAACTGATCGAAACCCAAGCATTACTGGCGGGTGAAATGAGTGGACACCTATTTTTCAAGGAACGCTGGTATGGCTTTGACGACGGCCTGTACGCCGGTGCACGCCTGCTCGAGTTACTCAGCCACGAAACCGACATCGATGCCACCCTCCACAATCTGCCCGACAGCATGAATACGCCGGAATTGCAGGTGCGCACCGCAGAAGGCGAAAATCATGCCCTGATTGCAAAACTGCAGCAAACAGCCACCTTCGACAATGCGCAACAAGTCATCACCATTGATGGATTGCGGGTTGAATACAGCGATGGATTCGGCCTGGCACGCGCATCCAATACCACGCCGGTCATCGTGCTGCGTTTCGAAGCCGACAATGAATCCGCGCTGAAACGCATACAGGAAGATTTCCGCCGGAATATCCTGGCTGCCAAATCCGATGCGCAACTTCCTTACTAGCCTACGGTAAACATTGTCCATCATGCGTATCGCAATCGCTCAGATCAACTGCAGTGTGGGTGATATCGACGGCAATGTCACCAAAATTCGCAATGCCGTACAGCAGGCCCGGGAAGCTGGAGCCGATCTGGTCATTACCCCGGAACTGGCGCTGTCAGGCTATCCACCTGCCGATCTGTTGCTACGGGAAAATTTCTGTCAGGCCTGCGATGCGGCACTGGTGGAATTGGTCAAGTCCATCGATGGCATCACGCTCGTCATCGGTCACCCCAACTTCCATGAAGGCAAGTTGTATAACGCCGCATCGGTCGTGCAACAAGGCAAGATCACGCACACATACCACAAGCGTATTCTCAGCAAGTCGCCGTTTTTCAACGAATCCTATTACTTCGATGCCGGAACCGAGCCTTGCGTATTCGAGTATGGTGGATTGAAATTCGGCATCGATATTTGTGCCGACTTCTGGCTCGGTCACTTGCCGGCCAAAGTCAACCGTTCGCATCTGGATATCCTGCTGGTCATGAGCTCATCGGCCTATCATATCAACAAGCAGGTATCGCGCTACCAGATCACCCATCAATTCATCAAGCAGACCGGTATTCCGGTCATTCATGTCAATCTGGTGGGCGGTCAGGACGAGCTGGTATTCGATGGGGCATCTTTCGCCATGAATCGGCATGGTGAGCTGACATATCAACTGGCCGAATTCGTCGAGGCCACCGAATGCATCGATATCTACAGCAAACAGCCCAGCAGAGGCAAACTGGCCGACACACAGTCGCCCATCGCCAGCGTGTATCAGGCCTTGTGCATGGGGGTCAGGGATTATATTGGCAAGAATGACTTTCCAGGCGTCATCCTCGGACTCTCGGGTGGCGTCGATTCGGCGCTGGCTCTGGCCATCGCAGTCGATGCCCTGGGAGCAGACAAAGTCAAAACCGTCATGCTGCCGAGTGAATTCACGTCGACCATGAGTCTGGAAGATGCGAGCCAGATGGCAAAGCTATTGGGCGTCACCCATCTAGAGTGCCCGATCCATCCTCTGCTTGATCACTATCTACAGTCCATTGCACAGGACCTGAGCTTACAACTCGATCCCGCTGCACCGAGTACCGTCCCGGAAAACCTGCAAGCACGTATCCGCGGCACCCTGCTAATGGCCTTGTCAAACCACAGCGGCGCAGTGGTTCTGACCACAGGCAATAAATCCGAAATGGCTGTTGGTTACTGCACGCTGTATGGCGACATGGCCGGCGGATTCGCCGTACTGAAGGATGTCAGCAAAACGCTGGTGTATCAGTTATGCGAGTACCGCAACAGCCTTGGAAACGTCATTCCCGAGCGCATCATACAGCGCGCTCCATCAGCCGAATTGCGTCACAACCAGACCGATCAGGATACGCTGCCACCTTATGAAGTACTCGATGCCATCATCGAAGCCTATGTGGAAAAAGATTACTCACCTGCGGAAATCATCGCGCTGAATTTCGATGCTGCTGTGGTAAAGCGCGTCATCCACCTGATTCATCAGAATGAATACAAACGGCGCCAGGCTCCTCCCGGCACTCGCATCACCCACTGCGACTTTGGCACGGCCTGGTACTACCCGATCACCTCCAACTACAAAACCTGGTCAGCGCCCTGAACACGCGTGTCACAGCCGGAACTCGACCAGTAAATCGCAATCCTATTGTCATGAAAATGACCTGCCTCCTTGTCACCCTGTCGCTGTTATGGCCGACTCGCCTGCTGGCTCACGAATTGCCCGATCTGGGCGATGTTTCGCAAGCCACCATGTCATCGCACGAAGAACGTCAGGTCGGACTCAGAATCATGCGCCAAATCCGTGCCGACCCCAGTTACCTGGACGATTCCGAAATCGCCAGCTATCTCAGCAACCTGGGACACAAGCTGATCGCCAATTCCACCGAGGCCACTTCCGATCAAGCCTTTGAGTTTTTCGCCGTGGAGGACTCGTCGATCAACGCTTTCGCCCTGCCGGGTGGATTCATGGGATTCAACAGTGGACTCATCGTCGCCGCACAAAGCGAATCCGAACTGGCTGCCGTGATGTCGCATGAAATCGCGCATGTCACCCAAAGACATCTGGCACGCATGATTGCCGCGCAAAAATACGACTGGATCAAATCGATAGCCGCCCTGGCAGCGGCCATCGTGGCATCGCGTTCCAACAATCCGCAGGCCAGCCAGGCGGTGTTGATCACGTCCCAGGCCAGCATGATTCAGTCCAAACTGGATTTCACCCGCAAACATGAAAAAGAAGCCGATCGCATCGGTCTGAATATTCTGCTGGATGCCGGATTCGATCCGCAGGGTATGCCTGCCTTTTTCGAACGCCTGCAAAAGGCCGGACGTTTTCACGAAAATGGCGCTCCTTCGTACCTGCGCACACACCCATTGACCTACGAACGTATCGCCGACATCCAGAATCGTACCCGCGAAATGCCCTATCGCCAGGTACCGGACAGTATTGATTTCCTGCTGGTACGCGCCAAGTTGCGCGCCATGCAGGGCAAATCAGCCGATGCCGTGGCACAGTTCCGCACACGCCTGCAGGAAAAACGTTACAGCAATGAGGCAGTCGAACGCTTCGGCTACATTCATGCCTTGTTGCGCAACAAAAAAACCAAACAGGCCGATACCGAACTGGCGCAGCTGTATCAGGTTCTGCACAAGGATCCTGCCGCTCCGGCGCTGAAGGATCACGTTCTCGGCAAAACCATTCGGGTCGAGCAGAAAAATGTCATTGGCGGCGCCATGATCGAAACACTGGCTGCTGACGTCAAACTGACGAATGGCAAATTCAGTGAAGCCTTCGCCATCTATAACAATGCGCTGAAGGTCTATCCGCAGCACCGCGCGCTCATTCAAGGTTACGCCAACGCCCTGATACAAAACAAGCAAACCGCCACGGCGTTGGAATTCATCAACAAACAGTTGCAACTCTTCCCCAACGATGCCAAATTGTTCAGCCTGCAAGCGCAATGCTATGCCCTTACCGGCGACAAGATGCTGGAACATCGCGCACTAGCTGAGTCGTATATGCTGAAAGGCCACTATACCGCCGCCGTGGATCAGTTGAAAACCGCGTTGCAGAGCCGGAACGACAACTTTTATCAGATGTCCAGCGTGGAAGCCCGGTTGCAGCAAATGCAGAAACTCAAGGAAGAAGCAGACAAGGAAGATAAAAAATGGGGAAGCAAGTAACCGAATCCCCTTTGCCGGATCAGCGGCATTTTACAGAACAATAATTTATTTCAGGCTTTTACATGTTTACTGTCAGTCTCAAACAAGCCGTCATCGCCAGCGGCATACTCATTGCTGGTTATGTCTACCTGTCCGGCGGCAACGCCAAGGATTCCGGCGAAAGCCAATACAAAACCCGCACGCTGGAACGCGGCGATATCGTGCAAACCATTTCTGCCAACGGCACCCTGACGCCGGTGGTACTGGTCAATGTCGGCACGCAAGTATCCGGTACCGTGGCAAAACTGCATGTGGATTTCAACGATCAGGTACAGACCGGCCAGATTCTGGCTGAACTCGACCCGGCGCTGCTGCGCGCGCAATTGCAGCAATCCAAGGCGAATCTGTTGAATGCCCAGGTCACGTTGAGAATTGCCCAGAGCAAACTGCGCCGAAACCAGCTGCTGAAAGAAAAGGACTTCATTTCACTGGATGCTCTGCAAGTGGTCGAACAGGAAGTCGAGGCCGCCCGCGCTCAGCTCGCGATCAGCAAGGCGCAGGTTGAAAGGGATCAGGCCAATCTGGATTACAGCGTCATCCGTTCGCCGATCTCCGGTGTCGTCATCGCCCGCGATATCGATATCGGTCAGACCGTGGCCGCCAATTTCCAGACCCCGACGCTGTTTCAGATCGCCAAGGATTTACAGCAAATGCAGGTCAACATCAGCGTTGCCGAGGCCGACATTGGTCAGTTGCAGATCAATCAACTGATCAACTTCACCGTCGATGCTTTCCCATCGCGTAAATTCGTCGGCACCGTCAAGCAGATCCGCCTGAACCCCACCATCCAGGAAAACGTCGTGACCTACAACGTCGTGGCCATGGTGGACAACGCCGATGGCACGCTGTTGCCCGGCATGACTGCCAACATCGGTTTCGTGGTCATGCAGAAAACCGATGTGCTGCGTGTATCCAATGCAGCGCTGCGCTATCAGCCCAAGGACGCGGAATCGGCCGACACCGGCAAAAAGGAAAAACCGTCTACTCTACCGACACTGCATGTGTTAACCGGCGACAAACCCAGACCGGTTCAGGTCGGCACCGGCATCACCGATGGCAATTACACGGAAATCCTCAGTGGCGAAGTTCAGGCCGGTGACAAGGTCGTGATCAGCGAAGTGGTCAATAAAAAGGAAGCCGAAAGCAAGTTCAAATTGCGGGTGTTCTGATGACTTTCGCCCAAACCGCCCCGGCGACGCAAACCCTGATCCGCATCGACGATCTGTGCAAAAGCTACAGCCTGCAGGACGCCAACGGCAGAACCGTGACCAATCAGGTGTTGTTCGACATCAACCTGACCATCCAGCGCGGCGAATTTGTCGCCATCATGGGTCACTCCGGTTCGGGTAAATCCACGCTGATGAACATACTGGGATGCCTCGACGTCCCCACCAGCGGTTCCTACTGGCTGGATGGCCAGAATGTGGCAACGCTGTCGAGCAACGAACTTGCGCAGATTCGCAACCAGAGCATCGGCTTCGTATTTCAGGGTTTCAATCTGCTCAAGCGCATGACCGCACTGGACAATGTCGCCACGCCGCTGCTCTACGCCGGTGTCAGCCGCTCGCAAAGCCGCATGCGTGCGCTCGAGCTGCTGCGCCAGACCGGACTGGAACGTTTTGCCGAGCATCAACCGAATCAGCTTTCCGGCGGACAACAACAACGGGTGGCCATCAGCCGCGCCCTGATCAATCATCCACCACTGATCCTGGCCGATGAGCCTACCGGCAATCTGGATACCCAGACCAGCGCGGAGATCATGCAACTGTTCACCCAACTCAACGAAGAGCAGGGCATGACCATCGTGCTGGTGACCCACGAGGACGATATCGCCGCGTACGCCAAGCGCCTGATCCGGCTCAAGGATGGCCATGTCATTGTTGACAAAAACAACACTGTTGCGGATTTCGTGGAGAGCGCGTCATGATTTCGATTGGCTTAATGCCAGTTAGTAACTATAGTGGTGCGCATGACCCATTGGTGATACTTCGATGAACTTGTTGGCTATCATAAGTGAAGCACTGCGCGCGCTGCGGCAAAACCGCCTGCGTACCGGACTCACCATGCTGGGCATGATCATCGGTGTGGCGGCTGTGGTGCTGATGTTGTCGATCGGCCAGGGCGCCCGCACCAAAATCAACGAAACCATTGCCGCCATGGGCAGCAACCTGTTCATCGTCGTACCCGGCGCAACCTCTTCAGGTGGATTCAGTTTCGGCAGCGGCAGCGTACGCACGCTGACCATCAACGATTCGCATGCCATCGCCGACCTGCCTTCCGTCAGTGCCACATCCCCGGTCGTTACCGGCACCGTGCAACTGAATTACGCCGCCAAGAACTGGAGCACCATCATCACCGGCACCACCCCCAATTACTTCACCGTGGGTAACTGGAAAATGGAATCGGGTGCCGGCTTTACCGAGTCCGATCTGCGTTCCGCCGCGCGCGTGGTCATTCTGGGTTCGGTAACTGCCAAGAACCTGTTCGGCGATGAAGATCCCATCGGTAAAACCATACGCATCACCAATCGCCCCTTTCAAGTCGTGGGCGTACTGATGGCGAAAGGCCAGAGTCTCACCGGACGGGATCAGGATGACACCGTCATCATACCGATCACCACCAGTGAGCGGCAGATCACCGGCAGCCAGTTCCCCGGTTCCATACGCTACATGCTGGTGCAGGGCAAATCGGCCAGCGACATGGACATCGCCGAAATCGAAATCACCCAGTTGCTACGCCAGCGCCATCGCATCGCCAAGGGCAAGGAAAACGATTTCACCGTACGCAACCTCACGGCTATCGCCGATGTCGCCACCGACGCCGCCAAGGTCATGTCGATCGTTCTGGGCTCGATTGCATCGGTTTCATTGCTGGTCGGCGGCATCGGCATCATGAACATCATGCTCGTGTCGGTCACCGAACGCACCCGCGAAATCGGCATCCGCATGGCCATCGGCGCCAATCAGCGTGCCATCCTGACGCAATTCCTGCTGGAAGCAATCATGATCTGCATCATGGGTGGCGTGATCGGCCTGCTGCTGGGCATAGGCGGCGCCTGGCTGGTCAGCCGCTTTGCCGACATGCTGATCGTCATCACATTGGGCATGGTCGGACTGGCTTTTCTGTTTGCATCTGCGGTCGGTATCTTTTTTGGTTTCTATCCTGCCAAAAAAGCCGCCTCGCTCAAACCGGTGGATGCCTTGCGCTATGAATAACGGGGCATATCGATGATTGTTGTGAACTTGCCTAAATTTTAACGGGTGGATAATACGATGAAGATCGCGCAGAAAGAAAAAGTACCTATGAGCATCAAAGAGCACCCTACTTCCGATTTTCTTGCCATCGTCGTCCTGGAAAACCGAAAAGAGATTTTGACGGTCGGCGAAATCAAACACGCTCTGCGCGAGCGCGGTTTCGGCATATTGCTCGCTCTCGCCGCCGTACCGATCTGCCTGCCGATTCCGGTACCACCCGGCTACACCACGGTTTTCTCGATCCCCCTGTTCATTTTTTCGTTACAAATGATCCTTGGCATGCGCGAACCCTGGCTACCGACCTGGATCGAGAACAAATCCGTCAAGCGCACCATACTGGAAAAAATCATCGCCAAGGCCGATCCTTGGCTGAAACGCATCGAAAACCGCATGCAGCCACGCATGACATACATCAGCGTACACACCTGGGAACGCGTGATCGGCTTTTTCTCGTTCGTATTTGCACTGGCCATCGCCCTGCCCCTCCCGCTGACCAACTTCCCTCCCGGTTGCGGCATCCTGATCATGGCGCTGGGACTGTTGAACCGCGACGGCCTGACCATTCTGATCGGCATGATCATCGGCACCATCGGCATCGGTTTCACGATGATCGTACTGGTCATGCTGTGGATGGGATTGTCAATGCCTGCGTTTTATTGAGTACCTAACATTTGCATTTACTAACTAGGTATCTCTATCGATTAGCTTTTTAGACTTGCTCTCTTCTGTGCTATTCGTGCTTCAGCTTCATGGATAATCTCCATACATACATCATCTGATGTTTCGTCCCATACTAATCGATGCTCTTGATACGGGTAAGTATGTACATCATCTGGATGAATTTTCATATCTTGCGGTTTTAGAGGAGCCGGAAATCTTCCCTTGATACGAACCCACATAGACAAATAGTAAAGAACACGTTCTTGCTTAGGTGTAACGGAAAAGTTGACAGCCTTGGCCATCGCAGGTAAATCATGTGCGCCAAATGTCTTTTGCTTTTCTCCATCGTGAAGCGTATTTCCGCTTGCAACAAAATAGGCTTTAAAATAACACTCAATGGCCATTCCTGCACACATACGTGCAACATTCCGAACATCCTTTACCAACTCATTAGGCTCAGAGTACTTGTCGAGAATATACGCAGACTGAACAAGACGTCGTGCAAATATCAACCAAGGAAATGGATCATTTGCGGTTTGTGCGATCATAATTCGCGGATCTCTACCATATATATCGCGATTACTCATCCTCCTGCACCTTCCACTCCAAATCCTCCCCTGCCGCCAGTGGGATCAGCGTATCGCCTCCCAGTTCATAGCTGGGTGGTACGCTCCAGCGTTGTTTTTGCAACGTGATATGCCCCTGATTCCGGGGTAATCGATAAAAATCCGCGCCATGAAAACTGGCAAAGGCTTCGAGTTTATCCAGTGCACCGGCCTGCTCGAAGGCGGTGGCATACAGTTCCAGCGCAGCGTGAGCAGTAAAGATTCCGGCGCAGCCGCAGGCATTTTCCTTGACTGCTTGCGCATGCGGCGCACTATCCGTACCCAGAAAGAATTTGGGGTTGCCACTGGTAGCGGCCTGCAATAATGCTTGCCGATGTAATTCGCGCTTCAGCACGGGCAGGCAATAGTGATGGGGACGAATGCCCCCCTGAAACAATGCATTGCGACTCAGTAGCAGATGGTGCGCGGTGATGGTGGCCGCCACGGTCGACGGCGTCTGTTGCACGAACTGCACCGCATCGCGGGTGGTGATATGCTCGAACACAATGCGCAATTCCGGGAAACGCCGGGTCAGCGGTTCCAGCACGCGTTCGATGAACACATTTTCACGATCAAACACATCGACACTGGCATCAGTGACCTCGCCATGCACCAGCAACGGCATTTGCTGCTGTTGCATCGCATCCAGCACAGCATGGCATTTATCGATTGCCGTCACGCCGGCATCGGAATGCGTGGTCGCCCCCGCCGGATACAGTTTCACGGCATGCACCACTCCGCTGGCCTTGGCACGTGCGATTTCCTGCGGCGCGGTGCTGTCGGTCAGATATAGCGTCATCAACGGCTCGAATCGCGACTTCAACTCGACTGGCAGGGCTGCCAAAATGCGTTCACGGTAGGCCAGTGCCAACTCCGTGGACACGACCGGGGGTTTCAGGTTCGGCATGATGATGGCACGGGCAAACTGCAGCGCGGTATGCGGCAGCACGGCGCGCAGTTGCACACTGTCGCGCACATGCAGGTGCCAATCGTCGGGACGAGTCAGTGTAAGGCTATCCATAGTTTTTTGGTGTCATGTTGAAGGTTCAGGTGTCATGCGCGTCTGCGTCAGATTCTGCCTTGAGCGATAGCGCCAGCGCATACAAAGCGCTCTTGTTTTCCCCGGTAATGGCTGTAGCCAGCTTGACAGCCTGCTTCAGTGGCAGTTCGGCGAGCAAGCAGGTCAGAGTATAGCGCGCCTGATCGCTGATCTCGCCGGTAACCGCAACTTCCGCTCCGCTGACCACCAGCACGAATTCCCCTTTCTGCTGGTTGGCATCGGCTTGCAGCCAAGATAGAGTTTGCATCAGGTTCGCGGTATGCACGGTTTCGAACAGCTTGGTCAGTTCACGTGCAATCGTGATCTGCCTTTCAGGGCCGAACACCGCGATCAGGTCCTCTATACAAGCCAAAATGCGGTGCGGCGCTTCATAAAAGATCAGGGTATGCGTGTATGCCTTCAGGTCTTCCAGCGCACGCTTGCGCAACCCGCTTTTGGTCGGCAGAAAACCGTAAAACAGGAAATGCGGTTGCGTGATCCCCGATGCCGACAAGGCACAGATAGCAGCACAGGCACCGGGAACGGGAATCACTGGAAAACCGCGAGCCCGGACTTGCTGCACCAGAATTGCGCCCGGATCGGAGATACCGGGTGTACCTGCATCGGACACCAGGGCTGCGCTATTCCCAGCCACCAGCAGCGCAATGATCTTGTCCGCGACCACCGATTCATTATGCTGGTGCAGACTGATCAACCTGGCGGCCGTAATTCCGTGCGCCGTCATCAGATGCCGGGTATTGTCGACATGCTCGGCCGCCACCACGTCGACCGCGGCCAGAATCTGCAGGGCGCGCAAACTGATGTCGCTTAAATTTCCTATTGGGGTGGCAACCACATATAATGCGCTTTTTTCTAGCATTTTCCTCACGATGCAACGTTTTTACTCAATCTTGCCGGCGATGATCCTTGCTCTTTGCAGCTACCATCCGGCATGGGCCAACGAAACGGAAACACCCGCTGTTGCAGAAACCACTTTCGAGCTGGTTTCCGAAAAACATGTGGCCTTGTTGTTACCGCTGGATTCCGCAACCTTTGCCGAAGCAGCCAAGGCGGTCAAGGCGGGCTTTGAGGCAGCCGGTCAACACGAACGGACAGTGCCGCGGGCCATACGATTATATGCCACCTCGGACGATCCTTTGGACGTCTTTGTCGGGTATTTGCAGGCGGTATCAGCCGGTGCGGTGCTCGTAATCGGCCCATTGACCCGCGACGGCGTAACGGCAGTAGCTTCCAGCCATGTCAGCGTACCGACCTTGACGCTCAATACCGTCGATACTTCGGCAGCCCTGCCTGCCAAGCTTTACTTATTCGGTCTGCAGATGGAAAACGAAGCCGTGCACATGGCCACGCTGGCAGCCGATTCTGACAAGCACCATGCCATTGTCATCGGCGACGACAGCTCGCTCTCACGACGCATGCAAACCGCTTTCACCAAAAGCTGGCAAAGTACGGATGGTAATACTTCCTCCGTACTGCGTTACAGTGACGATCCCAGCAAACTGGCGCAGTTCCGCAGCCTGACGACGGGATCCACTCACCTGATTTTTCTGGCGCTGGATGCTGCGAAGTCACGCCTGCTGCGTGCCTACCTCGATCCGGAGGTACCGGTATACGCCACTTCGCAAGTTTTTACTGGCAACGATCATTTTCTGCAGAACAATGACCTGAACGGCATCATTTTTTCGGATATGCCGTGGCTATTGCAACCGGATCACCCCGCCGTCATGGTGTACCGTCAATCCGGTAAAACCCAGAGCGCCGATATGGAAAGACTGTACGCCCTAGGTATCGACGCGTTCCGCCTGATGGTCCGGCTGCTGCGTTCGCAGGATGCCAGGGAGATCGCCCTGGATGGCGTAACCGGTCAGATTCGTTCGACTTTCCCTGCCTTGTTTGTGCGTGAGCCGGTTACGGCGCAATTCGTGGAAGGCAAGGCGCAGCTCATCCAAACTCGGCAACCCTCCATCACGCCATGAATGGCCCGGATGCCGAGCAGGCTGCCCTCGATTTCTTGCTCGGCCATCATCTGATTTTGCTGGCACGCAATTATCGTTGTCGCTTCGGTGAAATCGATTTGATCATGCAAGACCGGGAAACCGTGGTGTTTATCGAGGTGCGTTTGCGAACCAGCGAACGCTTCGGTGGTGCGGCAGCCAGTATCACGGCAAGCAAGCAGGCCAAACTGCTCAGTACAGCCAGACATTATCTGGCACAGTTGCAACATGAGCCGCCATGCCGCTTCGATGCCGTTCTGTTGTCAGGTCGCAGCGATTCGCCAATCGACTGGATCCAAAACGCATTTGGCGAATGATTTGAGGCAAGACTGCGCACTGGATTGTTACAAATGAATGCTGCGTCCCCCGTCGACCGCGATGATCTGACCGGTGACATAAGGCGCATCGGCCACGAGAAACTGCACGGTTCTGGCGATGTCCTCGGGCTCTCCGCAGCGCTTCAGCAGCGTGCTGGCGATGATCTGCTGGCGCTCGCTCTCGTCACTCCATTCGCCATCCTCGGGCCAGAGTATCGGGCCGGGCGCCACGCCATTGACCCGGACTTCCGGAGCCAGTTCGACCGCCAACGATTTGGTCAATGCCACCAACCCGCCTTTGGCCGCATTGTAAATCACATAGTTTTTCAACGGCCGTTCGGTATGGATATCAACGATGTTGACGATGCAGCCGCGCTGCACCTTCAGGTAAGGTGCAGCAGCCTGCGCCAGAAACAGCGGCGCCTGCAGATTGCTGCCGACGAGATCGTGCCAGCTATCCATGGTGCACTGCTGCATCGGGGTCGGGAAAAAGCTGGAGGCATTGTTGATCAGCGCATGCAGTTCACCAAAACGATTCGCCGCTTTGTCGATCAAATCCGGCAGTAATTCAGTATCGAGCAAATCGGCCTGTACCAGTGCTGCCGAATCCGCACGTTGCCGATTCAGATCGTCGCACAGTGCCTTCGCTTCATCGAGCGATGAACGATAATGCACAATCAAACGCGCACCTTGTGCGTGCAGCCTGCGACATATGGTTGCCCCCACCCGCTTGGCTCCGCCAGTCACCAAAACAACTTTGTTACGCACCTGCTCCTCTCCTTGAGTACTGCTGCTAAACTACAAGCCTGTGAAATAGGA
>WBZN01000858.1_pt2 | contig 15703 bp, 18 predicted proteins | sample 5204281 | NCBI WGS metagenome assembly WBZN01 (sample SAMN12344347, study PRJNA552823) | activated sludge metagenome | biome: Activated sludge suspended growth; feature: Nitrification reactor; material: Wastewater; isolation source: activated sludge from nitrification reactor of wastewater...
ATGGTGTGGAGCGTGCCGTTGCCCCAGAGAATGTCGGTGCCCTTGCCGACCGCGAGAAGCCCGTTCAACCTGGGGAGGGCAGTCGCCTTGCCCGTGGGGGTGGAAGCGGTCAACGACACGGGCGTCGATGCCACGCCGAGTCGCCTCACCGGATGCCTGGATCGTCCCGGCGATCTCCCCACCGCACCGAACGGACAGCTGCCCTGCGATCTCGTCCCTCCGGGCGTGTCGCTGTGAGGGTCATGTTGATCGCGCTGTTACTCATCGGGTGCGGTGGCGACGACGCGATCCACCTTCGCGACGCGGCGGCGGCGGCGGACGCAGACCCGACGCTGGACGCGGCCCCCGCGCGCGAGACGATCACCGCGATCCAGCCGCTGCAACCCGGCGAGCTGGTCGAGGGCGTCATGCACGGCGGCCCCGCCGACACCGCGGCGATCCATCTCGCCGCTCCGAACGACAAGATGGACTGGAACATCCACAGCCACGCCACCGGGCACGCGGTGACCGTGTACGAGGAGCTAGGAAAGATGACGATCGACTACAAGTTCACCCCGGGCGCGGACGGCGACTGGTACTTGCTGATTCGCAACGGCAGCACCGTGAACATGGACGTGAGCGTCGAGGTCAAGCTCTACGGCGCGATGACCTGGGTGTGGCAATGAAGGCGGCGCTCCTGTTGCTCGCGCTCGCGGCGTGTTCTGGCCATGACTCGGTGTTCGGTCCGCCGACGGAGAGCGTGTGCCCGCCGCAGGGAACTGCGCTGACGTATACGAACTTCGGCCAGCCGTTCATGGAGAGCTACTGCACGCGGTGCCACTCGAGCGAGCGAACAGGCGCGGCCCGCAACGGCGCGCCGTCGTTCCATGACTTCGACACGTTGTTCGGAATCAAGGCCGTCTCGGATCACATCGACGAGACGACGGCGGCCGGACCCGCAGCGACCAACACGGGCATGCCGAGTGATGGCAAGCAGCCGACTCCAGACGAGCGGCTCCAGCTGGGCGAGTGGATCGCCTGCGGCATGCCGTAGCTGCGCGCCCTGTCGTTCGGAAGAACGCCAGGATTTGCCAGCGGACGTCGGTTGTCGCACAGCCCGTTGTTTCGCAGGGAGGACGACGCTGGCCGCCGTGCTATTCGACCGCGGTGGCGAGCCCGGGTCGCATGCGTGCAACGTGAAGGATCAGACCTCCATCGAGGACCTCTATCGCAAGTACGCCACGATGGTCGTACGGCGCGCGCGTACCCTTCTCGGTGACGAGCAGTCGGCCAACGACGCGATGCAAGAGGTGTTCGTCCGCGCGCTCCGCGCCGGTGCGAGCTTCCGAGGAGAGGCGTCGCCCGTCACCTGGCTCTACCGGGTGACGACCAACTACTGCCTGAATCAGATCCGGGACACGGCTCGCCGGCGCGAGCTGCTGGAGCGCCAAGGCCCGGCCACGGATGCGGGTCCAGACCGGGCCCAGGAAGATCGGTTCGCCGTCGCCAGGCTGCTCGAGACGCTGCGGGATGACCTTCAGGAGATCGCGGTCTACTACTTCATCGACCAGATGAACCAGGACGAGATCGCGGAGATCCTGGGAGTCTCGCGACGAACCGTGGGCAATCGGCTCCAGGAATTTCGCCAGTCCGCCGAACACGTGTTCAAAGACGTCCTGGAGCCAGCCCGATGACGGTCGGTCGCCACGGCTTGACCAGACAACGTCCCGAGACGTGCCTGTCCGACCTCGCCCTGGATCGGATGATCGCCGGCGAGCCGGTGACGCAGGCGGTGCGCGCACACCTGGTCGGGTGCCGGGCGTGCGCGTCGCGACTCGCCGATCTAGAGCGGCCGATCGAGGGCATCGTGGTTCCATCGCGCGCACCCGATGCTCCCCGCGCGCGCCGAGCTCGGAGGCCGGGCGCCTGGATCGCCGGCACGATGGCCGTCGCGCTCGCGGCCACGCTGGTGACGATCGCCTTGTGGCCATCCGGCGCGCGGGACGGCGCGCGGATCAAGGGGGGCCTCGCGATCGAGCTCGTCGCACGGCACCACGGCGGCCGCATCGAGCAGCTGCTCCCCGACGCACAGCTGACGCCAGGGGAGGAGATCCGGTTCGTGGTCACCTCGCCCAGCGCTGGGTTCCTCGCGATCTTCGGGCTCGATCGCGCCGGAGCGGTCACCCGCTACGTTCCCGAGGGCGAGCAGCTCCGGCCGCTCGCCGCCGGGCGTGCGGTGCTCGAAGGCAGCATCGTCCTGGATCACACGCTGGGCGCCGAGCGGATCATCGCGGTGCTGTGTCCTGACAGCGGCCCGGTCGAGCCGGTCCGCGTGGCGGCCCAGCGAGCGCTCGAGCTCGCGCACGGGGATCCTCGGGGTGCGATCGATCTGCCGATCGGCTGCGCGCAGGCTTCGTTCTTGATCCGCAAGGCATCGTCGCCGTGACGCGCGTCGTGCTCGCGCTCGGCGTGCTCTGGGTGGCGGCCTCGTCCGCGCGGGCCGACGTCGGCCGCTACGCGCTGATCATCGGAGCGAACCGCGGCCAAGCGGATGAAGCGGTGCTCCGCTACGCGGGATCCGATGGCCAGCGGCTGAGCCGGATCCTCCGCACCATCGGACAGTTCTCGCCCGAAGACATCGTGGTGCTCGATGACGTGGCGGCGGATGATGTCAGGCGGGGGCTGGCGGCGCTGAACGCGCGGATCCTGCGGTCCGGCGGGGACGCCGTCGTGCTGGTGTTCTATTCCGGCCACGCCGATGCGGAGAACCTCCATCTCGGCAAGACCCGCCTGCCGCTCACCGAGCTGCGCGCGCTGGTGTCGAGCTCGCCCGCGATCGCCCGCGTCCTGATCGTCGATGCTTGTCGCTCGGGCGCGCTCACGCGGGTCAAGGGTGGCAGCCGCGCGCCCAGCTTCGACATCCGGGTGGATGCGGCGCCCGGCACCGAGGGCACGGCGATCCTGACCTCGAGCGCCGCCGGGGAAGACTCCCAGGAGTCGGATCAGCTCGGCGGATCGGTGTTCACGCACTACCTCGCGTCGGGGCTACTCGGTGCGGCGGACCGCGACCGGGACGGACGTGTCACGATCTCCGAGGCGTTCGACTATGCCGCGCACCGCACGCTGGTCGCGACCACGAGCACGCTCGCGGGACCGCAACACCCGACCTATCGCAAGGAGCTCGCGGGCCGTGAAGATCTGGTCTTGACGCGCCCCGGAGCGCTGCACCGGGATCTCGGGACGCTGCAGTTCGCCGCGCCCGGCTCCTATCTCGTCGTCCGGGCAGCGCCGCCGAACCTCGTCGTCGCCGAGTGGACATCCGACGAAGCGGGAGGCGGGTTGGCGCTGGAGGCAGGACGATACGTGGTCACGCGCCGCGATCCGGACTCCCTGCTGCAGGGGGCATTCATGGTCGCACCTGGCACCCCGACGACGGTCCGGCCCGAGCAGATGCAACGCATCGACTACGCCGAGGTGGTCCGCAAGGGGGGTACGCAGCGCACGTCCGCGCTCAGCGCATTCGCGCTCGCAGGTGCTCGAAGCGGGTTTCTCGGGCTCGGAACCGCATGGACCGCGACCGTGGGAGGCCGCCTGGATCGAGCGCGCGTCGCGCTCGAGTGGCGCGGAGGGGTCGCGAGCGCGAACCAGACCAACCCGCGGCTCTCGATCACAAGCCGTGAGACCGCCGCGTCGATCGCGGGGCTGCGCGTGTTCGAGCTGGGCCGACCCGCCGTGAGCCTCGGCGTGGAGCTCGGCGGGTTCTGGCTCGCACAATCGTTCAGCGTCTCGACGACCGCGGCGCAGAGCTCGTATGGCGCGTTCGTCGGGCCGGTGGTCCAGCTCGAGGCACCGCTGGCCGGCCGGACCTATGTCCGTGCGGATGCCGCGTTGCTGACCTACTTCCTGCCGAGCGGCGGTTCGATGGCCACCGCGAACGTCGTGTCGTTTCGAGCCACCGCGGGGCTCGGAGTCTACTTTTGACGTGGAGATCGAAGGCGATGGTGACGATCCAGCTGGTTCGGCGAGGGCTCGGTCTGCTCGGACTCGCGGCGGTGCTCGAGGCCTGCGGCACACCGCCGGTCGATGGCGCGTATCCCGGGATGCCCGGCTTCACGCTCACCGGAACAGCGACCAAGCTAGTCGCTGATCAAGCCTACGTGTCGCCCACGATCGCGGTGTTCTGGGTGCAGTTCACCGGCCAGAACATGGCGTATGCCGATCCCTCGCCCATGGTCGTGAAGGGGCTGACGGCGCAGTTCGAGCTGAGCGTGTTCGATCCACCCGCCGCCGTCGCGAGCGCGTTCGCGAACTCCACCGGTGGCGTCGACGCGGAGATCGCGTTTGGTTTCTTGTTCGCGTTCGATGACGTCGACCAGAACGGCGCGATCGAGCTCGATCCGGACGGGTACCACATCACGCCCGATGTGTTCATCGGGCTCGCCAACACCGCGGTGATCGATGTCATCACCGCGCCGGCGGCGGACAGCGAATTCGCCACCGACCGGAACTATGTCAGCAGCACGTATGACGGAGCGCTGTTCACGAGCGCCGAGATGCTGACGCCTGGATACCACCTCGTGCACGAGGTGTGCGGGAGCGATGGTCAGACGAACAAGAGCTGGTTCCAGGTCGTCAGCAACACGACCCAGGTGGACTTGCGGCTGTTTCCACCCACGGACACGACCCGCAAGGAACCAGATCCGCCGCTGTGCCTGATCGTGCTCTGACGCGTGGCTACAGCCACTGCCATTGCAGATTCGCGGCGGCCCCAAGCTGCACCACGCCGCCCGAGCTGATGCTCGGAAATAGCTCGAGGGTCGTTGCAAATGCGTGATCGCGAACGCTGTAGAACGCATAGCCAGCACGCGCGGTCAGGCCCAGCCCTTTCGATTCGCTTGGCACGATGTGGTCCCCGAACACGGCGAAGTTCACCGCGAGCCCCGCGCCTCCCCCGACGAAGACATCGTCGTTGATCCAGTACTGCGCAGCGACCCCGTAGAACGCGGCGTTGTAGTCCGTCCCGTCCTTGAAGAAGGATGTCCCGCTCGCGCGCACCATGACGGCGAGGTGCGGATTCACGAACCCGCCCAGGCTCAGCGACAGCGGCGCCAGGCCGACGTGGGTCTCGCTGCCCTGCACGAAGGGAAAGTTCGAGATCGCCGCCCCCAGTCCGAGCTCGAGCGTGAGGCCCGAGCGGTCGGGTCGGTTCGCCTCGGTGGCTGCCTGGCCGGTGACCGCGGGCTGAGCCGCCGCGATCGATCCGGAGGCCAGGACCGAGCAAGCGACGCCGAGGGCCGCCAAACGATTCGTGTGGTCTGCGCTGCGTGTCATGAGAATTCCTGTGCGAGCCACCTGGAGAGACGTTGGTGACTGTTGGGAGTTAGACCCGCGAGGGGTCGAATCCGGCACACGATTCTCGATCGAGCACGACGATGAATGTCGTCGACAGCGGACGCCCGCGTCGGGGGCGATCCGAGCCGTCCCCACCTATTCGTCGGCGTACGAAGCGTCCGCCTTCGGGTTCTCACCGAACGGGCCAAACGAGACGGACGCGGCCGCGCCCGCCGGAGGCGTGATCTCGAACTTCCATCGACCGCCCACCAGCCCGCCGCGGAAGTCCTTCGGCTCGAACGTTGGGAGCACGCGGGTACCGTCCTGGTGCTTGAGATCGGTGCGCCTCGCGAACGCCTCCGTCGCGAGGCGCGCCGCTTCCCGTCGAGCTTCCGGTTCCGTGAGCGGCTTGGTGATCGGATCGGGCACGGGTTCGGAGGCAGGCGTCCGCGCCACGTCCGATCCGCCTCCCGGAGTCGCGGGCACGGTCGCCGGTGAGCCTCCGTCGGCCGCTGGTGTCGCGACCGGCTCCGCCGCTGCCGTCGGACCGGTGCTCGAGCCCGTGGGGGCCGATCGCGCCGGCGAATCGCCGTGACCACACGCGGCGACGAGAACGATCCCCGTGGAGATGATGAGATGCGCCTTGAGTGAAGCCATGCTCCTGCCAACGCCCGGCGATGAATGCCGGTCCAATATCCAAGTATCCGACAACAGCGACGAGCCCGCGAACCGCCGCGTCGACTACGTGCTCGGACCGCCGGGCGCCGCCGCCATTCGGGTCGAAGGCCGAGTGGACAGCGCTTCCGCAGGACGCGGCGCGGCGGTCGCTGCTGGGTCCACCACGACCCGTTGCGCCCTCGCGATGCGTCCGCGCTGACCCAGGTCGCTACGTGTCGTCGCCTACTTGCGCCGGCACGCCCGTTGATGATGGGGTGACCCGAAAGAAAGGCCAAGGTCCCCGATGAATCGCATCACGCTCACGCTCGCGCTGTTCTCCGTCCTCGTCGTTGCCGGCTGCAAGAAGAAGGACGACGCCGCGGCCGGCGGCGGCAGCGCAAAGACCACCGAAACCGCCGCCACCGACAAGCCCGTCGCCGACAAGGCCCCCACCGACAAGCCCGCCGCGACGACCGACACGCCTGCCGCGGGTGGTGGGCCGGTGAAGACGAACCCCAAGGATCTGTTCGCCGAGTTCTCCGATCCCAAGGCCGACGGGATGAAGCTGATCGACAAGTATCACGACGGCGCGACGTTCAGCGGCAAGGTCTCGGTCAAGGGCGCCGAGGAGAGTGGCAAGCCGATCCTGTGGATCGACATCGATGGCAAGAACCACATGACCCTCGACTACACCGACGTGGCGCAGGCCAAGGCGGTCAAGGACGGCGACGTCGTCACCGTGACCTGCAAGATCGGCGGCGCGAGCGGGACGATGATGATGGTCATCGACTGCGCCGCTGCGAACTAGCGGCGCAGGTTCTCCGGCGAACCGCGCCGATCACACGCGGGGGAGCGTCGCCCGGGCCGCGGCCGAAGAGGCCAGCGACGTGCGAACGCAGACCTGGTTCTTCCCGGCGTCCTTCGCGTCGTACATCGCGCGATCTGCGAGGCGCAGCAGCTCGTTCTTCTGGACCCAGGGCGACATCTCCAGCGACAGCGCGGCGCCGCGGAGCGACGCGACACCGACGCTGGCCGTGATGATGCCTGCGATCGTGACCCGGGGTCCCTGCACGCTCTCGTCGACGATGAACGACGAGCCCGCGATGCGCGCGCGCATGTCCTCGGCGACCACCCGGGTCTGTTCGAGGTCGTGCTCCGGCAAGATGACGACGAACTCGTCCCCGCCGTAACGCGCGACCGTTCCGATCGATGGACACGCGGAGAGCAGCAACGTGCCGACCTCGCGAAGGGTCCGGCTCCCGACCAGATGACCGTGGACGTCGTTGATCTCCTTGAACCGATCGAGGTCCAGAAACACCAGACCGAGATCGAGCGCGCCGTCCTGGACCCGCGACAGCTCCTCGGACAGCCGCTCGTGAAAATAGCGATCGTTGTAGAGCCCGGTGAGATCGTCGCGCTTCGAGAGCTCGCGGAACCTCGCGCCATCGAGAAAGTTCTGCAGCGACAGCGAGATGTAGTCGGCGAAGATCTGAAGCAGTTGCAGCTCGTTGTCGTCGTAGTCCGATCCGCCGAGCCTGTTGATCAGCTCGAGGACGCCGACCACGGAGCGCTCGATCCGGATCGGGACGCAGAGGATCGAGCGCGTCCGATACGCCGTTTCGGCGTCGACCGAGGAATCGAAGTTGGGATCGCGGGGGGCATCCTTCGCGATGTAGGCGCGCCCCGACGAGTAGGTCTTGCCCACGATGCCGTCGGTCGCGGCCAGCCGCCGCCCGACCAGAACATCCGCCTTATCGCCGAAGCACGCGACGAACACGAGCTCGTTCAGGCTCGGCACATGGGGATGCTGGAGCTTGACCGCCGGATCGTCGATGAACACCGATCCCGACTCCGATGGGACGAACTGATTCGCGATGCGAAGAATGCTCGTGAGCAGGTCGGGCATCGAGATCGGGTCCAGCGCTCGGTCTGCTCGACGACGCCGCGCCAGGAGGCGCTCCATCTCGTCGGGCTTGAGCGTGAAGATGCTCGGATGCACGGGCGGATCCTAACATCGTGCCACGCACCCGTGCCGCCTACCGCGGCGTTCGACCGTCAGCCCGACTTCGATCGCGTGCCGGCTAGCGTTCCTGTTGATGCAGTCCGAAGCGAACGCCCTGTGGATCGCGGCACTCGATCAACGCGCCGAACCCGGGCTCGACCGTGCCGGGATCGTTGGCGGTACCGCCGAGGGCGCGGACCTGCGCCGCCGCGGCCTTGATGTCGGCGACCGCGAAGTAGACGACCATGCAGGCGTCGGCATCGTACGGATGCATGCCGACCCGGAGCGAAGGCGTCTGCGCGCAGCTGCTGCCGGCCTCCATGTCCATGCTGCTCCAACCAAACAGGGTGCCGAAGAACCTGCGCGATACGGTGCCATCCGGGGCGCCGAGCTCGATGAACGAAGGCGCGCCGAACGGGACCGTCTTGTCGAATGGCATCTCCCGAGTATCTCGCATCCCGTGCCTGTTGGCTGGGTCGATCAATCGATGCGGTCAGCGTCCGCGTTCGAGGCACGCGCGAGGGTCAGCGCCTCCTCGAGCGGCGCGAACAGCTCGGCTTCGAGCCGCGCGCCGCGGAGCGCGACGAACTGGGTCATCCGTCGCTGGAGCTCGTCCCGGAGCTGATCGATCGGCTCGAGCTCACCGCGCAGGCGGAGCTCGCGACGAAGCAGGTGGCAGGTGTATTGAACGCAGCGCTGAGGTCGATCTGCCGGCTGCAACGTGCAGCCCGTGGCGCCGCGGAACGCGCAGCCCGCATGCTCGCCGCGCGGCGGGCGCAGGTGACGCGGACGGGTCCCCGCGATCGCGAGCGCGGCCACCTCGTCCTCCGAGAACAGATCTGCGGTGACGCCGCTGCAACAGTCTCCGCCCGGGAAGCTGCCGCGCGGCCGTCGACGTCCCGTGGCGCAGGTGGCGCACGACGAGACACCGGCGAGCAGCTCCGAGATCCGGACCTTGAGCGCGCGGATCTCGATGGCCGTCGCGCGCTCTTCTTCGCCGGCCTGCACGGCCTTCGCGCTGCGCAGGCGCTGGCGTAGCACGAGCAACTCCTCGGCTCGCGACGGGACCTGACGGACCCGCAGCAGCAGGCGCTCCACCGGGACGAACACGCGAACGACCCTAGCAGCACGGCCGTTCGGATGAGTCCCTCCGGTTGCGCTTCGCCTACCTCGGGCATCGTGCGAGCGGTCACCGATCGCGCAACCCCGCGTTCGCCCGGGAGATTCCGCGTGGCACGTCGAATGCTCTCGAGCTGACGCGGGCCACAGAACCTCATGCGAACCCACCCAGCGACCGGACCTCGAGCGGGATCTGAGCTCGTGTCTCGCCCGCGACTGGCCTCGTGCGGTCGAGGTCGCCGCCGGGCCGCGTGGCGCGGTGCGAGGTGCCTTCGAGACGAGAGGAGGATCGTGTGCGACGTGCCCACGCCTGGTTGATCGTCGCCGGGCTTGCGGGCTCCGCGCCGTCGTCACGCTCGGCCTCGTACCCGCGTGTGGCGGCGAGCCCGATCGAACCACCTCCGACGGTTCCGCCCGACGTGGGCCTCCGCGACGTCCCGTCCGAGCTTCCTTCCATGCAGCCGGATCGTGAGGCTCACGTCGTCGACGAGCACCCGCGCGTGAGCGGCGCCGGGCCACACCCGTCGCGCTGGCGCTGGCGCTGGCGCCGACGCCGCGGATAACCGCGAGCGGGTCATGCCGGCAGCGAGCGGCGGCCTTCGCCCCGGCGTCAGAGCGACGCGAGGAAGTCGCGGACGAGCGGCGTGATCAGCGGGTAATCGATCAGGAACGCGTCGTGGCCATTCGGCGTCACGACCTCGATGTGGTTCGAGTCGCCCCCCGTCGATTGCATCGCGCCTTGCAGCCGCGACATGCCGGCGCTCGGGAACAACCAGTCGGTGTCGAACGACACGAGCAGGGACGGCGAGCGGTAGCCGCGGAACGCGGCATCGAGCGAGCCGAACTGCTCCTCGAGGTCCATCTCGTCCATCGCGGCTTGCACGCGGATGTACGAGTTCGCGTCGTACGCGACCGCGAACTTCGAACCCTGGTACTCGAGGTAGGAGTCGACCTCGAACTGCCGCGTCCCGCCCCTCCGCCGTCGCCCGAACTTGCTCTCGAGGGCGGCTTCGGACAGGTACGTCATGTGGCCCACCATCCGTGCGAGCTGCAGGCCGCGCATCGCCACGTCACCGCCGTAGTAGTCCCCGCCGCGGAACGACGGATCGCTCTGGATGAGCTTGCGACCGATCAGGTGCCACGCCACGCTCGCGACCGGTACGGCCGCTGCCGCCGCCATGCAGATCAACGAGCCCACGCGCTCGGGGTGGAGCGCGGCCCACATCAGGACCTCCATGCCACCGAGCGATGCACCGACCACCGCACGCCAGCGCGCGATGCCGAGGTGGTCCGCGACGAGGCGCTGCGACTCGATCATGTCCTCGACGGTCACCCACGGATACCTCGATCCGTACGGCGTCCCGGTCGCCGGATCGATCGTCGCTGGGGCGGTGGTGCCCCATGGCGAGCCCGGGAAGTTCACGCACACCACGAAGTACTTCGACAGGTCGATCCCCTTGCCGTACCCGATCATCCCGTCCCACCAGCCCGCGGTCGCATCGGTCGCCGCATACTTGCCCGCGGCGTGGGGCCCGGGCGACAGGGCGTGACAGACCAGGATCGCGTTGCTTCGATCGGGCGCGAGCTCGCCGAAGGTCTCGTACGCGATCGTGAACGGCGCGATCCGCTCGCCGTGGTGAAACGCGAACCCATCCGCGAGCACGAGGCGCTTGGGGGGATCGCAGAGGAACGTCGTCCCGATGAGCTGTGGACCGGGCAAGGGAGCTTGCAGATGAGTTGCGGCGGTGCTCATGTACCCTTGTCCGTTATAACGGACAAGGGCGACGCACGTCGACCCCAAAACTGCACGACGTGATGACGACGTCGATCTTCGCGACCAGCTGTGTGGTTGCCACCTACCCGGGCGTGCGAGCGCGCGCCCGCGCGAGATCGCGCTCAGAGGTGCGATCCCGTCCGGTGACCGGGCAGCGGCACGTCGCTAGTTGAGTTAGTGGAAAGCGTCCCTCTAGTCGCCAAAGATGTGCGGCGCGCCCTTGGGCAGCTTGTTGCCCTGGACGAGGTACTGCTTCATCGCGGCCCGCGCCCGGGTCTTGTCGCCCGAGGTCACCCGCTGCCCGTACATTTGCTCGGCCAGCTTGCCGCCGCCGATCTGAGAGCCGACGTCGAACACGAGGTTCTTGTAGATATCGCCCAAGAACCCGGCACCGCCGGCGACCCGCGATAGCTCGTCGCCGGAGACTTCGGCGAATGGCGAATCGGTGACTGCTCGCGTCTTCATCCTATGTACTCCTGATGATCCGCATGAGGATCGCTGTGTGATGGCGCTCGTGCAGCACGAGTGCCATGCACCGCGTGCAGCCACGCAGGCCGAACCTCGTGATCACACGTCGCATGACGCGCACGGTCGTCGTTCGCGCGGCGGCGGATGCGGTTGCCACGGCGGCTAGGCCTGTCGCCGCTTCGACCGACGACGCAGCGCAGCGGTTGACCATAGATCAACAGGTTCGCCGCGCATGATCGCATCGCGTACGCCACGACTGCCGACCGCGGAGCTCGATCGTCACCCGAAGGACGCGCTTCGCGGTTGGCATCGACGCTGCACAACCCGCCGACGGACATCCCTCCCCCCTCAACGAACGGACCTCCCATGTCAGCCATCGGATCCCTCAGCATCATCGACCTGTCCACCGTCACTGGTGGGGCGTCCGCCCCCTCGTTCAACGACTACACGAAAGACCAGCGCGCGAAGGTCGCCGGCGCCTACCGGCAGGTCGTGTGCACCACGGCCGGCATCAAGGGCGGTCCCGAGCTCGCGAAGGGCGTGTACGGCGCCGGCGCGTCGGGCAGCGACCAGATCCGCGCGGCGGAGATGCTCAGCAAGTACTGCCAGAGCGGCACGGGGTTGCCGACGCAGGCTCCGAAGTCGCCGTTCTGATCAACGAGGCGATCATGACCAGCGAACATCTAAACGATCTTTCCCCCGAGCAGCTCGCCGACATCAGCGGCGGCAACGCGTGGGACTACGCGATGGGCGGCCTTCGCACGCTCTATCGCGGCACCGTCAAGAACATCACGGCGGCCGCCGGCGGCTGGCAGCTCGCCAACCAGATGTACGGCACGAAGGAGCACGGCGCGTCGTGGGGGGAGAAGTGGCGAGCCCGCGGCGCCATGATGGAGTACCTCGACTCCACCGACAAGCTCCCGAGCTGGGCGCCGAACTGGTAGCGACGCCGGCCGGGACCGCTGGGCCGGCTGCCGCCGCCCTCCCCGACCTACCTCAGGTCAGGTTGGGCAGCGGCCCCGTGCAATAGGCCGGGTTCCCGAACGTCGAATCGGGCAGGCCCATCGCGTTCATGAGCGAGACGTACAGATTGTTGTGCGGCACGGTGCCGTTGTACTTGAGGTAGCGTCCGGTCTTGAGGGCGCCACCGGCGCTGCCGCCGATCACGAACGGCGCGTTGTCGAGGGCGTGGGAGTTGCCGCGCGCGAGCTCGTTGCACCACAACATCGCGGTGTGATCGAGCAGCGTGCCGTCGCCCTCGGGCACGTTCTTCATCGCCGCCATCAAGTAGGCGAACTGCTGCGCATACCAGTTGTTGATGCGCGTCAGCTTGTCCATCGCGGTCGCGTCGGAGTCGCCGAAGTGCGACAGATCGTGGTGGCCCTCGGCGATCGGGTCGGCGAGCCAGCTGAACACGCGGTTCGACACCGAGGTGTTCCACTGCAGGCTGGCCACGCGCGTGAGATCGCACGCGAGCGCCATGACCAGCAGGTCCATCTGCAGCTTGCCGATCATCGGATAGTTGGCGTTGTCGCCCAGGTTGATCGGCGTCCCCATGTTCGGCCGCTGGCAGGCGCCGCCGAGCTGGCCGCCGGTATCGAGACGCACCTCGATGTCGCGGATCGCGGTGAGGTGCGCATCGAGCTTGGCGCGGTCGTCGGCGCCGAGCTTGGTCGTCAGGCGCGCGTAGTCATCGCCGACGGTGTCGAGCACCGAGTGCCGCAGCGTGCGACGCTTCTCGAGGCCCAGCGGATCGGCGCCGAGATCGCCGAAGATCCGCGCGAACGCCGCGTACGGATCATCCTCGGGCGGGATCGGCCGGTTGGCCGCCGCGTAACACATGCGCGACCAGATGTCCGCCGAGAACACCTGGACGCCGAGCTCGAGCGACTTGAACTTGCTCGAGCCGCCGATCTGGTTGGCGATGTGCTGGTCGATCGAGATCCCGCCGCCCCAGCCGACCAGCTCGCCATTGCCGCCGGTGAACTCGGTGCCCTGGAGCAGCTCGATGCCGGACAGCAGCTGCGCCATGCCCTTCTGATGGTTGTCGCCCGGGCCGTGCTGCGACGACTCCATGTCGATGCCCTCGAGCACGAGCAGATGGTCGCGGTGCGGCTCGAGCGGGGACAGGATGGGAGACAGCTGGAAGTCGGTCTCGCCCCCTGTCGGGCGCCAGTTCTCCGCGATCGTGCCGTTGGCGCTGAACATGACGACGAACCGCTTGGGGACGCCGATGGTCGGGCCCGCGCCGGCCTCGGGTCCGGGCGTGGGATCGCCGCCGACGTGGACGTCGGACGCGCGCGACGAGCACCCCATGAGCTCGAGGAACGGGAGCGAGATGGCGACGCCACCCGCGCCGCGCAGGAACGCCCGGCGGCTCAGCTTGCCCATGCGCGACATCAGGAACCTCCTCCGGTGACGGCTTTGCGGTAGCGGAACGCGTCGGTCTGCGTGAGCGACACCAGCAGCTCCTTGATGTTGTAACCACTACTGGCGAACGAGTGGTCGAGCGACTCGATCGTGCACGCATCATCGCGGGTCTCGACGCGGCCGTAGGCGAAGCGGAACCACTGGGTGGCCACGCAGTCGTGCAGCTGCTGGCTGGACACCAGCTGCCGCGCCAGGCCCGGCGCGCCGGTGAACTTCCCGTCCGCGTCCTTGGACGCGAAGATCTCGCCCGAGGTGTCGATCGGGAGCCCGTTCTCGGTGGCGCGGAACCGGCCCGCGCCATCGAAGCCTTCGAACCCGAAGCCGATCGGGTCCATCAGGTGGTGGCAACCGGCGCACACTGGATCCCGGTCGTGCTGCGCGAACCGCTCGCGCGTGGTCAGGTTCGGGTCGAGGTCGGGCGGCGTGATGTCGACGCCAGGCGGCGGCGGCGGCAGGATCTGGCAGAGCAGCTGCTCGCGCACGAACTTGCCGCGCTGCACCGGCGCGCTCTGGTTGGGCTTCGCGAGCGCGGCGAGCAGGCTCGGCTGCGTGAGCACGCCCGCGTACTTCGTCGGGTCGAGCTCGACCCGCTGGAACGCGTCGCCCGTGGGGCCGCTCACGCCGTAGAAGCCGGCGAGCTTCGCGTTCATCATCGCGTACGGCGCGGTCAGCAGCGTGTCGAGGGTGCCATCGCCGTTCCACAGCACGTCGTCCATGAACGCGAGCGCCCCCTCCTGCATCGAGTCGCGCAGCGCGGGATCGAAGCCCGGGTAGATCGCGGGGTCCTTGCTGGCGATCTGCACTTGATCGACCTTGAGCCACTGGGTGTGAAAGTTGCGCACGGCGACGCGCGCACGCGGATCATCGAGCAGACGGCGGGCTTGCGCCGCGATCTGCTCGGGCGTCGACAGCTCGCCCGCCGCGGCGGCCGCGAACAGCGCGTCGTCGGGCATCGTGCCGATCAGGAAGTACGACAAGCGCGAGGCCATCTCGTAGCCGGTCACCTGGACGACGTTGTCCTTGGGGGCGAGCAGCGTCGCCTGCTCCACGCGGTAGAGAAAGTGCGGCGACTGCAGCAGCGCCTGCACGACCACCTGCACACCGGTCGGCAGGTCGTACGCGGCACGCGTGGTGCGGAACAGCGTCCGATGACGATCGATCTCGTCCGCGGCGAGCGGCCGGCGCCACGCCCGCTGGCCGAACTTCGTGATGAACGCGGTGATGCACGCCTCCTCCCCCATCGCGACCGGATCGCAGCCGAGCAGCGTGGTGATCTTGTCGGCCGCGGTGGCACGCGCGGCGATGCCCTCGGCGGCCACCATGTACTGCTCGGCGAGCAGCTGGGTCACGCCGAGCGTCGCGGCGTTGTTGTTGAAGCCGAGCGCTTGCTCCTCGGGAGGAAAGTCGCGCGACGGCTTGCTGTCGTCGCCGACGAGGTCGCGAATCGTGTTGTCGTACTCGAAGCGGGTGAGCCGGCGGATCGGCGACGGACCCGGCTGCGTGCGCGTGCCACAGACGGCCGAGGTGTCTTGCCCGACCGGGGAGCCGAGCTCACCGGTGCACGCACCACCCAGCGTGGAGACGAACGCGAGGGTAATGCCGTAGCAACGCGGGATATGGATCTTCTCCATCCGACTTCCTCCTGGGCCCGAGAAGGGCGGCGCGGGATCCTAAGAGTGTGTCCAAACCTTCGACATGGGAAGCACAACCTTCCGGTGTTTATCCGCTGATAGGATGATGACAGAATGTGTGCTCACGACTCCTGACAGGCCGATCGCGCCGCGAGATCGAGGTGTCAAGTCCCATTTGTGGTGACCCGGGGTCCAGGGCTAGCTTCGGCGCCATGAGGAGCACGTTGCCCATGGTGATCGCATGGTTCTGCATCGCCATGTCCGGACCGCCCGCATATGCAGAGACGCCATCGCCCGTCGTGATCTACGTCG
>WBZN01001277.1_pt1 | contig 15701 bp, 13 predicted proteins | sample 5204281 | NCBI WGS metagenome assembly WBZN01 (sample SAMN12344347, study PRJNA552823) | activated sludge metagenome | biome: Activated sludge suspended growth; feature: Nitrification reactor; material: Wastewater; isolation source: activated sludge from nitrification reactor of wastewater...
TTGCGTCATAATCCTGGAAACCCGGGATGGGTTGATCGCGATCGGTTCATCCTTTCCAATGGCCATGGATCCATGCTGATCTACGCATTGTTGCATTTGACGGGTTATGACCTGCCAATGGAAGAGATCAAGCGTTTTCGTCAGTTCCATTCCAAAACACCAGGTCATCCTGAATATGGCTACACGCCAGGTGTTGAAACCACTACCGGACCTTTGGGACAGGGGATCACCAACGCAGTGGGTATGGCATTGGCAGAAAAAATTCTGGCGGCAGAATTCAATCGCCCCGGCTACAATATTGTCGATCACCATACTTATGTTTTTCTGGGTGATGGCTGTCTGATGGAAGGTATATCTCATGAAGCTTGTTCGCTCGCTGGCACCTTGGGACTCGGTAAACTGATCTGTTTTTATGATGATAACGGGATTTCCATTGATGGTCATGTCGAAGGCTGGTTTACTGATGATACGCCTAAACGCTTCGAATCTTATGGCTGGCATGTGGTGCCTAATGTTAATGGTCATGATCCGGTAGCCATAGAAGCTGCGATCGAAGCTGCTAAGAAGGTCAATGACAAACCCACGATGATTTGCTGCAAGACGGTGATTGGTATGGGTTCGCCCAATATGGCCAACACTCATTCGGTCCATGGTGCAGCGCTTGGCGACGCGGAAATTGCTGCGACTCGTCCGCATATCGGCTGGCATCACGCACCTTTCGAGATCCCGCAGGAAGTGTATAGCGCGTGGGATGCCAGAGCGAAAGGGCAGAAGCTGGAAACGGAATGGAACATCAAGTTTGCCGAGTATGCCGAGAAATACCCCAAGGAAGCCGCCGAGTTTAACCGTCGCATGGCAGGGGAGTTACCCACTAACTGGCAAAGTCATTTAGACAGTGTTATCAATCAAGTGAATGCCAAGACAGAAACCATCGCCAGTCGCAAGGCATCGCAAAATGCCATCGAAGGCCTGGCGCCAGTTCTGCCTGAATTGATTGGCGGCTCAGCTGATCTGGCTGGCTCTAATCTGACCCTGTGGTCGGGTTCCAAGGGGATCAGCAAGGTCAATGGTGGTAACTATGTTTATTATGGTGTGCGCGAATTTGGCATGAGTGCCATGATGAATGGATTGTCGTTACATGGTGGACTGATTCCTTATGGCGCCACCTTCCTGATGTTTTCGGAATATGCACGTAACGCATTGCGTATGGCTGCATTGATGAAGATACGCAATATTTTCGTCTTTACTCACGATTCGATTGGTCTGGGTGAAGATGGACCGACTCACCAGCCTGTGGAACAAACCGCCACACTGCGCATGATTCCCAACATGGATGTATGGCGTCCTTGTGATACGGTTGAGTCAACCGTATCTTGGGCGCGTGCCATAGAACGCAAGAATGGACCGTCTACACTGATTTTCAGTCGCCAGAATTTACCCTTCCAGAAGCGTGATGCAGCGACGATCAAGCTCATAGACAAAGGTGGATATGTGTTGTCGGAAGCTGGTAATGCAAATGTACAAGCCGTGTTGATTGCAACTGGTTCGGAAGTAGCTCTAGCGATGAGCGCACAAAAAGCACTTGCTGACGAGGGAATCCATGTTCGCGTGGTTTCTATGCCATGTACCAGTATTTTCGATCGTCAGGAACCATCTTATAAAGACAGTGTCTTGCCAAAGGGCATTAAGCGTGTCGCCATTGAAGCAGGTGTGACCGACTTCTGGCGCAAGTACGTTGGATTGGACGGTGCGGTGGTTGGTATCGATTCATTCGGTGAGTCGGCGCCTGCAGACGTGTTGTTCAAGCATTTTGGTTTTACTGTTGACAATGTGGTCAAGACAGTTAAAGGCATTCTCTGATTCAATTAATGATTAAAGTATTTTGGGGCGAGCTTGTGCTGGCTCCAAGTCACAAGTTTCTTTTCAAGGAGTTTTAGTATGACAATTAAAGTAGGTATCAATGGGTTTGGTCGTATCGGACGTATGGTTTTTCGCTCTGCAGTTCAGAATTTTTCCGATATAGAAATCGTTGCCATCAATGATTTGCTGGAGCCCGACTATCTGGCTTACATGTTGAAGCATGATTCAGTGCATGGCCGTTTCCAGGGGGATGTTTCCATCGATGGTGAAACCTTGGTGGTAAATGGAAAGAGAATTCGTTTGACGGCAATTAAAGATCCAGCAGAGTTGAAGTGGAATGAGGTGGGCGCCGATGTCGTCATCGAGTCAACCGGTTTGTTCCTCACCAAGGAAACTTGCCAAAAGCATCTGGCTGCTGGAGCCAAGAAAGTCATTATGTCAGCACCTTCCAAAGACGACACGCCAATGTTCGTTTATGGTGTCAATGACAAATCATACAAAGGTGAAAGCATCATATCCAATGCTTCATGCACGACCAACTGTCTGGCTCCGATCGCCAAGGTCTTGAACGACAAGTGGGGTATCAAACGTGGCTTGATGACGACGGTACATGCCGCTACTGCAACACAAAAAACGGTTGACGGTCCCTCCAATAAAGACTGGCGCGGTGGCCGTGGTATTCTGGAAAACATCATTCCATCTTCAACCGGTGCAGCCAAAGCGGTAGGCGTAGTGATACCCCAGTTGAACAAAAAATTAACGGGTATGGCTTTCCGTGTTCCAACCTCGGATGTATCGGTTGTGGATCTGACCTGCGAGCTGGAAAAAGAAGCAACTTACGACGAAATCTGCCAAGCGATGAAGGAAGCTTCGCAAGGTTCCATGAAAGGTGTACTGGGCTATACTGATCAAAAGGTGGTATCGACCGATTTTCGCGGTGAAAGCTGCACCTCGATTTTTGATGCAGAAGCAGGCATGGCGCTCGACAAGAGCTTTGTCAAAGTGGTTGCATGGTACGACAACGAATGGGGTTATTCTACCAAGGTTCTGGAGATGGTTCGTACCGTCGCCAAGTAAGGATGTGAAATTGTGATGACACCCGGATACGCAGTCTGGGTCATCGCAATAGAGCATATAAATGTTTATTTACAAATGGATGAAATATGAAGGGTAGCATTCGCTATCCTTTTATTTTCCTCTTATAGACAATTCTGGAGTTTGATGTGTCTGTTATTAAACTTGTTGACCTTGATCTAAAGGGCAAACGTGTCTTTATCCGTGCTGATCTCAATGTGCCAGTTAAAGATGGCAAAGTGACATCAGATGCGCGTATTACCGCCTCGATGGCGACCATTAATCATTGCCTGAAGCAAGGTGCCAAAGTGATGGTGACATCACACCTGGGGCGTCCCGAAGAAGGGCAATGGAGTGAAGAAAACTCACTGAAACCGGTGGCGGATAACATTGCGGGTCGTTTGAATAAACCGGTGCGATTGATTCGTGACTGGGTTGATGGTGGTTTCGATGTGGCCGAGGGTGAATTGGTCGTGTTGGAAAATTGTCGTATCAACAAAGGCGAAAAGAAAAACGTTGAAGAAACGGCACAGAAATATGCCAAGTTATGTGATGTATTTGTCATGGATGCCTTTGGTACTGCGCATCGAGCCGAAGCTTCAACCCATGGCATCGCGAAATATGCGCCGGTTGCATGTGCGGGGATATTACTGACCGAGGAACTCGATGCACTGACCAAAGCACTGCTTAGTCCGGCTCGTCCGATGGTGGCCATTGTTGGTGGCTCCAAGGTATCGACCAAACTGACCGTGTTGGAGTCATTATCCGAAAAAGTGGATCAATTGGTTGTGGGTGGTGGTATAGCTAATACTTTTCTGAAAGCAACGGGCAAGAATGTTGGGAAATCATTGTGTGAAGATGATCTGGTCCCCACTGCCAAGGTACTGATGGAGAAAATGGCAAAGCGCAATGCATCGATCCCGATTGCTGTCGATGTTGTCGTGGGTAAAAAATTCGACGCCAATGAACCTGCTGTATTGAAAGATGCTGCGCAGGTTGCAGACGATGACATGATTTTCGATATTGGACCGCAAAGTGCGCAAGAGCTGGTAGATATCATCATGCGTGCAGGAACGGTAGTATGGAATGGTCCTGTGGGTGTTTTCGAATTCGATCAATTCGGTGCGGGAACTGAAAAAGTTGCGCGTGCCATTGCCGAAACCAAAGCCTTTACACTGGCGGGTGGAGGTGACACCATTGCTGCCATTCAGAAATATGATATTTATGACAAAGTGTCCTATATCTCAACTGCCGGAGGAGCCTTTCTGGAGTTTCTGGAAGGCAAGAAATTGCCTGCAGTGGAAATATTGGAAACAAGAGCTAAATAATCTGACAGCGCCATGATTCGAAGAACGAAAATTGTAACTACCCTAGGTCCTGCAAGCAGTAATGCAAAGATTTTAGAACGTATGATCCGAGCGGGTGTGGATGTTGTTCGAATCAATTTCTCTCACGGTACTCGCGAGCAACACATTGAATTTGTCGAATTGACTCGTTCATTGGCTCGCAAAGCCGGGAGAACCGTCGGCGTCCTGGCAGATCTGCAGGGACCCAAGATCCGCATCGGCAAGTTTGAACATGGCAAGATCCGATTAGAAGTAGGTGATCAATTCATACTGGATGCTTTTTGTGAGCTTGGCAATCAGGAGCGGGTTGGACTGGACTACAAGGAATTGCCCAATGATCTCGAGGCCGGTGCAATTCTGATGCTGGATGATGGACGCATCGTACTCAATGTCACCTCTGTGAAGGAGCATCAAGTTTTTTGTGTTGTTGAACAAGGCGGTGTGCTGTCGAACAACAAAGGTATCAATCGCAAAGGAGGCGGACTGGGTGCACCGGCCCTGACCAGTAAGGATCTCGAGGATATCAAGATTGCAGCTGAATTTGGTGCCGACTATCTGGCGGTATCCTTTGTACGATCAGGCGATGACATCCGACAGGCGCGTGCGCTGATGCAGGAAGCAGGCGGCAAGGGAATGATCATGGCCAAGATCGAGCGTTCTGAAGCCATTCTTGCACTTGAAGATATTCTCGAGGCTTCTGATGCCATCATGGTGGCTCGAGGCGATCTGGCTGTAGAAGTCGGTGATGCCGCAGTTCCTGCGCTGCAAAAAAGAATGATCCGCTCTGCCCGGATGAGTAACAAAGTGGTGGTTACCGCAACGCAGATGATGGAATCCATGATTACCAATCCCATACCGACTCGTGCGGAAGTTTCGGATGTGGCTAATGCAGTACTGGATGGTACTGATGCTGTCATGCTATCTGCAGAGTCGGCTGCTGGTGAGTATCCGGTGGAAGCCGTGGAAGCCATGGCCAGGGTATGCCTGGAAGCTGAGAAGGAATATTTGGTCAATACCGACCGGCGCATTACCACCATCAGTCAAGCAACCATTGAAGAAGCCATCGCACGTGCCACCATGTTTACGGCCAGTGGTTTGCAGATTCGCGCCATTGCAGCATTGACACAAAGCGGTGTTACGGCGCTGCTGATGTCCCGGCGTAGCTCTAAGGTACCGATTTTTGCCTTGAGTCCCAATGAAGAGACCCGTCGGCGAGTGACACTGTTTCGTGGTGTATATCCGGTGGATTTTGATGTGGGGCTCAGTGATCCAGAGGAAATTCTGAATCGCGCCGAACAGGAATTGCTTAATCGTGGCGTTGTGCGTCATGGTGATATCATGGTGATGACCATCGGTGAACCGGTCGGAAAATCGGGAGGCACCAATACCATGAAAATCATTCGCGTGGGTGAATGGCGATCACGACAAGGTATAGCTGACGCATAAGTCGAATTGCATCAGAGCTGAACATTATCTGCATGTGATTGAAGCATTAAGTTTTTCAATCATTAACATTATTTCATTCAAAATCATTGTAAGACAATTTATAAGGAGATCTAGATGGCACTCGTATCATTAAGACAGTTACTCGATCATGCGGCAGAAAACGGTTATGGACTGCCAGCTTTCAACGTCAACAATCTGGAACAGATCCAGGCGATCATGCAGGCTGCAGATGAATGCAACAGCCCGGTCATCATGCAAGGTTCCGCCGGTGCGCGGAAATATGCCGGTGAAGCATTTTTACGTCATTTGATCGAAGCAGCCGTTGAATCCTATCCGCATATACCGATTGTGATGCATCAGGATCACGGTGCTTCTCCCTCCGTTTGTGTTAATGCAATCCGTAGCGGTTTCTCGAGCGTCATGATGGATGGCTCGTTGCAGGCAGATGCCAAAACACCGTCTACTTACGAATACAACGTCAATGTGACAGCTGATGTTGTTAACATCGCACATTCTGTTGGTGTATCAGTAGAAGGTGAATTGGGATGTCTGGGATCGCTGGAGTCTGGTATGGGTGAGGCCGAAGATGGTCATGGTGCAGAAGGTGTGTTGTCGCATGATCAATTGCTGACCGATCCGGAAGAGGCTGCTGATTTCGTGCGCAAAACCGGTGTGGATGCTTTGGCAATTGCCATTGGAACTTCACACGGTGCATATAAATTTACCCGCAAACCCACTGGCGATATTCTAGCGATCGAACGCATCAAGCAAATTCATGCGCGCATTCCCAATACTCATTTGGTGATGCACGGCTCCAGTTCAGTACCGCAAGAATGGCTGGAGATCATCCGTCAATTCGGTGGCGACATCAAAGAAACCTATGGTGTTCCGGTTGAAGAAATTCAACAAGGCATCAAATACGGTGTGCGTAAAGTCAATATCGACACCGACATTCGCTTGGCAATGACTGGCGCAATCCGCCGCAGCCTGGAAAATGACAAGAGTAATTTCGATCCGCGTAAATTCCTGAAAGAAGCGACTGCCGCTGCTAAAGACATTTGTAAAGCCCGCTTCGAAGCCTTCGGATGCGCCGGACAGGCCGGAAAAATCAAACCGATTTCCCTGGAAAGTATGGCGAATCGCTATGCTAAAGGTGAATTGAACGCGGTTGTTAAGTAAGTCAAATTCCTAGCAGTATTCAAATAATCCCATGATTGACTGTGCACATGCATTGTCAATCATGGGAATTGTCGCAGAAGTTGCTTTAGCATTTTTACTCTTTGTACATGGCTAGTGCAACAATCAAAATATTCCTAGTTCACGGAGATCCCAAGCGGCTTCGCACAGCGGAATTGTCGAACTGGACAGGAAAAGCAGTTGCAGGTCCTCGAAGTGAATTTGAAGGTGTCTTTTCTCGTGATGAATCAGGCGGCGCAGGAGTCTATTTTTTGACGGGATCCGATCCAGAGGCGGGTAAGCCAGCAATCTATATTGGTGAGGCTGAGAGTATTCGAGATCGAATCAGAGCTCACTTGGAAAGAGATTTCTGGAATCAAATTATCTTTTTTATCAGTAAAGACGAGAATTTAACTAAGGCGCATATACGCTTCCTTGAAGGAAAACTGATAGATCAAGCGCGTAAATCTGGGAGAGCTGTCGTCACAAACGGTCAAGGCAGTGGGGCCAGATTACCCGAGTCAGATAGGGAAGATATGGAAATTTTTTTAGAAAAGATTAACCAGCTATTGCCAGTTCTAGGGGTTGAATTACTCTTACCAACAGCAGCAAAAGCAGTGACGGAATCCGAACACAAAAAATTATTTTGCGAAATTAAAGGGATCAGAGCAGAAGGCCATTTGTCTCCGAATGGCTTTGTAGTCTTCAGAGGTTCTCAAGCTATCCTGACTGATCGAGCGTCATCGCAGAAAACGCCTTGGGTAGTAAATATGCGTCAGCGTTTAAAATACGAGGGGATATTAGAGATCAAGGATAATATGTTGGTGTTCACAAAAGATACGGAGTTTACAAGCCCGAGTTCGGCAGCAGCCGTGATTCATGGTGGGAGTGCAAATGGACTCACTGCGTGGAAGGACAAAAACGGGAAAACGCTTAAGGAAATTGAATCGTTATAATCAATCATCGACTCGGTGGCTTGTGAAGAAGACTGTTGGTGGTGGATTTAATGCTTTATAGTACTGTAAGAACTAAGGTTGGTCTTGAGGTGGAACATACCCTGTCGCCTGTTCTGCACCTTCACCAAAAAAATGCGCTTCCATTTGTTCCGCCAGATATTTCCGTGCTTTGGCGTCTGAGAGATTTAAACGGTTTTCGTTGACCAGTGTGGTTTGGTGCTTGATCCATTGATTCCAGGCATCTTTGGATACATTGTCGAAAATGCGCTTGCCAAGTTCACCAGGGTAAGTTTGAAAATCGAGTCCTTCGGCTTCATGGCCTAATTTGATGCAGTTAACCATTCTTGTCATGGGTGCGGTTAGCTCCTAACCAGTAAAATTATTCAAGTGGGAAAAGTCTTACATTATGAGTGCTTCATCCGAATTCGTAAACTGCAAATGAAAAGGTTCAATCGGGGCTTTGATTACAATTGTTTGATCAGGACTTTTGAACGGCGCTGATAATTATATAAATTTTGCTTGGTTTTAGGCAATTCACTCGGTGTGGAGGGTTTGAATCCATGCTCAATAAACCAGTGCATGGCATGAGTAGTGAGTATGAATAGCGTGTGTATGCCTTGCGATCGTACTTTGTTTTCAATGTGCTTGAGAAGCCGGTTGCCATAACCTGAGCTTCGGTAATTGGGATGGATAGCGAGACAGGCCAACTCGCAGGCGCTGTCCTCAGGGAAGGGATAGAGCGCTGCGCAACCCAGAATGATGCCATCATGCTCAAATACGGTGAATCGATCGATTTCCATTTCCAACAACTCTCGGCCACGACGCACCAGAATACCCTCGTTTTCCAATGGTTCGATCAATTGTAAAATACTGCCTACATCCTCGATTCGGGCTTTTCTCAATGCCAACAAGGTTTCCTGGGAGATCATCGTGCCAATACCATTGTGTGTAAATAGCTCCTGCAATATGGCACCATCACAATGGCGACTGATCAGATGGGCACGCATGACCCCAGCTTCACAAGCTCTGGTGGCCGATTGCAGTATGGGTCTGATGTGATCCGGTACATGACAACCTGAAGGCGGGGTCGTCTGTTCCAGAAGCGATTTGCTTTCGGCTACGGTCAGTTCACGCGGCATGCTGTTGCATGGTGTTGTGTCCATGTTTGCCGAATCCAGTGTGTCCAGCAGAAAAATCAGTTTCTCGGCACTCAAGGCTATGGCGGTTTCGGTCGCCACGTTTTCCATGGTCAGGTTGAATATTTCACCAGTAGGTGAGTAACCCAATGGTGAGATCAATACGACTTCACCTTGTTCGAGGCGCGAAGCAATTCCTTGAACATGGATCTTGCGTACTTTACCGGTATGCATTAGGTCGACGCCCTGAATTACTCCCTGCGGGCAAGCGGTGACAAAATTGCCACTGGCAACGCGTATGGCTGCATTGGCCATTGGCGAGTTGGGTAATCCCATCGATAATAATGCAGCAATTTCATGATGTACTCGCCCGACAGACTCTTTGACGCATTGGAGTGCGGCCGGATCGGTTGCTCGCATACCCATGATGGATTCGGTTTCCAACTGGGATTCATCGAGACGTAACTGGATTTGCGGACGTGCACCATGTACCAGCACTAGACGCACTCCGAGGCTGGCTAGAAGGTTGATGTCATGAATGAAGTGGACAAATTGAGAATCCGTGATCATTTCGCCGCCAAATCCCAGTACAAACACCTTGCCGCGGAATGCGTGAATATAAGGTGCAACCGAGCGGAACCACGAAACAAATTCTGTCGAAGTATGAGGTGAGGTCATGGCCAATGAGTGACTGACATTGATTTCATAGTTTGATTAAAAATCTCCCCACATTGCTTGTAACGCTGAAATGGCTGCCAGTGGGGCGCTTTCGGTACGTAAAATACGTTGACCGAGACGAAGTGGAATGAATCCGGCATGTTCCAGTGCTATGTCCTCATCTGCAGTGAAGCCGCCTTCCGGTCCTATGGCCAGCGTAATTGGGACATTTGCCGCGGGTTGGGTGATTTGGCTGAGCCGCGTCGTTGCCGTAGTGGATAGCATAAGGGACAAGCCGTTAACGTTGCTCGCAGTTTTTTTTTTGACTCAACCAATGCAGCAGGGAAGTCAGTGGATATACTTTGGGGACCCGGTTTCTACCGCACTGTTCACAGGCCGAAATAACAACTTTCTGCCAGTGATGCAGTCGCTTAGCAGATCGCTCATCCGATAGATGCACGATGCTGCGTTCGGTTGATACCGGTTGTATGCAGGTTACGCCCATTTCCACGGCTTTCTGGATGATCCAATCCATTTTTTCGTTGACGCAGATCGCTTGCGCCAGCTCGATGTGTAATGGCGATTCGCGGTTAATATCGTGGAAATTTTCAATTGTAACCGTAGTGCCAGATTTGCTGATGACTGCGATATACGCTGAATATTCACCACCATTGCCATCAAACAATGTAATGGGATCCCCCTTTTTTAGTCGCAATACCCGTGCGGCGTGATGCTTGTTATCGGCGGTTAATTCGATCGATTGGCCGATTGCAAGGGGTTCCGGATGATAAAAACGGGCATGCATAAGCGTGGGTATGGGTAAGCAATTATTTAACGAATGGACTCATGCTAATATAGCACAGGGAATGAACTGGTTGCCCGATCGTAATGATGTGGAAAGAATACGGATTCAGGGTAGAGTTCAAAAAATGTATTGAAACTGAGTGGAGAAGTCGGTATGGCAAGTTTGGAAACACCGGTGTGTGATTTTGGCTGGAAAGCAATTGATTTTGATTTGCCGGGAGTAGATGGCAAACGTTATAACCTGTCCTCAATCAAGGGTGAAAATGGATTGCTGATTATGTTTATCTGTAACCATTGCCCGTATGTCAAAGCAGTTCAGGACCGTATCATTCGTGATGTTAACGAACTGAAACCACACGGTATCAATGCCATCGCTATTATGTCTAACGATCCGGCTGATTATCCGGAAGATTCATTTGACAATATGAAACTGGTTGCTGAGCGATTGAATTATCCTTTTCCTTATGTTTGGGATGAGACTCAGGAAATAGCCAAAAGGTATGGTGCGGTATGCACGCCGGATTTTTTTGGTTTTAATAGTCAACTGGAACTGCAGTATCGCGGGCGGCTAGATGTATCTCGCAAAGAAGCAGCCCCGGCTGATGTTCGTCGTGATTTGTTCGAAGCGATGTTGCAAGTGGCGAAAACCGGACAAGGTCCAGCAGATCAAATTCCGAGTATCGGTTGTTCGATCAAGTGGCGAGCAGAATAGGCGTGTTAGAACAAGTTACCGCTGTTGTCAGGGATGTTGCGCAGCACGTCATTTTACCGCGTTATCTGCAAGTCGACCGACAGGTGAAACTGGATGGCAGCTTTTTCACAGAAGCCGATGTGGCAGCCCAGAAAGCATTGCTGGCTGCTTTGCAACAAATTTGTCCGGCCGCCGCCATGGGTGAAGAAATGTCGGAGCAGGAGCAGGAGGAGCAGTGGCAGAAAGGTCAGAATGGGCTTTGGAGTGTGGACCCCATTGATGGCACATCGAATTTTCTCAATGGCCTACCCTATTTTGCAATTTCTGTGGCTTTTATGGAGCAGGGAAAAAGCATATTGGGTGTTATCTATAATCCCGTTACCAACGAAATGTTCCACGCGACAAAAGGTGGGGGAGCTTTTCTCAATGGCGCTCGACTTCCGCTTAAAAAACATGTTCCGGTTTTGTCGCGTTCCATGGCCAATGTGGATCTGAAGCGACTGGATCGCCAACTGGCGGCAAAAGTGGCTGCTTATCCACCTTATGCTTCACAACGGAATTACGGTGCATGTGCGCTCGAGTGGTGTTATACCGCTGCCGGTTATTTTGACTTGTACCTGCATGGCGGTCAGAAACCTTGGGATTATGCCGCCGGCTCGCTGATTCTGGCGGAAGCTGGCGGAAGTATGTGTGGTTTTGATCAAGATGATTATTGGGCAGGGTCGCCCTGGCAGCGTTCTGTGATAGCTGCCCTGGATCCCGGGTTGTTTGTGCAGTGGCGTGATTGGGTGAGACAAAATCGCTAATGGATTTTGAACGGCTAAAAATTTCATTATTACTCAACTCTGAGTGAGTTAAATTGAAGATCATCATACTGGGTGCAGGGCAGGTTGGTTCTTCGGTGGCGGAGAATCTGGTCAGTGAAGCCAATGACATAACCATGGTCGATATTGACCGAAATCGTTTGATGTTATTGCAGGATCGACTAGATTTACGAGCCGTTGTTGGCAATGCATCTCACCCGTCGATACTCGAAAATGCGGGAGCGCGGGATGCCGATATGATTCTTGCCGTGACCGAGCACGATGAAACTAATCTGGTAGCCTGTAAGCTGGCAGCCACACTGTACAATATTCCTACCCGAATAGCCCGCATCCGCTCGGTTGATTATCTGGCACGTCCTGAAATTTTCTCGACAGAAAATTTTTGTGTCGACTTTGCCATTAGTCCGGAACAGATATTAACCGAGTACATTGTAAAGCTGGTGGAATTTCCCGAAGCTCTCCAGGTGCTTGATTTTGCATCGGGCAGAGTGAGCCTGGTGGCTGTTCGTGCCCTGAAAGGTGGGCCATTGGTGGGACAGCAATTGCAGCAGTTGCGCAAACATGTGCCAAATGTAGATACGCGAGTGGCGGCCATTTTTCGTCGCAATCAACCGATCGTTCCCGAAGGGGATACGATCATTGAAGAAGAAGATGAAGTATTCTTCATCGCTGCAAGTGAGGATATTCGTACCGTCATGCGCGAATTGCGCGGCATGGACAAGCCTGTGAAATATGTCATGATTGCTGGCGGCGGTAAAATCGGTAAGCGATTGGCCTTGACGCTTGAAAAAGATTATCAAGTCAAGATCATTGAGCACAACTATCAGGCTAGCGAGCGTCTGGCAGAAGAAGTGAACCATGCGTTAGTGTTGCATGGTGATGCAACTGACGAAACGTTGCTGGAAAGTGAAGGCATAGCCGAAATGGATATGTTTTGTGCACTGACCAATGACGACGAGAACAACATTATGTCAGCTCTGCTTGCGAAGCGCATGGGGGCACATAAGGTTGTAGCCCTGATCAATCGCCGGGTCTATGTGGATCTGGTACAAAGTGGCGGGATCGATATTGCGATCTCACCAGCACAGGTGACAATCGGTTCTCTACTAGCTTATGTGCGCCATGGCGATGTGGCTGCCGTGCACAGTCTTCGTCGTGGAGCGGCTGAGGCATTGGAACTGGTTGCGCATGGCGATGCCAGATCTTCCAGGGTGGTGGGGAAAAAAGTAGAGGAAATCGAACTTCCAAGAGGTGCAACCATTGGTGCGATTGTACGAGGATTATCCGAAACTGAAGAGCATTTTGCTGGGAAGGGCTTGCACGATCAAGAGAAAGTTCAAAGTCAGTCAGATCATGATGTGCAAGTGATTATTGCGCATCACGATACGATCATCGAATCAAAGGATCATGTTATTTTGTTTGTCATCAACAGAAAAATGATCCGTCAGGTGGAAAAACTATTCCAGGTTAACGTCGGATTTTTGTAAAGCAGTGAGTGCATGAATCGACTTTTTGTAGTCATTAACGTGCTGGGCAAAATGATCCTGGTTTTTGGTTTGACCATGATCATTCCGTTGGGTTTGGCAGCATGGGAGGAAGATGGAGCACGAATTGTCTTCGTAGAGTCGATGCTGATGACCGCGGGTTGCGGATTATTGTTATGGTTCTTGACGCGCAGTTTTCATAGGGAATTACAAATCAGGGATGGCTTTTTGTTAGTGGCATTGGTTTGGTCAGTGCTGCCAGTATTTGCCATGCTGCCTTTTTTGTTGTTCATGCCTAATATCAATTTCAGTATGGCCTATTTTGAGGCTGTTTCAGGACTGACTGCTACAGGGGCAACAGTATTTTCAGGTCTGGATAATTTGCCACCGTCAATCAATTTGTGGCGCGGTGAGATTGTCTGGTTGGGGGGGATGGGGCTGATTGTTTTGGCAGTTGCTATTTTGCCGCTGCTGGGTGTGGGCGGCCGTCAACTATTAAACGCTGAAATTCCGGGTCCTATGAAAGAAAACAAGCTGACGCCTCGCATTGCTGAAACAGCGAAAGGGTTATGGACTATTTACGCTTGCCTGACACTATTGTGTGCAGTGGCATACAAATTGGCCGGAATGAACTGGTTTGATGCGATCATGCATGCATTTACCACGCTTGGATTGGGAGGGTTTTCTTCGCATGACGCCAGTTTTGGTTATTGGGATTCACCATTGATCGAGTTTATTGCAGTCATTTTCATGATTTTGGCTGGGATAAATTTTGCAACACATTTCTTGGCTTGGCGGGCAAAAAACCTGACTTTGTATCGTTATGATTCCGAGGTGGGTTGGTATTTAGTTATTTTAAGTATTAGTTGTGTTGGTCTGGGGATATTTCTTTGGGTCATGGATATTTACGAAAGTCTGTGGACAGCATTGCGTTACGCATCATTTAATGCTGTCTCCGTGGCGACGACAACGGGTTATAGTAATGCAGATTATGGTTTGTGGCCTATTTTTGCACCACTCTGGATGCTTTTCTTGTCAGGTTTCTGCACGTCATCCGGTTCCACGGGAGGGGGGATAAAAATGATCCGGGCGCGCATACTCTATCAACAAGTCTATCGGGAAATTGTCACCATTATGCATCCTGGGGCGGTGCTGCCAGCTAAGTTGGGAAGAAGTATCGTCAGTAACCGAGTTATTCTTGCAGTACTTGTGTTTTTATTTGTGTATTTCTCGAGCATGGTTTTAATGACCTTGATATTAACTCTTAGCGGCCTAGATGCATTAACGGCTTTTTCTGCAGCAGCGGCTTGCATTAATAATTTGGGCCCAGGGCTTGGAAGTATCGGACCAGCCGGTACTTACACAAGCTTAAGTGATTTTCAGACATGGGTATGTAGTTTTGCTATGCTGCTGGGAAGATTGGAGTTCTTTACGTTACTGGCCATTTTTACTCCTGCATTCTGGCGTAAATAGCTTGTTTGATACTTCAAAAGTACCGAGTTTTTTATTTTAAAGTGTAAGTTTTCGAGTTTCTGGTCATATGCCCAGTCTAAGGCTCAAATTTTTTTGATTCTATTTTGATAATCAGGGATTAAAAGTGAATGTGAGAGATGCGATGAGTGGAATCAAGGTGATGGTAATCGACGACAGTAGTACGATACGAAAGAGTGCTGAGATTTTTTTGAGAGAGTCAGGGTGTAATGTGATTTTGGCGCAAAACGGCTTTGAAGCCATGTCTAAAATTGTTGAAAGCAATCCGGACATCATTTTTTTGGATATCGTCATGCCTCGATTGGATGGTTATCAAGCTTGTATGTTAATAAAAAAGAATCCACAGTATCAATCGATACCCGTAATCATGCTTTCTAGTAAAGACGGATTGTTTGATAAAGCTAAGGGTCGAATGGCGGGTTCAGATAGTTATCTCACAAAACCATTTACGGCAGAGAGCTTGCTGAGCGTAATCCAAAATTACGTAGTTAAGAAATTGGAGAATTAGTTTTAAATTTTAAACAAAATTAGAAAATTTATGATTCGCATATTGATAATGATATGTGGCATTTATTTTTATTTTTGGTAACAAAGCATTAGATTTTATTCTGATATGTGATCGATGAACTGCAGATGGAATTAATAATAAAGTCAAGAAGGTTATTTATGACAAATGACTTGACTTTGGAGGTCAAGGTCGACTAGCCTGCGAGGTGTGGTTAAATTAGGGGAGGAAAGGAAGCTAATTTAGCTACC
>WBZN01000884.1_pt1 | contig 15663 bp, 13 predicted proteins | sample 5204281 | NCBI WGS metagenome assembly WBZN01 (sample SAMN12344347, study PRJNA552823) | activated sludge metagenome | biome: Activated sludge suspended growth; feature: Nitrification reactor; material: Wastewater; isolation source: activated sludge from nitrification reactor of wastewater...
CAGGTTTGCTGTCGCGGCGACAGGCGCCGACACAGCTGCGCCGCTCGACGTCTTGGCACCGATACTGGCCAGCAAGCTATTTACGTTAGCCAGATTCGAGCTCGCGGATGCCAGAACGGGGCTTTCTGCCACTACGGTCGCTGGTGGCGCTGGGGAACCAGAAGCAGGTTCGGTCAATCCTTTCAGCGCTGCATGTGCTGCGTCTTCCATCTGTTGCGACTGCGCCTTTTGTTGCACGCTGTAATTTCGCAGACTGGTTAGAAAACCTGACATGCTCGAAACCTGAGACGTTGAAGAGAGTGGCGTCGGTTTTGGTATGCCTGGAAGTGACATTGCCGGTGGTGCCTCGGCGGCTCCGCCTGCAAAAGCCTGACCGGCCGAGAGCGATGCGTTCTTGAAAGATGGTGCTACAGGCGGTGACAGCCCCGGTAAGAGTAGCGCTGGCGCTGCTGCCGCAAGACCACCGGCAGCAGCTGCTGCAGAGACAAGTCCATTGGCATTGCTTGAGCCATCAGCTGCACCAGACATGCCGTTCATTTTTTCACTGAGCTGCGCTTGATACAGTTTGAATGAACTGTCTCCTGGACACAATTTGACCGCTTCAGAAACTTTGGCATGTGCTTCTTGCAAGGCACCGGCCGCTTCTAAATTGTGCGCCGCTTCAACTGCATGATGAGCCTCTTGCCTGGCCAGAGCGAGTTTGAAGCTTTGCCGAGCAGCGGGAAGATTGGCATTGTTCGGATCGATTTCGACAACTTTGCGATATTCCGCTTGTGCCGACTGCAGGTCGCCACTCAATTGGTGTGCACGTGCCAGACCCAGATGGCTGTTCGGACTCTGCGGGCTGGTCGTGACTTGTTTTTGCCATAGCTCGATCAAATTTCGCGAAGCTACTTTGTCGTTCGGATTTACGACGAGGGCTCGACTTAAATCTGAGTTGGCGCCGATTACATCACTTTGACCGAGTCGAATGATGCCCATCTGCCTCAAGGCAGCACCGGAATGTGGCTCCAACTCGAGCGCTTTCTGGTACTCGAGCTTCGCTTTATCTTTGTTGTTATTTTTCAGAGCAATGTCACCGAGCCCAACGTAGGCGTCAGCGGAAGGCTTGAGCTTGTTGGCGCTGTGGAACTCCATCTCGGCTTCGCTTGTCTTGCCTTTAGCGAGCAGGTCATTCGCGACTTTTAATCTGTCGGGCGCACTTTCAGCGCTCATCCCCTGCTTCTTCAGCACCTCAGCCAACACATTGTGTGCGACCTGATTCTGGGGCTGCACTGCCAGAGCTTCACGTGCCATTTTGCCGGCTGCATCGATATTTTGATCCGACAGCAGTTGCTGGGCTCGTTGCACCGTCACTTTCGCAAATTCATTTTTCAGAGCAGTGTCGCGCGGCAATGATTTGACGTAGCTTTTCAGTAGCTCTTGCGCCTGGTCGAGCTTCCCTTCTTTAATGAGATTTTGCGCTTTGACCTGGGCCTGATCTAAAAATGATGCGACTTTGGGCGACGTCGAGGCGCGCTTCAAAGTTTTCTGAACTGACGTAGACCAGCGCTGCGGCTTGGCTGCTCCGTCCGTAGATTGTCCCGACATGTGCAGCAGACTCGGTGGAAGCAAAGTCGGAGTCAGTGGTGGGGGCGGTGGAACAAGCCCATATTTGCCTGGAGCCTTGACCGCCTTGTACGACGACGGGGTTGTGTAGCCTGGATCGTAAGAGCCATAAGAGTCGCTCTCTGTGCTCGCTGATTCGGAATCATAGCGCCGCGGAATTCGCGTCGGCGGTACAAAAACCTTCTTGGCACGCGAAAAGTCGGCTGCCTGGCTCGATTGCATCACATGTAGTGGCGCTAAATGCGATACGAACGTTAAGCCAAGCAAAAGCGAGACTGACTTCGCGAGATCAATTTTTGCTGCAGGGTGTGAGATGTGTGCTTTTGCCACGTGTTGCTTCGCCCCGGCGGGGTTACTGGGTTGAACCTTGAAAATCGGCATCGCCTGAGCTATTTTAGTCACAACTAATTTACATTCCAAGGGGTAAATTACGTGTTCCACCTGGGATGTCGGTGGAAGAATTCATTCCTTGATATTCTATTAGCAGCCGTGCCAACGACCTCTTGAGCTCTCTTGAGTCCCAGGATGTTCGATTTTCAATCCCGTATAAGAATATTAGGTTTATTCCATATTTGTAATCGGTTGGCGCAAAAATATGGAATTTAATCTACACTTGGAAACGGTACGATGTGCAGCCCGCACGGTCTCTCCGGCTTTCGAGAAGAATCAGCCGGTAGCCTACTTCCTACCTGAAGCAGCCGTCGGAATCACAGCAGACAAGGACTGAGCCTATGACATCAACGATTAAAGACCAGGATCAAGCTCTAATGGAGCGCGCTAACCACCTTGTTCGTCAGGCTCGGTTAGCGGCAGCGGTCTGGACTCAGTACACGCAAGAGCAGGTCGACGCCATTGTCAAAGCGATGACTGTGGCTGCCATCGAGAATGTCCAGAAACTGGCCATGGCTGCTCACGAAGAAACTCGCATGGGCATGATAGAAGACAAGATTTTGAAGAATTTTGTCGCGTCAGAATTTCATTACCATCAGATTCGCGATAAAAAAACAGTTGGCATTATTCGCGAGTATCCCGAAGACAACATTGTTGAAGTCGCTGAGCCGGTGGGTGTGATTCTCGCCATCACTCCTGTAACGAACCCAACGTCGACCGTCATATTTAAAAGTCTGGCAGCGGCTAAAACCAGAAACAGCATTATTTTCAGTCCTCACTTAATGGCGGCCGATTGCAGTAATCTCGCCGCCAAGATTGTTTATGAGGCAGCGCTGGCCGCCGGTGCGCCAAAGGGCTTTATCACCTGGGTTGAAAAGTCGCCGCGTTTGCGACGCGAAACTGAACTGATGATGGTGCACCCGGAAGTCGATTTGATCTTCGCAACGGGCGGCACGCAGCTGGTGAGAGCAGCAGCCAGCTCGGGCAAACCGGCACTGGGAGTTGGTTCAGGTAACACGCCTGTCTACATTCATAAATCAGCGTCTTACGCATCGACAGCGATGGACGTGATTATTTCAAAGACTTTCGACAACGGAACGGAATGCCCTTCCGAACAAACTCTCGTCATTGATGCTGAAATTGCGCCTTCACTGCTTGCTGAATTCCAACGACTCAACTGTCACGTCTGCACGCTTGATGAAGTGAAGAAAGTTGCAGACGCAGTCATCGACCCACGCACAGGTGGAATGAACTACAAGCTGGTTGGGCAGCCGGCTGATTTGATTGCCGAAAAAGCTGGAATCACAGTAAACGCCAACACAAAGATTTTGCTCTGTCCTCTCGAGGGTGATTTGCGTCATCACAAACTGGCTGTTGAAAAACTGATGCCAGTGCTTGGTTTTGTGGTCGTCAACTCGGTCGACGAAGGCATCAATCGCGCTCTCGATATCAACTATGCAGGCGGCACAGGGCACACGGCCGGTGTTTTCTCCGAAGACGATAGCGTCATCGAGCAATTTGCAAATGCTATTAACGCGGGAAGAATCATTGTCAATTCACCGACATCAATTGGTGGTTTGGGCGGTGTGTACAACAACCTCAATACGACCTTGAGCTTCGGTTGCGGAACCGGCGGTGGCAACATTACTACAGACAATGTAGGGATCAAAAATCTTCTCAACTACAAACGTGTTCCACGAAGAAAGAATTACACACTCACCTTCCAAACGACCAAGAACATCTATATAAACCCCGGTAGTATCGACCATTTGCGCAGTCTCAAAACCAAGTCCGCAATCGTCATTACATCCAGATCCGCAGCGCGTCGAGGTCACCTTTCTATGGTGCTGGAGCGATTGCCTGCTGATTGCAAGGTGGATGTCTTTGGAGATGTAGGTGTAGAGCCGGATTTCTCGACTGTTGAGAAAGCTGTGGCGGTGATGCGCCAGAGTCCGGTCGACACAGTTATCGCTCTGGGCGGCGGTTCGGTTCTAGACGCGGCCAAGATTATGCGCTTGTTCTACGACAACCCCGAATTGAAGTTGCAAGAAGTAGCTGTCAGTTTCCTTGACTTCAGACATAGAATCTCAGTATTTCCACAAGTTGTTCATACGCAATTGGTGGCTATCCCGACTACGTCTGGTACCGGTTCTGAAGTGACACCATTTGCGGTGTTGAAGGACAGCAACTCTAAACGCAAACTTTCTCTCGTTGACGAATGCTTGTTGCCTAACGTGGCTATTATCGATGCGAATTTGACAAAGAGTCTGCCTAAAGAAATCACAGTTGATACCGCATTTGATGCACTCACGCACGCCCTGGAAGCTCTGGCATCTACGTTCTCTTCCGACTACACCGATGGGTTGGCGCTGGAAGCGATGCGACTGATCTTCGAGGCTTTGCCTGAGACGCTAAAAAATCCTGGTCAGGTGCTCTGGCGACACAAGCTGCACAATGCTGCTTGTCTGGCAGGAATGGCGATAGGTAATGCCTCGGTCGGTGTCAATCACGCACTCGCACATAGTCTCGGTGCTACTTTCGACATTCCCCACGGTAAAGCCAACGGTGTGTTTTTGCTCTCGACGCTGGCGTACAACTCGAAAATACCGCGCAAGTTCATGCCTACTTCCACGTATCCACTCTGGGTTGCGGATCAGAAGTATGCAAGAGCCGCTCAATTCCTCGGTCTTACCGACGAAGATGCAAAAAATGGCGAAACTCCCAGCCGCGAAAAAATGTGCGTGCTTTTGAGACGCGCTGTCTATGATCTGGCACGTCTGGCTGGACAACCGCTCTCCGTTGCTGAGCTTGGTATCCCTCAGGAACAGTATGAACAGCGCATGGTTGACCTGGTGCGCGGAAGTTTCGAAGACATGAGTATGCGCACGAATCCAGCTTTGCCGCTCATTCCTGAGGTGGCCAATCTGCTAGTGGATGCCTATCCTCCGCGACAACGCCCGTGAGGCGGGATTGCGCGCTGGTGCCGACCTTCGAAGTAAAACAGAATTGGGAAAAGGAGTTCAAAAAATGAGTGGCGAGAACGCCGAGCAAGCCGTGGAATCGCGTCGAAACGAAGTGTTGCCTATCGATGGACCGCTTGAACGCGGCATCGATCATATCGACAGAACTCTCGCTACGGGCGTCAATTTGACTCTGGATTTCACCAACTGTCACTTCATCACGGTAGATGGGCTGGAATGGCTTGAGGAGCTGCTTTTGCGCTCAGACTCTCTTGGCAGCAGAGTTGTGTTCACCAATCTCGTGCCTTCTGTCTACAAAGTTTTCAAAGTGGCTCACATCGATAGTTTGCTTCGCGCATGCGGAGCTCCAAGTCAGCCGACTGAGCCATACTGCTGAGGATCTCCTGGACATGCTGGTAGATTTGGAGCGCTCATGGATTTGCAAGCGCTTATTTTAGTCTACAGCTTACTGTTGAGCTTAAGCACTCTAATGATGAGCTAGACGCTGTCGCAGTGCCGTTTATGTGTTCTAATTCATTGCAAGCGGGTCATTTGTTTTGCTGAAGTGATCCGATGCCGCGCGGAACAGCGCATAATATATTCTGCACTGTTGTTGCGATAGCCACCTCTAGAACAGCAACGCAGCGCATGAATATTGTTTGATTGTTTGGCAAGAACTGCAGCTCACCTGAGATCACTGGAAACCTGGATTCGGACATCAAATTGAACACAAGTGAAGACCGGCAACCGGCGCTGCAAACAATCAATTTGACTAAGAAGTTCGGCGAACGCACTTCGGTAAATGCGCTGAACCTCAGTGTCTACCCTGGAGAATTGTATGCGTTGCTCGGCGACAACGGTGCCGGCAAAACGACAACAATCAACATGCTTACGACCCTGCTGACCCCAACATCGGGTGAGTTTTTCATATGTGGTTTGAACGGCGTTAAACAATCTGAAAAGACTAAAGGTGCATTCGGCATCGTTTCTCAAGATGTCGCCATTTATAACGAGCTGACTGCATACGAAAACCTCAGTTTTATCGCCGATCTCTATAAAATTCCTGGTGCGAAAGCTAAAGAGCGCATCAAAGTGTTATTGGAAGATGCCGGTCTTTCAGAGCGCGCCAATGACCTGGCCGGAAGTTTTTCAGGTGGTATGCAACGGAAGCTCACCATTGCTGGTGCACTTTTGCATGAACCAAAAGTGCTCTTCATGGACGAGCCGACTGTGGGATTGGACCCGGCTTCGCGGCGCCAGATCTGGATGTCGCTCAAGTCTCTAAAAAATCAGGGCGTCGCAGTGCTGCTGACCACGCACTATTTGGAAGAAGCCGAGTTGCTCTCTGACCGTATTGGTATCATTCGCCGCGGCACTCTTGTAGCAGAGGGCACTATCGACGATCTCCGCCATAAAATCCAGGGAATACGCAGCATCGCGATACGTCTAACGCGCGATGTGGACGAAGTTCAACTTCAAGCAAAATTGGATAAGTTGAAAACAAAATTTCCAGTGGAAGTGAAGCGTGACGTTCTGCGAAATACGATTTCCTTTGCCCAACCACAAGACCGCAAGCTGGTGCGCAGTCTCTATCAGGTCCTGAGTTGGCTCGAGGAGGAGCAAGTTCAATTCTCTCGATTCGCAACCAGTGAACCAAACCTGGAAGAAGTGTTCCTTGCTGTTGCTTCCACCAGGGAAGATGTTGATGCAGAGCGGCTTGGTGAGGAAGAACTCGAAGACGAAATGACGTAAGGAACTTGAACAGAAGATAAATGCGACAGATACTGGCTATCATCAACAAAGATATTCTGCAATGGACTAGGCGACCGTTGTACTTCATCTCAAGCATTTTGCTTGCCGTGTTAATCATCACTGTAGTCGGTAACACTTTATCTGGTGCCACCAGTATTCCGTTCGGAATCTATGACCCCGCCGGCATCAGCGATTTGAGCAAAGGACTGGAGGATACGCATCAGTTCGTTGTATCCAGTTACGACGACCTGGAAAAAGGAAAGCAAGACATCACCACCGGTAAGATTGTCGCGCTCGCCAATGTGTCTCAAGATCCACTGGAAGATTCAGTTCAAATTCTCACCGATGGTCATAATCCCTTCGTGGATAATCAGATTTCGATGGGGCTTCTCAAAGTTCTAACTCAGAAAAACAAGTCACTGAGCATTCCACTTAAGACCTCTGCGCTTTTCCCTTTGAACATCACCCTGCGAGATTTTGTCACGCCTGGCTTGTCAGCCTACCTGTGTTATGTGCTCGCCTCTATGAATCTTGGCTTTTCCTGGATTTATGAGTGGATGGAAAAAACATATCGTCAGATCATTCTGGCGCCCAACGGATTACAGTCTGCCATCATCGCTAAGAGTTTAACTGTGACTATCGAGGCTGCAGTCGTTTTGTGGATTGCACTCTGTCTCACAGCGCCGTTCAGCGGCTTTACGCTCGGGTCCAACTTCGTTGGGCTAGTCGCCACCACGCTGGTTTCAGTCTTTTCGTTTACCTGCCTTGGCCTGGCTGCGGCATGTTTACTCAGAACGATTCGCGTTTACACAATGACGGTCTCCATAGCAGGCGTGGCGCTGATGTTTGCCAGCGGAATCATCATTCCATTAGAAGCAATGCCAAAGTGGGAACAAATTTGCGCGCTAGCTCTTCCAATGTATTACTCAGCTGATGCCTTTAAAGGTGTAATGTTGGGGACGCCGGCTGACTATGTAAAAGATGTGACTGTCTTGCTTGGTTGGGCGTTAATAGGGTTGGTCTTCTCTTCGATACTTCTGTATCAACGGAAAGCCGCCCTATAGACGGATCGGTTCGAGTTGGCTTGCACCAAAACTAAAGCGGCGTCGGCTTGATCGGGCGCGGCAAACTGAGGAGATACATAGGATGCTAAATCGCACAGGTATACGCGCAGGGTTCGTCGCAACCTGGTCAAGCCTGTTTCTAACGGGTTCTCCTGGTTTGGCTCTAGAGCCGGCCTTTACCTCAGTGCAGAATATTGTCAATGTATTTTCTGCCTCTGATACTAATGCCTTTAAGGGGGCGAGCAATTATATTGATTACGATGCGATGGCGCAACGTTCTCTCGGGGCGGCTCAGTGGGCGCAACTCAATGCGAAGCAAAAACGTGACTACACTGCGGCACTGAAAGTACTGATGGAGCGGCGATACTACCCGCGATGGCATCGAATTTTTTCGAAAGCCAGGTTGGAATATGTATCAAAATCTGCTTCCGGACCCGACTTGCTGGTCAAAACGAATCTGGTCGTGGGCAAAAAACACGACCAGATGACGTGGCGCCTGAACGATAAAAGCGACAAAGTTGTTAGTCTCGCGATCGGTGAGAAAGATCTGTTGAATCAATTGACGAACAGGTTGCAGCCTAAATTGAAGAAAAGCGGTTTTCAGGCGATGCTAGCCTGGATGCAGAGTCACGCTAAAGGCGAAGAAGCTGCAACCCAGACCAGTTCAGCTGAGTCGGTGCTGGGTGACTCCCATTGAGCAATGTGGACTTGACTCGGTTTTGGCAATCGACTCTGCATTGAGCATTTGATTTCGTTTGTTGTGAACAATATCCATAATGTAGTAACATAGGCAGCATTCACAGTAACTGTCGTGCATCTTATGCGCTTAGTGCTGCCGTAGAAAATAAGCCAAGGAGCAAAAATGACAACAGCAAATAACACTAACGAGTTCGCAGCAGATGTTGCGGAGATCCGTCGTCGCGCTCGTGAGCATATGGAAGATGGTCCAATCACAGGTTCTTACGGCGCAGATCGTGAAAAGGTTGTAAAGCTTCTCAATGAAGCGCTTGCAACCGAGCTAGTCTGCGTTCTTCGATATAAGCGTCATCACTTTATGGCTCGTGGCATCAACTCAGAGTCTGTGGCAGAAGAGTTCCTCGAGCATGCAAATGAAGAGCAAGAGCACGCAGACCAGATCGCAGAGCGTATCACTCAACTGAATGGCGAGCCGGATATGAATCCCGATGTGCTCAGCAAACGCAGTCACGCTCAGTATGTCGAAGGCAAAGACATGCTCGATATGATCAAAGAAAATCTGGTCGCAGAACGAATTGCTATCGATTCATACAAACAGATGATCTTGTACATCGGCGAGAAAGATCCAACCACAAGGCGAATGCTTGAATCCATTCTGGAAAAAGAAGAAGAGCACGCTGATGATATGGCGAATTTGCTGAGCGCGCACAGCAACTAGGCACGAATTCTGGTGAGACCGGCAAGCCATGCTTGCCGGTCTTCGTTTTTGGGATATCATGGGGTTATGGACTCAATCGCTCAAGAAGATACGCAAATCTCACCTCGCGACAGTGTCGTGCAACATTTGCGCTACTACAAATCGAAGCACCGCACCAAAGGGTGTAAGGTGACGCATATGATCGGCGTGCCGATGATTGTTCTCGCTTGGCTCAGTCTGCCTTTCAGTCGAAAAGCTTTTTTTCAACTGCACACAGGTGGATGGATTTTGCAATTTATCGGGCACTTCGTTTTCGAGCACAACAAGCCAGTCATTCTGGAAGTGCGAGATCCTAAGACTGTCGTTTCTGCTCTCGTTTTTGTCTGGGAAGAGTGGCGCCGCCTGCTAAACGGAGAGGAACTTTAAAGCAAAAGAGAAGAGCGCCGAAGCGCTCTTCCCGGACGCGGGTTGTTCTCACTCAGACCCGCGAAAGGGTCTTTTGTTCAGCCGGGCGTTTTTCTCCGTCGCTCATATCTTTGAAAAGCTTGTGGCGATGCTTGTAGATCAAAATGGCTGCGATAGGTGTACCGATCGCAACCGCGATAGCAGCGACAACGATGGCGAAAAGAATCGTAGCAAGCAGACCCTTCAGCTCTGTAAGCTCCTGGTGTAATTGTCGCAGAGGTTGAGCAACATTCTGCAGAGGCTCTTGTAGCTCATGAAGTGGCTTTTGCAGCTGTCTGATCGGTACCTCTAACTGACCAATCTGAGTTCTCATACCGGCGATATCATTACGCACACCGTCCATCTTAGTTCCAACGCGGTCCATTCCTGAACCAACTTCCCCGACCTGCTTGGACATTGTGTTCAGCTGACCCTGCATTGAGCCCATGCGGTTGTTGACGCTGTCCATCTTGCCATGCAAGCCGAGCATGGCAGGCTGTAAATTGGAGATTGGCCCTGTCAGCTTCATGATCTGCTTTTGCAACTGGACAGAGTTTTTCTCAAGACGAACAACGGGTGCTAAGGCTCTTTTGATCGGGTGGAAGCCGTGAATAGGCGGATCCTCACCGGGCTGTTGAAGGTCTGACTTTTTTAATTTCTCTTCTTGAGTTTTATCCGGAGCTGGAGCCGGTTTGGATTCCTTGTCGGCAATCTGCTGAGGAGCACTAGTGGCGACTGGCTCATCCGCAAGAACGGTGGGTAGACCGAATGAGCTCGCTACTAATACCGCAGGAAGCAGCGCCTTAAGGGCTTTGTTGGTTGCCATTGTGCAATTACCTCTTCTCTGACCGTCTTCATGACGCGCCTTCTCAGATTCGGTTCCGCTCAAGAGGGGCTATCTTAACCAACGGGCGCATGACAACTCGTAAATGCCCGCGGGACGCGGGCGCTCCATGGCCCAAGGAGTCGCTCCATGGCTTAAGAGTCGATAAATGCTGTGTTCAGTCGCTGACCGACAAGACGAGGCTCGGTGCGGGGATGTGGTGATCGGCTCGAATCGGGATGATTGCAGTGCCTACGCAGAAGAATTCAATAACGTTGGTGCTCCATCCATACGATCCTTCGTGAATGTCTACGCCGACGATACCTTCAGCTTTCAAATGCTCCGCTTCAGCTTGCATGCGCTCCATCGCCAGTTCTCGCGCGTCATACAGCCCCTGTGTGAAGTTAGTCATCTCGACATTTTGTCCAACGTTCTTGAACCATTGACCGAATGATTGGTGGGCAATGTGATACACGCAGTTACCCATCACCATGCCAACCGGTCTGTAACCTGACTTCAGCAAAGTCCAGAAGTCCTGTCCGGATAGGTCGCTCGTGAACGGCTTATTATCGTGCGTTCGATAGGGGCTCGTGCCACCATTATTGGCGCTGTCACGGTGGTAAACAGCGGTGCCGAGCGCAACAAATTCAGCCAGGTCAGAATTCCAACTCATGTGCTTAACTCGCAGGCGCACGCCGATCACGCCATCTGCACCCAGTTCTTGAGCTTCCTCTTCCATTCTCGTCATGGCTAATTCGCGAGCGTGATATAGAGCCTGCGTCAGTGTTTGCATCTCTTCATTTTTCGTCCACTTCGCCGACTGAAAGCCAATGTGGTAGATGGAGCTGCCAACTACGAATCCCGCCGGTTCGAAACCAGCCTCTTTGACGAGCAGAAATTCGTTGACCGAAAGGTCGCTCGTGAAAAGTGTGCGCTTAGCGCCAGTGCCGCGCATCTCCTTGAGGCGTTCTTTGGCATGTTCTGGAATTTCCGGTAAGTCAGGCATATCTTTCTCCCTACTTATTCATCGTCGTCAATATCATCAATATCGTAATCGCTTCCGCCGCTTCCGCCACCATATGCAGTATCAAGCTGAACTGAACTGCGGCTGGCACTGCTCAGATCGAGGATCAGATTTGGTTCGGGAATACTTTCGAGACGTTCATGTTTGCTGCTGATCACAGTTCCCATTACAGTCCAATGCACAAGCATGTCATGGTAAGTGCGATCGTTGACCTCGTATTCGATGTCTTCAATGTCGTAATTCGCTTCCACGCCAATCAAACCGTCGCCACCGTTTTCGTGAATGTGACTTTGCGCCCTCCACATGGCGGTATCTCTGGATTGATAGAACCCCTGCGTGTATGTGTAGACTTCTTGATTGGGAGCCGTGTTCAGTCCGAAGAAATTGTTTCCGACAATAGCTTGTGTTCCGGAGTCTGTATAGATGTAGTATGAGCAAACTCCAAAAGCCAGGGCGAGCGGTCGATATCCTGCCTGGTGGAGCTTCCAGAAGTCTTGACCATTCAGTGCGCTCGTGAAAGGTTCCTGATCTTCATGATAGCCAGGCACTTTGATCGCTGTTCCGACAGCAGTGAATTCTGTTTGCCTTGAACTCCAATCATGACTCTTGATGATGATGCGAACACCGATAATTCCCGAGGCGCCGAGGAGTTGCGCCTCGTGCTGCATGCGGCTAATCGCCAGTCTGCGTGCTTCCAGTTGAGCGTGAGTGATGTTAGTCAACTCGCCTGTGCTGCTCCAGCGCGAGCTGTAAAATCCTGAGAAGCTGACGTTGAAAAACGCTGTGCCCATAACCTGTCCCAGCGTTTTGAAGTTGGACTGACGGCAGAGTAAATACTCGCGTGTGCTCAAGTCGCTCGTAAAAAAGTTATTGCCTAGGGCCTGTTGTTTTTCAATGCGTTCGCGCGCGGCCGGGGGCACCTGACCGTTCGCTAAAGCTTGTAAGGTCGCAGCTTCTCGCTGTTTGCGCGCCTCGTCGTCTTTATTGTTTTTGTTCCAGAAAAACATGCTCTACCCTAGTACGAATTTGTTGAGGGCTCTGCGTGTCTGAGCATTTTTTTCAGACATTGTCTTCAAATTGGCGAGTATGTCTTCGATGCACTGTTCGATCGATATTTCGTTGGTTTTGAGCACCACGCCTCGCACCAACTTCTTAGAGCTGGCAGAAAGTGAACCATGTTTCTGCCTGACGATTTGAAATTGGAAATCATCGAATCTGACGTTTAACTCTTGCAGCGGTCTGTCTTTTGACATAAACCAGCCACCACGTTCAATAGTTACTGCTTCCGGCACTGCGGCTTGAAGCATTTTAGCCAGTTGCTCGAGCATGTCTTTCGCTTGCGCGGTGTCTGACTGCAACGACGCGGCAAGTACATCTAATTGAAGTGCCTGGTCGAATTCGTCAAAATCTGGTGCGGACACAGCAATCTACTCCACGTTAAAAGCAGAACAAAATTAGAACATGCCGGGCTGAATTAAGTATGCAGCTTTTACATACGGGCGCGTTAATTTTTCAAACTGGCTGTTTACAAGTGTTGAATACTGATTTGGCGAAGGCGTCCGCGCCTCGCGATACCCAGGGATCCGCTTTGATCTCGCTTCTGCAAGAGGAGCTTAATTCGTAAAGGTCGAAGATTATTTGGTCAAGTTGAGTTTGTATAGCTTCTTCTTCTTGCTTCCACAGTTCACATTGCTGTCTGTGTAAGGCATGGCTCTTGCTGACGTCGGCACCGTATCTTTGTGTCACGTCGCCTGCATAGCTTGGCGATTTCGGGTCAAAAGTTTCAAGCTCCCTGGCGATGGCTACAGCACGGGCGCTCAAGGCGCTTACTTCTTTTTCGATTTCAATGTCTGGTGGTTTGAATGGCAGCCGTCGAATATCGCCTATCTGGAAATTAACGGTTGGATTCAACACGCCCAAAATCGACCGCACTAGGGATGAATTGAGATATCCAACGATGAACAGAATATCGATTCGAGAGCTGAAAATTGCGGAACTGGCAATATCGAAAACCGCATTTGGTGTCAATAACCTGGCCTTGAAGCCTCTTGTTCCTATGTACGAATAAGTTACTCCAGGCGCGAAATAGTGTTGTTCACCAGGCATTCTGGCTGACTGCCCGCGTTTAACTCTATATTCGCGAATTTCGCGTCCGTCTTCTTTCCAGTGCAACATCAGCGGTGAAGTATGAAACCACTTGTAGCCACCGCCTTTGTCGTAAGGAACGTATTCATGTTTTGCGTCCTGAGGAATGTCATCGAAGCGACTTACAAATTTGCCGTTATTGCAGGTGAAAAGCCCGTTTGTGCATACGATGTCGTGCCCGACTTCAACAATCGGGGCATGTTTGGAAAACAACTGCAATATTTCTTTTGGTGCCCAGAAGGAAAATGGTGATTGCGGCAGAGCCCTGGCTAGTGCGTCTGCATCGTCTCGATTAATCAATTTAGGCGGCAGATCATTGATGCCTGTTGCTTCAGCTTTTGATTTTTCTTCGCTGGTGAGAAGCTGCCAGCACCTTACATCTTCAGTCACTTTGCCGCCTCGCTTGCGAAGCGTCAGCACGGCGGTATTTGTTTTCTCACCGCCCTTGGTGGCAAAAACTCCAGCTCCCAATTGCGCGACTGATTCGATGTGCGCTGTTTCAATTATCGTTTCACGCAGCGGCTGGTATCTCTGGATGGTGAGCACGCTTTGCTGACAAATGGCTGCAAGCCTGCCTCCCGGCTTGAGTAAGCGCAGCCCGAGTTCCAGAAATGCGGCGTAGAGATCGTACTGACTGTTTTGATAGTGCTTTGCTAAGAAGTCCCGAATCGAGTAGGGCATTGTGCGATGACCCAGGTAGGGCGGGTTCATAGCGATGGCATCAAATGCTGAAGGCAGCAATCGGCTCGCTGAGCACTCAGGAGTTTCAGATCCCGAATGCAAAAACCGGTTCGCTGAACTCTGGTGAGGGTCGGCTCCCAATTGCAGGCTGCCTATCGAGCGTGAAGCTTCGCTGTCACCGAAAGTATGAATGGCCGGAATCGGAAGATCTATGAGTCCGACCTGATCGCGTGCTTCGAAGTACAGGGCAAGCCGCGCTAACTCTGCTACGCGTTCATCTACCTCCAGGCCAAAGAGTTGCTCTTCGAAAATCATTTTTAGAGCTTCTTCCTTCTCTTCTTCGAATTTTTCGGCAAGCAAAGTTTGTACGGCAGGCACGAGCAGGTGGCCTGCCCCGCAGGCTGGATCGACAAATACGGCGCGAGGATTGTTATCTATCGCCTCAGTGACCAAAAATTTTGCGATCCAGTCGGGTGTGAACCATTGCGTCAAACTCGGCATATCCGCCGGTTGAGCGCGTGACGCATGACCGTTTTCTACGTTCTTATTAATGCCCGACGCTTTTATGCAGCACTGATGAAACCAGCCCGCCGCCAGCGATTCGTCAAGCGCTGCAATCTCGTCAACGCTGCTAATTGCCTTGACAAGCCAGCCTAGCCGCTTTTCTATAAATGATTGAGCCTGAGGGGTGTCACAAATTTTGAACAGTGCCATGCCACACTGGGCGAAAGATGTGCGGTCTAGCCGCGCCTCCGGCATTCCCTTATCTTTGCCGTATTCCTTTATAAACCTTGCGACAATACTGTCATTTAGCCTCTCTGGCAGCAAACCACGATGTGAAAGTGATGTGCCCGCAATTAGAGCTGAGAGAACCTCATTGGAATGCATGAGTTCAGATGACTCTTTTCGCAAAGTGCGCAGCAACTTCATCATGGCTACGTGCCGATTCTGCTTTTGGCTGATGGGTTGGATGTTTGCGGCGATGGGAGGCATTATTTCTCGGGCAGCCGGTCAGAACTCAAGTTTTGATCCATGAAAGAAAGGCTATGAACGAAAGATTCCAGTTGTCATTTAGTGTATAAATCCAGTAATTCCAATGAATCCAGCGAAATCGGGAGCACCTTATGGTCAAGGCAGGGCTTGAGGACATAGTAGCGGCATCTTCATCCATTTGCGATGTAAATGGCAAAGAGGGTCGTCTCATTTATCAGGGTTACGATATTCATGATCTCGCCGAACACTCAACGTTCGAAGAGACCGTATTTTTATTGTGGAACGGTAGATTGCCCCACAAGCAAGAGTTAGAGACACTTTCAGCGTCACTGCGAAGTAATTACGCAATTCCTGCTGAAGTCGTTAAAGCGATGAAAGCATTTCCA
>WBZN01000765.1_pt1 | contig 15661 bp, 15 predicted proteins | sample 5204281 | NCBI WGS metagenome assembly WBZN01 (sample SAMN12344347, study PRJNA552823) | activated sludge metagenome | biome: Activated sludge suspended growth; feature: Nitrification reactor; material: Wastewater; isolation source: activated sludge from nitrification reactor of wastewater...
CCCAAAATTACAACCTCTTTTGGTTCAGTAGTTATGCGATTTGATAAGTATAGAGCACGCCGGCTGGGTCTGGACGATTTTGTCGGCAGGAGTGGACTTCTGTAGCAACGTCAGGTCGTTTGTAGCGATCTCAGGGCGTTTTGGTCGGTTCGTAGCGGCGGGTCAGATACTCTTCTGTTTCAGCCAGGCTAGAAGGTGTACCGATTTCATAAAACCGCGTATGCACTTCGTATCCCGCCATTTCGCCTCGCTTGATGGTGCGTTCGAATACATCGGAAAGGTCGAAGGCTTGGCTTTCTGAGTATTCGTCGAAGCAGCACTTGCTCAGAATGGAAAGACCATAGTCAATATGTCGCATTTTGGCTGTTGGATTATGTTTGTCATAGATTTCAATTTGTCCGTTTTCGAACAGCACATTGCTTTTGTCCCAACTATTTTCGTTCTGAAGCACTGTCATCAAGCCTTGTTTGCCGCTTTCAAGGAAGCGTTTGTAGACCGGTGCGTATTCGATGTCGAGGAATGTGTCGCCGTAGAGAATTCCAAAACATTCGGGAACCGCTGTTAATGCTGCTTTTATGGCACCGCCGGTACCGAGACGTGTTGGACCATCATAGACGTACTTGACGGAAATTCCGTAGCGCGAACCGTCTCCAACGTAGTCTTCGATTTGTTTGCCCAGGTGTGCAACGCTCAAAACGACCTGGTTAACTCGTTGTTCAGACAGTAGCCTGAGCTGATAGTCAATAAAAGGCTTTCCGGAAATCGGCATCATCGCCTTGGGGGTCTGCTCGGCTATGGCACCGAGTCTGGTGGCGACTCCACCCGCGAGAATTATCGTTGGTGGGAAATCAGGCGACAATTTTTGTACCCTTCAACTCAGACGACAATTTCGTGCGATCGGACTCAGACGACAATCTTGGTTCCCTCAAAGTCAAATCTGAAGCGCACCTCGGTCAGTCCTGCACTGCGCATCGCATGGCGCAGCTTCACTTTTTCTTCGGTGTAGAACATCAAAAATCCGCCGCCGCCAGCACCAATTAATTTCCCGCCAACAGCGCCATTCTTCAATGCTAACTCGTACCAGTCGTCAATGTCTTTGTTCGTCATTGCACCGGATCGCCGTTTTTTATACTGCCAATGTTCGTTCATGAGCAGACCGAACTTGTGCAGGTTGCCGGTTTCAAGGGCGTCTTTGATCTGCAGCCCCAGGTCTTTGACGAAGTGCAAATTCTCGACCATTTCGCTGTCGGATGTTTTTGTTTTTTGATCTTGCTCTTTCAAAATGGATCCAGCCGAGCGTGAATAACCAGTAAAGAAGAGCAGCAAGTTGTCTTCGAAGTTGAATAAATCTTCGTTGGAAAGCTTGAGCGGCCAGGCTTTAACCTCTCCATCTTTCGCAAATTCAAAACAGTTGATGCCGCCGTATGATGCGATATATTGGTCCTGTTTTCCGACAGGTTCTTTCAATAGATCAATCTCGATGTGGCAGGCTTGTTCAGCTAATTCCTGCGGATGAATTAAAGACTTCTTGTAATGGTGCAGCACTTTTAGCAGCGCTGTGGTGAAGCTTCCGGACGAGCCCAACCCCGTTCCAGCGGGAATATCAGCCATGCTGGTCAACTCGAGGCTGAGTTCGCTGATCTCCAGCAGCTTGAGCGCTTCGCGGATAATTGGATGCTGAACGGCACCAATATCTCGCACTCGTTCCATCTGCGAGTATTTGATAATCATGTCATCGACAAACGTCTGGTGAAGCGTGATATAGACATATTTGTCGATTGCACCGGCGATCAAAAATCCACCGTGGTTTTCATAGTAAGACGGCAGGTCAGTGCCACCACCGCCGATGGAAATGCGCAGGGGGCTGCGGGCTATGATCATCGAACACCACCTGCTACGGCTTCGACTGTGCGCTCGTAGATCGTGTTGACGATGCGCAGTGCTTCGCGCGCGTCTTTGGCGCCTGGGTCTGGCTCGCGATCTTGTTCTATATCTTTGATGAATTCTTTGAATTCGAGACTCCATGAAAGGTCTTCACCTGGGAATTGCCAGATCGTCGTTTCGGGCGGACCGAGCTGCGGTAGCATCTTGTAGAATGCGAGTTGCTCAGTACCGTAGCTGCCACCCAGACCGTCGATTTGCAGTTTGCCATGTTGTCCATATATTTCCAGAGAGAATGTGTTTTTCCACTCTGTCCAGCTCACATGTAACCACGCCATCTGATCTCGCTTGGTGCGAAGCATCATGAAGCCGTTGTCCTCGACCGGCATTTGCCAGAAGTAAGTTTTGACGTATCCATCGACATGAACGAAATCGCCAAGCATCCAGCGAGACAGGTCGATCAAATGCATGCCCTGGTCAAGCAGCTCGCCACCACCGCCGATGGCAGGGTCGGCTCGCCATTCTTTCTCATAGCCCAGCCTTCCGCCGTGTCCATAGCGCCCGCGAATGAACATCAGTTGCCCAAGTTCACCCGAGTCGATAATCTTTTTCGCTTTGCGAATGGCAGGGTGGAATCTGTGATTGAAGCCGGTTCGAACCTTCAAATTCTTTTCTTCTGCTAACTCGATGATTGCGTCAAGCTCTTCGAAATGGCGTGCTGCCGGTTTGTCTACCAGAACGTGTTTTCCCGCTTGCAGAGCGGCTAACGTGACACGCGCCAGGTTGTCTGGAGTTGTTGCCACAATCACTGCATCCACATTCTCGTGCGAGACAGCTGCCTCCCATGACTGCATGGGAACAGCGCCGGGATGCAGTCGAGCCAGGGCTTCCGCCTTGTCCATGTCTGTATCAGCCGCCACGGTCAAGTTGTGTCCATTCAGATTTTTTGCGCGTTTCTGCCCGATCAGTCCACAACCAATAATTGCAACGTTCATGTTTAACCCCAATCCTCGCCTCTGTCGGCGGGTACTATACGTCTCAAGGTGTAAATTTCGGATGACTTGAGTTTGTTCAAATGGCTCGACAGTTCTTTCCAGGGATCCCATACGGCGCTGATCAGTTTGCCTGTGATGCCGTCGCTTTCGTCTGCCCCGAGATATACGCAAAGTTCGGCGGCACGCGACATCGAGGCGCCACCATCATCTTTCTGTTTCAGTGACCTTTCGTAGAATTCCTTGCCGACACGATCTGGACCAGCTTCAATGATCTCGTCCAGCAATCTCGTGTTCAGAGCGCCCGGCGCAATTGCGTTTACGTCGATGCCCAATCCCAGCGTTTCGTGTGCCATGGTTTCGGTGAGTCGCACGATTGCAGCTTTGGCCGCCGCGTAGGCGCTCAGGCGCGGTAGGGGAGCCGTGGCGCCGCCACCAGACATGTTGATTATCTTTCCTGCTTTGTTAGCTTTGAAATGTGGCAACAAAGCGCGACACATCAAAACTGGACCGTACAAATTGATTTCGATCGAGCGGGTCCACTCATCCCAGTCGACCTCTTCAATGCATCCTTTCGGTCCGTAGACTCCTGCGTTGTTTACCAGAATGTCAATGCGTGGATTTTTCTCCAACGCGAAATCAGTCAACCGTTCGACATCTTTTACTTTGGAAACATCGATGGCAAGCCGATTCAGTCGTTGCGCGTTTGCGTCAATTATTGGTGCGAGTTCATCGTAAGTTTCTTCGAGAAGCTTTTCGTTGCGCGCGCAGATCACTAAATTCGCGCCCGCTTCCAAATATGCTCTGGCGCAAACTTTTCCCAGACCCTGATTTGCGCCTGTGATAATCGCGGTTTTGCTCGCTAGTGGCTTCGTTGTTGTCTGACTCATGGTTTGCCCACCGTCAAGTAATCGATTTTCTTTTCGTTAGCAAAATTCTTTTTCAAGAATGCGTTCGCATCAAGAACGATTGGGCGCTGCATCCAGGTGGTGAGCTGTTCTGCCGTAATCTCGTTGAACTCGGGCCACTCGGTGGCGACAACAACTGCATTGGCACCATTGACAGCCTCGCGAATGGATTTCTTGAGCTGTATGGAACTGTGTCGTTCATCGGGGAGTGCCGAAATAGCTGGATCGTGAGCATGTACCGTAGAGCCCTGTTCTAGCAGCCATTCGCACAGCTCCACCGCACTGGATCGTCGGAGTGTGTCTGTGCCTGGTTTGTAAGTCAATCCCAGTACCGCAATCACTTTTCCATCCAGGTTATGCAGCTTTTCTTGCAGGCGGCGAGCTGGCCAGTGCTTGTGCTCTTCATTGCTCAGCCGCACCGCAGATAGTATCGGAGTTTTCAGTCCATTCTCGTGTGCCAACTGGTTGAGAAATTCTACGTCTCTGGCTAGAGTGCCTCCAGCGAAGGCGGCGCCGGGTCCCAGATACGCTTTGGGACCGATGCGTGCTTCGCTCTTCAGTCCCTTTTCCACTTCTTTAGCGTCGGCACCAACGCGTTCACAGACTGAGGCGATCTCGTTGATAAAAGTGATGGAAAGGGCAAAGAATGCGTTCAGAGCATGCTTTGTCATCTCGGCCGATTCAATACTCATCCAGACGATATTGTCTGTGAAGGGCTTGACCAAATCGAGCACTTTCAAACGTGCAGTCTCATGTGAGATGCCAACTACAACCCGGTCGGGCTCCATAAACACCTGGATTGCTTTTCCAAGGCGTAAATTTTCAGGGCTGTAAGCAAACAGCAAATTCTTTTCAGGATGTGTTTTGGTGGCATAGTCAATCATCGATCTGGTGAAACCCACCGGAACCTGGGATGAAATCAGGATAAGGGTTTCGGGCTGCAAATGTTGCAAGACGGCGTAGATTTTTTGTTGAACGAAATCCACATCGGCGCGGTCTTGATCGTCAACGGGGGTGTCGTAAGTGATCCAAACAAGGTCGGCATCTGCAGCCGATGAAGGGTCTGAGCTAAAACGCAGTAAACCTGCTTGCACTGCGGCTTTGCAGGTCTCTTCCAGTCCCGGTTCTGCAATGGGTGGTTTGCCCAGAACGAGGTCAGCGATGACACCGCGATCATCATCGATGCCGACGACTTCGTGCCCGGCTTTGCCCAGGCAAGCCGCAATGACCGTTCCCAAATGCCACAATCCGACTACCGCTACTTTCATTCTTGCTTGAGCAGTTCCATGTTGAGGTGGTCTCTCTTTGCTTGGTAGTAAAGCGTCTGATGCTCAACGCCTGGCTCAGAAGCAACGCTTTGCTTAGAAGCATCGCCTGGCTTAGAAGCATTGCCTGGCTTAGAGCATCGCAGGCTGGCGAGCGATCGGTTGCTAAGGAATGTCTCGAATTCGCTAGAGAAGTTATCATATTTCGGTTGAATTTCGGCGTCTTCAAGCGCCACTCTTTACGCTAGGGTCACAGTCCGGAGCATCGTCCCCGGCTGTTTTTAGTACGCATGGAGCTGATAAATAGCTCGCGAGGGTAGCTGCGGGGCGTTTTATAGGGGCATTAAGTTGCTTTTACGCATGGTCGCGGGTTCACACATTGTCGTAGGATCTTGGCATCACATCTTGTCCCGCAGGTCGAGCGTTGTTGGTGTCCCGAGCAATCAATCAAGATACGACTGTCGACTCAGACAATGTGTCGGGCGGTTCGCCGCTGCGTAGATTTGCTCCAATTGCGCTTCCTCTGGTCGCGATTCTCTTCGGTGCGCTGATTCCGATATGGTTCGCATTCGAGCACAGAATTCCGACTATTGATGAATCGGGACATATCCTCAATGCCTTCACCTACGCTGATTTGTTCAGGCACCCGCGCTTGCTGCGCGCGGATTGGTGGCATCACTTAATGACGGTCAACAGTTTTTACCCGCCCTTTGCGCACATGACGAACGGCGTCTTCAAGGCTTTCTTTGGAGCGAGCAGAGCGGTGGACATCGCCGTTCTGACGATCTTCAATATCGCCCTCACTCTTAGTGTCTACGGAATCGCGATGCGACTTACCCGTTCGTATGCCTCGGCTCTTCTTTCTGCTGTGGTAATCAATCTCTATCCTGAGTTGGCGTTGCTAAATCGAGCATTCTGGCTGGATTTCCCTCTTACTGCGATGGTCGGAGTAGGACTGTTTTCGTTATTTCATTTTCGTGCGCAGCCGTCTTGGTCGCGAGCTTGCATTGCCGGTGTCGCTCTTGGTGCTGCCTGTATGACCAAGCAAATAGCCGTGGCATACTTGGTTTTGCCTGCTGTCGCGGTATTTGCGGAGTCGCTGATCGGTCTAGGAAAGTCATTTGGAACTGCTGCAAAGCTAGTCCTGGTCGGTGCAATTACAGCTGCCATCAGCGCGCCCTGGTTTCTGCTAAATGCAGAAAAGGCGAAACTCATGGCTGATGATTGCGCTGTTCACATCACTCATACACAGTCCTTCTCCGATAACTTGATGCATTATTGTCAGGTTCTGCCCGCCACCATGTCACCACTTTTGATGGCAGTTTTCGTCGTTGCGCTGTTTGCTGCTCGAAAGATTATCAGGAAACAACTCTATCCACTGCTGTTTTCCGCCGTAGGTGGAGTGCTTGCAGTCTGCACGCTTGGCTGGATATTGCCGAAGCCTCAATATATCGCGCCCGCACTAATTACGACCGCTGTTATCTCCGGTTGTTTCCTCGCTCAGTTGTTTGACAATCAGAACAAGTGGATGAAGCGCGCGGGAACAATTATTTTGTTGGCGGGGATTGTGCAGATATTTTCTCTGGAATTTGCACCATATCCGCTATCAACTCCGGCATTGCTCGCAGATTTTGGTAGAGCCGCTGGAAACACCATCGCCGAGCCCCGTCTTGGGATTGTGCGAGTTAATGCGCGCCCGGACGTAGATTGGGGGCAATACTGGGCGATGCGAGAGATCGACAAGATGGACAACGGGAAAAAGGTCTATCTCAATATTTTGTCCAATTCACCCGATTTAAATGTCCACACTTTCGAATTGATAGGGCACGATTTGAATTCTTCCGTAATCCCGACGACATCACGGAATTACACCATAGGAGGTGACAAGGTGACGTTCTCGCCGACTGAAGCACTGTATTATCCGTGGTATCTAATTCAGAGCGAAAGTCATTATCAAGGCTTCGTAGACGAAGCTTCTGAAAAGGCATACGACCGGCTAAAAAACTTTGTTCAATCTGACTCGCGTTTCAAACTGATTGGAACCCATCACTTGCCGGACGGAACGACTATCAGCCTCTACCGGCAGAATTGAAGCTCTCTAGATCCGGCCTTACATCAAGGTAATTAAATTGATGACAAAAGTGCGATATATGTTCTTGATACGCGACGTCAGAGCCGGTAGCCAGTTGTCTAAGTTGGTAAAGTCTTAAGTGTAAGTTGATAAATTAATCAGTTTGCTCGTGATTTAAATGTAACACTAGAGCAGAGCACTTTGCTTTTGAGATCTTGGCATCCCTCGTTGCGATTCATTTTGATGAACTTATAGTCAAATACGATGCACGAAATAAGCATCCGCTTCAGGTGCATTTCAAACAAGAACGCCGGTCGAAACAGCCCGTAGATAGCGATATTAGGTACGGTATTCGCTAAATATTGAATCGACACTAGCACCGAAATTAGAACCGAAATTAGAACCAAAACGTGAGCAGTCAAGGTTACTTCTGCACGTTATGCTCACTTTTTTCGCGTAGGCTACGACAAAGCCGCATTCGTTCGAACTTATCACTGATTTGAAAGGTATCCCATGTTATTTGTTCGTTTTCTTGCGTGGACAATTTTTTCTTGTGTGCTCATGTCATTTGTCGAACATCAAGTTCACGCAAAAATGATGCATAAGCCGTTTTTCTTAAGTAGCAGATTCTCGGCATTTAAAAAGGTCTTTCTTCATCACGCCACTCTCCACCACGGAACCTATGCCGTGCAGTTTGCCGATCAGCCCGTACCTTCCGGAGAAGACAAAGGCATTCGGCTCAGCGTTCTCGAAGGCGTGACGGAATCTCTGTTGTTTGCGTTGCCCCTTGCTTTTGTTTCTGTAACCGGTGCCATTTCATTTGTTTTTGTGGTGGCGCTTCATCACACGATTTGGAACATGATTCATCTTGAAATGCACAAGCCCGAACAGCGCTTTTTCAGTCAGTGGCCAGTTTACAAATATCTGGCGCGGCACCACCTCATGCATCACAAGTATCCATCCAAAAACATGAATGTTGTCTTTCCACTGGCTGACTTCGTACTTGGTACCAATGTCAGCCCTAGAAGAAGTGACCTCGTGGAGTTCCATCGCGCCAAATTATTGCGCAGACAGAAAATCTCAAGTATTCCGCAATTTGATTGAGGTTGGGCAGGATGTGTCCGCTGGATGAGTGCATCTTTGACACAAAAATTACTCTTGTTGCCAGTTCACAGCAAGCCTTAACTCATTTATCGAATACTCTCGAAGGTTTGGGCTGGAACATAGTAGAACGATGTCGTGATGGTCTCACAGGGCAGCTGTTCGAGCATGGTTATCATAGTATTGTCGTCACATCTGTTCCGATCGGTGAATCGGTAGCGGAGTTACTGGTAACGCTATGTTCCTCTCAAGAGTTTGAGCATCTGACGATTCATGCCATTAATGCGCTTAACGGAATGACTTTGCTCGAAAATCAATAATCCTCCGGCAGTCAGAATTCTCCCATGTCACGCAGTTGTCACAAGGTTGTCACGTCGTTTCGTTTATACATGCAGCGGAGATGCCTTTTCTCCGCAAGAACTTCCGAGACAACCTTTGTTGTCTGAACTCTTGTGCCCCTGCCCGATTTTACTAGGAGCTACTTATGAGCTTTAAACAACAATTACTAGAGAACCCTTCTGAAAGAATTAGTAACGGTGACAAGATCGACGTGTTCGAGAGTGCACGCACAGGAATCTACGATCCAAGCAATCATGAGTTTTTCAAACACCTGGACAAACATCTGAAGGATGTAACTGGATTATTGCCGCAAATCGATTTGACTGGATTCAGCCAGGAATCAAAGGATCATTCCACAGGTCTAGAAAAAGCCTGGCACCATGTGCAAGAGTTTTTCGGCAAGCACCATCAAACGCTTGATGAACAAGTTCAGGAAAAAGTCGTCGAGCATATGAAAAATAGCAAGGAGCCTGGCGAGCAAGCCAAATACAAAGCATACGAAGAAGAAGAAAAAGCTATGCAAAAATACAAAGATGATGTTCATCGATGGGGAATGCAAGCCACAATTCTGTCTGGTGATTATCCGGAGCCGCCGAAATGCCCAATGCATGAGCTCGTTCAACAGCGCGCTCGCGAGCAAGAGAAAAAGATCACCGCTGAAGTTCGTTCACATATGACTCCTGAGCAAATCGCAAAGGTTGATGCCGACGCCAAAAAATATGCGGAAGGCGTACAAGAGGCGCACACAATCCACAATCCGCTTGGCACTGGTGAAGGCTTCAAAACTCCTCCACCACCCAGTGCTGATCTTGCAAAGTACTGGCGCCTTATTCAAGAACAGACCGACATAGATACGTTTCACTAAAGAGTTTGGAGCTTCATAACCTGGAACGCTGATGAATTCTGCGTTCCAGTTCGAAGCGTCAATAACTTCGGCTCGATGTCCAAAAAACTCTGCGCTCGTATATAACCAAAACGGAGCCCGCAAGGACAACTCCTTATTACCAGATTCTCACTGCCGAAGTTGCCAGGCAACTTGGGGAGGTTACTATGCAATCACTCTTCGTGGTGATGCTGTTAGCTATAGCGTGTTCATTTTGTCCGTGTACTGCGCAGAATCATTCAGGTTCTGCACAACGAACTGCCAGAAATCAGCTTGCGTACAATTTGCCGGATCAAAACCAAAGCGCTGTTTCGCAGCAGAACTCTTACAACCCTTACTACAACTCTTACAACAACTCTAACAACAACAACAATCCTTACTACAACTCAGCCAGCCTCGGAGGAAATACTCAGCCAACATCAAGTGCTTGGAGCGATCCCGCAGCACAGCTTCCAAGCCAACAGCTTCCAAGCCAACAGCTTCCGAGCGAACAGCTTCAAAGTGCACAGCCAGGCACCTGGACACCTGCACAGAATGGGGTTGCCAATGCTTACAACTTCTCAGATTTATCGGCAGGTCAAACAAGCAGTTCCTCTGTTGGTCGCGGCTTGGCTCCGTCATACGGCAGCTACGCAATGACCGACGCCGAGATACTTGCTGCTCGCCGTGCCATTTTGAGCGGAAGTTTCTTCAGTTACCATGGCACCCAGAGCAGTCGAAATAGTCGGAATCGATGATTCTGCGCTGGGAATATCCACCAATATCGGGTATGTTTTTTATGACAGATACGGGATTGGTGGATGCCGGCCGGAGATTCAGAACGAGAACTTACTGACGTTGTCGCATCGTTAGAATACGCTGCGCAGGCTTTTAAACAGAAGAATTACAGCGCAGCTGAGCCTATCTATCGACGTGCCTTCGAGGTCCTCGAGCGCAACTTCGGTGCGGGCGATCCCGACACGATTGCCTGCCTGCAGAGCTTAGGCGACATTTACTACCAGATGGGGCGCTATGCGGATGCTATGCCGCACTACAAGCGCTTGCTCGTCATCGGCGAGAAAGTGCTGGGGCGCAAACATCCCCGGGTAATCGACATGGTTTTGCGCCTGGCTGCGACCTACCAGCAACTTGGACTAAACGACGATGCTGAGACTTTATTTCGCCGCGCCAACACGATGTCTCAATCATCGATGTCCACGTTGAACAATCCGTTGCCTGATGTTAAGCCTTCGCAGGCGATTTCATCCGCCTCGCTGAACGCGATTGCAACACCGCCTTCATTATCGCGGCAAACGAATACGCGACTTCAGGGCCATCAGCCGCCGAAGCCGCAGCGTACAAATTCGCGTATTCCCGCTGAGATGCCGCCGAAGCCTGGACAAAGTAAGTCTCGCTTTGCGGAAGATGCTCAGCCTGCGTCTGGACCTATGCGTAAAAACGTCGGTCGCTTCGATGACGTCGATGAACCGCCGCAACCTCCGCGCAACAACAAGAAAAATGAGGGGAGCAAGAGCGATCCCGGTCAAAATATGTTTATTCTGATGCGCCGCTCGGCCGGAGTAGTCATCTCACTTGTGGTTGTAGGCGTTCTCATTTTTTGCGGCTACATGATGCTGAAGGCGTTGAATACTAGTTCTGCAAAACCGACGCAACTAAACCACCTGAAAGGTTCATCCTACAAAACGTCTGATGGTCAAATCGATCTGAATATTTCCAGCAACGGCGATCCTACATACAAAGTTGGAAATCAAACCTATGCCGCTACAGTAACGGCTATGGGACCGGATTTGATGGATTTCAAAGAATCCATTTTAAGTTCACTATTGAATAAGGAAGTTTGGTTTGAAGAAACCCCGCTTGGGTTGCGCCGCGAAGATGGAACTGTTCTGTATGCAAAAAATGGTCCCGAACTGAAAGTGGTGCGCCAACTGGATCTGATATCAAAGATTGCCAATTCATGGTTTCAGCAACGACGTGAGTATCCAGGTCATCAGGGCGATATTCTGCTTGGCGATTTATCTCAAAATCCAGTCAGCCTCAAACCGGAAATGCCTTCAGTCGATCGACTCGAAAGTGGAAGCGATAACGTACAAGATTTTGTCGACGTTCCCGTCAACAACTTGCCTATGGAAAAAATTCTGGAATCTGTGGAAACCCCGAATTGGCTGAGAGAAGCAGCTCCTTATGGCGGCGGAATTCATTGCTTACATGCAACGCAAAAATTGCCGTCCGGCGAAGTGCGGAAATTTTTTGCACATGCTTTCGATCGCAACGGTAAATTTATAGCTGGCTCAAGACCTGGTACCGTGTATCTCATCGCTTACAGCAACGGCAAGCAATACCTGCCCGAGCCGATAAGCGCGGCTAAAATCGGTCGTCCTCCTCGGCTCTGCGTGGTGCAACTGCCCAGTAACACACCGATTTGGCTTCTGCATTACTTCACGCCGATATTTTGCATGAGCATGGCCCTGATGTTTTTCATGGCGGGTAAAGCTTCAAAGTCCGCTAATCAGCGGGATAGCGGGGTGCCGATGGCCAGCCGCATCGGAGTTGTGTTCTTGTTCATCGGCTTGTTGTGGGTAGTTGGTTACTTCGTTCCGTAATTGGTTATGTCGTTCTGTAATTGGTCACTTCGTTCCGTAATTGGCTACTTCGTTCCGTAACGAGGGTGAACTTCCTCCCCCACACTTTGCAAAAGTTGAAATCAACTTGCCATTCTCCTCCCTTGTGCTAACATTGCAGGTCACTGGTAGAAACCGAAAGGCACTCCTCGGAACAATGAGTCATACCGATACAATCCAGATTAGCTTCAAAGGTTGGTGGCGCTGGTCGCAACAGCCAGGTAAGCTTATGCCGGGTTGGTAGTCCTTATAAAACGCCAAACCCAATTCATTGACCGCGAGCTTACCCGACATGGTGCTTGCGGTCTTTTTGTTTTTGTCTCGGAGATATGGAAATGCAACAACCTACCATCAACAAGTCAAACTCGCCTGGTTCCGAGAATGTGCGGACCGCGGTTATTACCGTCGCGTCCGATTTTGGAACACCGGTTTCTGTTTTCAATAATCTCAGCCAATTATCCAAAGATGGATTTCTTTTCGAGAGTACTGAGGGCGACGGACGACTGGCTCGGTTCTCGCTGGTCGGGATCGACCCAGTGCGCACGATCTCGATAAAAGGAAACTCCGCCGAGATCACAGAGCATGACGGCACTGTAAACAGAATTGATGTGACTGATCCAATCGAACTGTTGCGAGGTCAGGTAGACGATTTCGTCAACAGCAATTTTGGTGGCGAACAGGAACTGCGGAAGTTTTTGAAAGGCTCGATCATCCAGAAACTGGAGCTGCCTTTTATTGGCGGATTAGTGGGATACATGGGATACGGCGTCGTCAGCGCGCTGGAAAAAATTCCTCGTCAGAGTTCCGCACCCTTTGATGTTCCTGATGCTCGATATGGTCTGTATGACTCAGTCGTTATTTTCGATCAACAATATCGCAAAGTTTCATTTGTTTCGCACCGTGGAGAAGCCCATGCCAGGCAGCTTCTGGAGAAGGCGTTCTCACCCGTGCAACTGCCGCCGCAAGAAATTCCATCGCAACCGCTGAATGAAACGCAAATCTTTGAGAATGTTTCGGGACCATTTACCGAAAAACAATTTACCGATGCGGTGCGGTCAACTAAGGAATATATCGCCGAAGGACAGGCGTTTCAGATAGTCTTGTCTCAGCGGTTTTCGGCTCCGTGCGCAAGTCCCGCCATTAATATCTATCGCGCTCTTCAAGCGACAAATCCTTCTCCATACGCGTACTTTTTGAAGTGTCCTGACTTCGTCTATTTGGGATCGTCGCCGGAAACATTTGTCAGGTCGCAGAATGGGAACGTCTTGCTGCGAGCCATTGCTGGTACGCGTCCGCGCGGAGCTGATGAGGAGTCTGACAATCAACTCGCAGTGGAATTAAAGGCTGACGAAAAGGAGATGGCGGAGCACCGCATGCTTGTCGACCTTGGTCGAAATGACCTTGGACGTATCTGCGCCCCGGGTTCAGTGACGGTCGGTGAGATCGCCTGTTTGACAAGGTATACGCATGTTATGCACCTGTTCACCGAGGTGCATGGAACTCTGGCGAAAGGTAAAAGTTGTTTTGATGCTTTTCGCAGCTGCTTTCCGGCGGGCACTGTATCTGGTGCCCCTAAAATCAGGGCAATGCAGTTGTTGTCCAAGCTAGAACCCGAACAAAGAGGCATCTATTCAGGTGCTGTCGGATATTTTGACTTTCTCGGAAACATGGACGGAGCTATCGCTATTCGCTCTGCGCTAGTTAAAGATGGGCAAGTGCACGTCAACGCCGGAGCGGGAATAGTCTACGACTCCGACCCGACCATGGAATATCGAGAGACGCGCAACAAAGCTAAAAGCTTGCTGCAAGCCGTTAAATACGCGGAGGTAAGCAGCAAGTGAACCTCCTAATCATTGACAACTATGACTCCTTTACCTTCAATCTTTTCCAGATGCTGCAACCACTAGTCTCTGAGCCGATCAAGGTTTTTCGGAACGACGAAATAAGTTTTGATGAATTGCAAAGTCTGAAGCCCGACCGAGTCGTCATGTCGCCCGGCCCCGGGCACCCTGGCAATGATGCGGACTTTGGAGTTTGCAAAGACGTGATTTTAAATCGTAAGAGGCTGAATGCGGCTATCCTCGGTGTCTGTCTCGGGCACCAGGGCATCGTGCATCACCTGGGTGGAAAGGTAATTCGCGCTCCCCAGATAATTCATGGAAAGACGAGCAAAATTCGCTTGACGGGACAAACTCCACTTTTCGCTGGTATTGGCGATGAATTCGAAGCAATGCGGTATCATTCTCTGATCGCAGAGACTGAATCGGTGCCTGACGAGATCACCGTAACGGCTCAAGAACAAAGCCTGGGGCTGATTATGGCGCTTCAGCATAAAACCGATCGACTTTACGGTGTGCAGTTTCACCCTGAATCAATTGGGACCCCGCAGGGACATAAAATGCTGAAAAACTTCGTGGAAAAATGCTGAAGATGCAAATGGTTTTCGTCCACTCAATGCTGAGAGATTTATTTGGATAATGTTGTCTGAATCGATGATCGCTAGCCTGGTTGATTGCGAGTTGCCTGACGAGAAAATTCGCCAGGTGCTGCTTGAATTGAGCAGTGACAGAATCGATTTGCGCATCTTGACCGCGTTCATAAAATCGGTCAAGGAAAAATGCGCTTTCAAATTTGACGGCACGCTTGATGCGCTGGATTGTAGCGGGACTGGCGGAAGTGGCTTGCCGCACTTCAACACTTCAACGACCGTGGCGTTTGTTCTTGCTGCGGGCGGCGTTAAAGTCGCCAAGTTCGGAAATCGTGCCTCAAGCAGTTTGAGCGGAAGTTTTGATTTGCTGGAAGCGCTGGGAATTCCTGCATCAATTCCATTTGAACATGTGAACGAATTGCTTGACAGTGTGGGTCTGGTGTTTCTGTACGCTCCTCACTACTATCCGGCACTGGCGAAGCTCGCAGCGATTCGGCGCAGCCTTCCTGGTCCAAGTATTTTCAATTCTATTGGACCTTTGCTTCATCCACTTAATCCCAAGTTTCGTGTGATGGGAACCAGTGATGCACTTGTTCAGAAGTTGGTCGCGGATTACTTGCTTGCAGATCCGCACACCGAGCGAGCTGTTGTTGTTCGCTCAGAGCGAGGTCTGGACGAATTTGACCCATGTACTACGAGTAATTACATCGAAATTCGAGATGGCAAATCACAGGTCCATGAGCTGCCGCCGATTGATGATATTGAGGAAGACCAGGACATTATGACACCCGAATACAGTCATGAAGTCTTCCACCAGGTGCTGGTCGGCAGCGCCGAGCCATACTTTATGCAATTGGTCTGGCGAAATGCAGCAGCCGGATTTATGCTGGCGGGCAAAGCCGGCACCATCGACGATGGCGTGGCGGTGGCGAAGGAATTGTTGCTTACAGGTGCAGTTGCTGCAAAATATGAGGAATGCCGGAGGTCTTATGCCTGGTTCGCTGGTTGACATTGTAGAGAACAAGAAGACGGAGCTTTCATCGCGCATGCGCACGCGCGACCTGGAATCGTTCCGACACAAGGTTCGTAAGGCGAACTATGAGTTCTCCTCGGCATTGAGCCAGTCGGGCGTCAACTTGATTTGTGAGCTGAAGCCCAAGTCACCGTCGGCT
>WBZN01001280.1_pt1 | contig 15660 bp, 16 predicted proteins | sample 5204281 | NCBI WGS metagenome assembly WBZN01 (sample SAMN12344347, study PRJNA552823) | activated sludge metagenome | biome: Activated sludge suspended growth; feature: Nitrification reactor; material: Wastewater; isolation source: activated sludge from nitrification reactor of wastewater...
TCTCTCCGGCGACGAGTCGAAGACCGACGCCCTCTATCTCCCGCCGACCTTGGGAAGGAGTCTCCAGGGAAAAGCCCTGGAGGAAGTGCTGTTTATGCGGGACGAGATGGCGAACATGGTGTGGGCGGTAGAGCGGACGATGGAAAGTGCGCTTGGCCGTCCCCTCAATCAGTCAGAGTCCTACTTCCGCTCACCCGACAGAGAGAAGACTCCTCCACCAGTTGGGCCGAACGCGAGTCTGACCAGGCTCTATAAACTGGCCTCCGAAGTTCCTTCCCACTGGGTGCCGATGCTGCCGGTTCCAATCCAACCAGGTCGTGCCGATCGCCTCGGATTCACAACTGGACGACAACCACAGGGGAGAATTATGAGAGAGCTCAACCAATCAGGCAAGCCCTTGTTTGGTGAGGAAGTGCCCCGCGAGGGAGTCCGTATCTCGCGCGCCTATCAGTACACGCGCTGGACAAACGGCCAAACCTATCTCTGGGTTGGACGGCGCAATGAAGTCGGTTGGGGTGAGGGGTCGAGCGGATTGCTCTTTGATCAACTAGTCATCCCAAAACCTGGCGACGAAAGCCGGACCTAAGACACCACGTATCGATTACGACCACGAGCAACAACTGTGCAGTCCAAGCCATGCTTTTCTTTACCAGAGGAGCCGACTGATGAGTAGCGAAGACAAATGGTACATCTCGGGACCGTTGGCTATTGGAACATCAGAACCAATGGGCCAATTAACTGTAGAAGGAATCGCACAGCCAAATCAGGGGCGACTCACATTTTTCTCAGCTAGCGCAGATGTGGAATACGATGGCGGGAAAGATGGTGTTTTTGTTTTTAGAAATACCGCCCCTAATGGCAAGACCGCATTCGTTGGCGGAAACCATGGTATCGGCACAGATGATCCAACCCACCCGCTTCATGTCAAAACCAATTGGGGCTTTCTAGCCCTGGACACTAATGCAGCTGGTCAAGATTCTGGAATTCGGCTGATGGAGGGCGGCGCTGTAAAATGGCATATTTATAATTCAGCGTTGGCTAAGAAGCTGTTTATTGATCGGGACGGTTTGCATGGTTCCCTTACCATTGATGGGTCCGGCAATGTCGGCATAGGGACCCCCGATCCCACTCACCCGCTTCATGTCAAAACCAATTGGGGCTTTCTAGCCCTGGACACTAATGCAGCTGGTCAAGATTCTGGAATTCGGCTGATGGAGGGCGGCGCTGTAAAATGGCATATTTATAATTCAGCGTCGGCTAAGAAGCTGTTTGTTGATCGGGACGGTTTACATGGCTCTGTTACCATTGACCAGTCCGGAAACGTCGGCATCGGAACGACGGACCCCAGGAAAGGCAAACTGGTTGTTGATGGAGGGAAACTAGCTGTCAACTCAGGAAATCTCACAACTTGGCCTCCCGGTTGGGGAGATGGCATCCATACCTGGGATCTTTACGGAGAAGGGACTGTTGGCGCTGGGAAAAATGGGAAGGTCAATACTTATCTCAGCAGTGACGGCAACGGATATTTTAGTGGCAAACTGACAGTGGAAGGCGATCTTACAATTGGCTCTGCTAAAACTATTTCCAGCCCCGGTCGGCTGCATATCTCAGGCGATGCGGACCTTTATCTGCTCAACAAAGGAGGGGTGGTTGTAAGTCGCGCGTGGGGAGGCAATGGGAGTCTGGAAATTGATGGAGCGTTGATTACTCATCCAATAAGTGCCGACCAAGCTAAATCTATACTGGCTGATAAGGCTGACGGTACTGCAGTAGTGGCTTCCGCGGGAGGAGTCTCTGAGTCTAGAGTTGACTTTTATTATAAGTACAAGGGCGAAGTCCATTTAGCAAAGCTTTTCGGTGGTCATATAGGCTGATCATCATCGCCATGACTTTCGAGTAAGACGACCGGCCGAAAGGAGCCAGTCCGACATGAAAAGAAGTACAAGAAATAATCCTTCATGACTGAGCCCAACCAATATCATGCATCTCTGGGTGATCACTATTTTTATTTAGAAGAGAGGAAGTCTGTATGCGAGGACAATTGATTCGGCGGTTGGAAGAATTGAAAAGAGAATTTACCGAAGGACAAAAACGAGCGTCGGAGTTAGAGCAGCAGCAGGCGACGCTTCACCAAACTCTGTTGCGCATCAGCGGCGCGATTCAGGTATTGGAAGAGGAACTCAAGGTTCAGTCCCAGGACACGGCACTCAACAATGGGACGTCGGTCAGTGACGCCGCTCAGGCGGATCTGAGCCTGGTAAATGGTTCTCGTGAGCACGTCGCCCCATAGGACTCACCTGCATATTTTCCTATTCGAGGCAATTCGGTGAGCACTGCTTGTAGGGCCTATCTGAGATTCGAAGAATTTATGAGCAGTTTTTGATAGTAGCCGACAACAACGATTTCATAGGAACATACGATGCCTAGAGGCAAATGAGGCGAATCTGCTCCCATTGCACATCGGTCAGCTGACGCCACGCCAGCGTCTTCCTTTCCCGAAAGGCAGTCATGGCGCGGAGTTTACTCCTTTTTTGAGGTTTTGAAATGACTTGTAGTGCATATGGAGCAACCGTTGGATTTGTCATCACGATATTCGAACCACCCACTGATGGCTGCAAGAGAGGCATTGGTCTTCCGATAATGGTGGTGCGACTGCGGCGACTTGAGGCGAGAGTGTAAATATCTCTGCAATAACTTTTTGAAAGGACCATTCATATGGCTCCCGAGTTCCCTGTTTTCCTGCTCGCTTTCACGCTGCGAATGGAAGCAACGTCCCTTATCGCTGAATTAGAGAATGTAGAACGCGCCGGCAATGCCAGGATTCGGGCCCGCTGGTCCGAGCGATCGCCCGCGCACGGTTTTCGTCCGGTCGGCGGTGGTGTTCTGCACGTGGAGGAAACAACCGACGTTCTGTTCCTCGAACCACGGCAAGTTCAATTAGATGAACTTGGGAACTCGAGATACCGGTGGATCCAAGGCACGCCCGCGGACGTCCCCTTTGTTATGATTGCAGTTGTTTTTCCTCGTGGCTACACATTCAGGGCGCCAAACGTACCACCAGAATCGTCCAAGGTTTTCAATGGCCAGATCTCGGCATACTGGTGTTTGCGCGGCAATGATTTAGGGCGAACTCTTCTCGAGTGGACCGTTCTACCACTTGAACGAAGCGCTGATGACGAAGTCCGATTTCTCAATGGGAGATCAACCCTCGAACAACTCCCAGGAGCCGCGGCAATTGATGTTGATACCCCGCGATCTCCTTTAAATGTCGGCCTCAGCATTTTCATTTGTCATTCGTCGCAGGACAAGCCGTACGTTCGGGAGATTTATCGTCAACTCAAGAAAGACGGACACGTGCCATGGTTGGACGAAGAGGATATTTTGCCGGGTGAGAAGTGGGAAACTGCCATCACTGACGCAGTCCGATCAAGCAACGTTGTTCTTGTCTGTCTATCAAAGCAAAGCATCAACAAAGAGGGTTTTCTTCAAAAAGAAATTTCGGAAGTTCTCCAAGTGGCGGAAGAAAAACCCGAGGGCACCATCTTTGTGATACCTCTGCGACTCGAAGAGGCCCCCGTACCCAGGCGCCTTTCACAATGGCAGTGGCTCGACTATTTCCACGAGTCTGCACACAAACGGCTACTTTGCTCGCTTGCCAAGCGAGCGGCTCAGCTGCCTCGTGTGTAAGAGCTGCAGATAGGCTCTTTTCGACATGCTGTAGTGCTCTTCTGCAATCAAGCCGCCTGACTTGACTCCTGTGTTCTATGCTCGCGAGGTGGGTTCTATGCGTGGCTGATGCGGCCACGTAGCCAGTGCGCTCGTCACGAGAAAGTGTTGGGCGCCAAGATTTGGATAAGTGACCTTCAGAGCAATAGGGCCTGCGGCGCGAGGCGTGTGGGCGCGATATACTGCTTGCTAGGGATGCCTGTGCGGATCAAACGGCTGATGCGGCAACAGGCCTTGCGGACATGGCCTAAACTGCGTCGAATGCCCGTCAATGCTGGCACGCAGGTGCTAAGCTCGGTCTCGCCGAATTTGCTCAATCGCCTGTCCATGCAGGCAACGATGACAGCAGGTCACCGATATGTTGGTGATGGCGATCTGGCAGCGAGGCAAGCCCGAGGCCGTGTTGCACCAGTGAGCCGCTCCAGCGATTGCTGGCAGACCAAGACCTCGCTTGTAGCATGAGCCGCTCCGGCAACTGCTGGGACAACGCGGCGATCCAAAGCTTCTTCTCTTCGCTGAAGACCGCACGACGCGGACCTCCTACGCACACGAATCCAAACCGGGAGAGGTCCCGTCGTGAGAGGAAGAAAGTAATCAACCCGAAGTGTGCTAATGCCAACCTGTCTCAGTGAAGGGGTTCACTTCTTCGGCATGTGACATTTGTGAGAGTGCAGATGAACGACAACCTTCGGCCTGGTATACTCGAAAGCCCTGCTGTTGCGAAATAGGCGCTGGCACCAATTCTACGAGGAGCATGAATGGCCAAGCTTTATCTTTCTTACAAGAACGAAGATGCGTCACTAGCAAAGGCTTTAGCCGCTGAGCTAGAAGCATTAGGGCACACTGCAGTATACGACGCCGTCGCCCTCGAGCCTGGGCAAAACTGGAGAGACGTTCTCCTGCGCGCGCTCGTCGCAGCAGATGCTATCGTGGTATTGCTCACCGAGCGGGCCCTGACGTCCCCATTTGTGATGGGAGAAATTGGTGCGGCACGAGCCATGCAGTATGCATTCGGGAGAACTCTCCTACTCCCAGTCCTTGTCGGACCAATTCAAATTCCCTCAATCATTAGCGATCTGTTTACCGTACGGATGGAGCATGCCTCCAACGATTGCAAGAAAACCGCTGCTGAGCTAATACGCGCGTTGGGAGAGCATCAATCTAAGACTCGACACGGGTATCCACGGATATTTGTGAGCCACAGACACAGTGATGTGGCAGTGGTTCAAGCCCTCGTCAATGTCCTGACCACAGCATTCCTCATTGAGCCTACCGATTTGCGATGTACGTCCGTTCATCCTTATCGGCTCAAAGCTGGGGACAGAACTGCGGATCGATTAAGGGCAGAACTGCAGCGAGCAGAAGCGGTACTCGGCATTATCTCACCGGATGTTAAGGCCTCCAGTTATGTCCTATTTGAGCTAGGTGCTTCATGGGGAAGAGCCGCATTGACTCTTCCTTTATTGATCCGAGGAGCCACGACAGCAGATGTTCCTGCTCCAATCGGCGACCTCCATACTCTGTCTCTGGCGGATGAAGCAGAGTGCTATCAGTTGATCGACGACTTGGCCGATGTGGTGACTCTGCCAAGGCAGACGAAGCACAATTCCGCCCTTGCCCAGCGAGTAATGGAACTCACTCCATTAGCAAGACACCATACATCGAAAATGAATGCTGCCAACGAACTCTGAAGCGACGCCTCCGAAAACTACGGCAAACTGACACTAGAGTTAAATACCGGATTCGGCGGTTTTCGACGAAAGGGGCGGGTCAATGCAGCGGTCGAAATTTTCTAAAGAATAGATAGTGTATGCCATTCAGCATGCCTAGAGTGGTGTAAGCTCCGCTGTCAATGAGACACGGTCAAGGGAGAATTTCTGGCTTCCAGTTGAGTCCGATAGATGCCTGGGCAAGTCTGCCAGCGCGTCATGAGGGCGTTCTTCGTTGTAACTCAGTAACTGCGCTGCACTAGAACCTATCTCAAAATTGCTTCAGGAGCATCGTGATGCAGGCGAGCTGCACAAAGCCCAGAAAATTGGTGGCGTAGTACTCCCAGCGAATGAGGAGGCGTCGTTTCCACTGGAGCCAGGCAAAGAAGCGTTCGACGAGCCAGCGCCGTTCGTACCGCCGGAGGTGGCGACCATCTTGAGTCTTGAGTTTCCGAGTTGAACGATGCGGGGCAATCAGGTTCACCCCGTCTTGTTTGAGGTCTTCATCCAGTCCGTCACTATCATAGGCGCGGGCCCCAATGAGATGCTCCGGCTTGGCCTCCAACATGTAGAAGTCGAAACTGAGTTGGACCAGGGTGACTTCATGATGATTCGCCGCATGCGTACTGACGGAGAGCGGGAGTCCATGTCGATCCACAATCGCGAGAATCTTCACGCCCTTGCCGCGTTTCGTGAGGCCGACCGCCTCGCCGCCGCCCTTGGCGGCGGCAAATGTGGCATCGATGAAGCTCTCGCGTTCGTCGATCACCCCGTCGTCGCGCAGGGTATTGGCCAACTGCGTGAGCACCTCGCGCTGACACCACTGCTGGAATCGCCGATGGACCGTTTTGTAGTTGGGATAGCACTACGGCAGCAGGTGCCACTGCGCGCCGGTGTTCAGAATCCAGAGCACGGCGTTCAAGACCGCGCGGGTCGGGACCGGTTTGCGCCCGGGACGGTTATCCGGAATGTGCTCCTCGGGAAAATGCTCCCGAATTCGGTTCCATTGGTCATCGCCCAACCGCAGCATGACCGGACTTATAGGGACATGCGTTCATCCCGTCAACTATTTTGAGATAGGTTCTAATCTCGCACCTGGTCCAAAGAGGCGAACACATAACGCGTTCCGCAGTTCGGTACGGTGGATGCCTCTAAGCCGCTCAATGAAAGCATTCCGATCGGGTCTGCCCGGTGTATGTACCGCAGTTAAGAATGGCGACATTTGGGTTTCGCTGAACTTCGATTGACGAATGAGAACCTCCTGGCTGAGGGTGGTTATTGTGCCAGAACGTCCTCCTAATGGCCGTCTCAGCGTATGGCGAGCTCACAGATTGACACGAAAAAGGCGGGGACGACCAACGCGACGCAATGGATTCCGGTGCTGGCGAGCGGCTAAGGAAACGCTCGATAAGCTGCTAGCAGTTCATTGTATGCGTCATTAGGATTGTCACGCAAAACCATTTCGGTGATCCTGAGAAATGAAGATGTAAAGCCTCCGGGCATTGGCGCCTGCTTCCACTCGTATGAGCCGACAGCGCGTTGCATTTCTTCAGCAAGCTCCCGACGACGTGGATAGTGTTCCTCTCCCCGCTTTACACAGAACCTTTGCTACCGATAGACAGTTCGTAGTTATTCCACTGCGAGCAAGGCCTCTACAATGAGATTGAACTGCGCTCATGACCGAATCGAACTGAAACAATCCTTCCTTCGTAGCTTGCTTCATCATACGGAAGAAAATCGCCGGATCTTCGTCTGAGATTAAGTCACCAGAATAAGCCCATTGCACCCAAAGGTTTTCCAACAAAGTGTTCAGCGGTAACCGAGAATAAAGGTAATATGACGTTGGTCACGTTCTGAGACGGTTCTTAACCAGAGTAGATGACTTCTTCGACGATCGGTTGGTCCTGACGTTGTGCAACAAACTCATTCGGGGTCAGGTGCCCGAGTGACCTGTGTGGACGGTGGTGATTGTAATCCATCCGCCAGGCTTGAATGATGTCCTCTGCCTCGGCGAGCGACGCGAATTGGTGCACGTTCAAGCACTCGTCACGGAGCCGCCCGTTAAACGATTCAATAAAGGCGTTTTCCACGGGCTTGCCGAGACGAATGAAGTCGAGCTGGACGCCCCGCCGATAGGCCCAATCTTCCAAGGCGCGTGACTGGAATTCGGTTCCATGATCGACGGTGATGGACCGAGGGCTCCGGCCTTGACTCAGGACACGATCAAGCACCTGACTGACGGTCTCTCCCGTCATCCGAAACCCCGCCTCTAGCACAGGACTGTGCCGACTCCAGTTGTCCACCACCGTCAAGATCCGAAACGGTCGTCCGTCGGCCAGCGTATCATGGACGAAATCCATGCTCCAGCGGTCGGTCCGACAGGAATCGGGGCCGGCCCACGATGCAGGGCGATGTGTTTCCGGCGCCGCACCCGCATGCGCAGCTGTAACCTATCTAGGCGATACAATCGTCGGACGCGCTTCCGATTGATCAGCCAGCCCTCACGCCGCAGCAACACCCAGATCCGCAGATACCCAAACCGCGGCCGGGCATGCGCCAGATCCCGAATGCGAAGCCGCAGCGCCGATTGATCCTTCGCCCGACTGTGTCGATACCACGAAGCCCGTGCGAACTGGGCGAGTCGACAGGCCCGCGCACAACTCACCTGAAACGTCCCGTAAAACCACCGGGCGACTTCCCCGCGACGGGCGGGCCTCAGACTTTTTTTCGGAGCGCCTCCGAGAGGATGTGCTTGACACTGGTAGCGGCCAAGAGTCGGAGGGGTTCTGGAATGTTGTGATCGACTCCGGCTGGATGGCCTTCCCTGGAACCATAAGCTACTGACAGTACACTCGCCAGAGGCGCATGAGCGAGTAGTCTGCGGATTTTCGGCATGGAGATTGTCTTTCCCGAAATCAAACAGCGAGCGATCTATTACCCCTGCTGTGCGCACACCGAGATGGATGTCATGAAGATCGTCGCGTTGGCCGGAGTGTGAGCCACCTTGATGAAGTCTTATTAGGTATGCGACTATTACCCAGATGAAAAAGAGGGTGCCGCGTTCAGGGTATGTCAAAGACTGGTGAAGAATACGGCTTCAACTCATGGCTCAGTAGTTACGAAGCTTGGACGGCTTGCTCAAAATTCCTCGTCCGATCCTGCCCTACACTGCATAGCGTATCCCGTGATTCTGGTGCATGATCCACTTCCTGAGTGATCGATCATGTTCGACACAGACGTTTTCATAAGCTATGCACATCTCGACAATCAACCGCTGACGGCAAGCGCGCAAGGCTGGGTGTCGGAATTTCACGAGGCGCTCAGTAAGCGATTGGGCGAGGTTTTGGGCAAGCCACCACGGATCTGGCGCGATCCGAAGCTACAGGGTAACGACGTCTTTGCGGATGAAATCACGCAGCGCTTTGAACAAGCAGCCGTGCTGGTGTCGGTCATCACACCACGTTATGTCGAATCGGATTGGTGCCGCCGGGAAATTACCGGATTCTGGCAAATCACCAGGCACAGTGGCGGGCCTGTGGTGAACAACAAGGCGCGATTGCTCAAGGTGGTAAAGACCCCCGCAGACCAGAGTCGAATGCCAGGACCGGTGCAGGCTCTTCTCGGCTACGATTTTTACAGACTTCAGCCCGGTAACGGCCGCCCGCTGGAGTTTAATCGAGTCTATGGACCTGATGCTGAGCGTGATTTCTGGGTGCGGTTGAACGATCTTGCCTATGATCTCGCAGATCTACTGAAACGGCTTGAACACCCAGGTCAGGTAACAGCCGCCGACAAGCCAAGCGTCTATCTCGCAGCAACCACTTCCGATCTGCAGGCACAGCACGATGCAATGCGGCGAGAGTTATTGCGCCACGGATACTGCGTGCTTCCCAACAGCGAGCTTCCTTTGGTCGCGGGCGAGCTCGAGTCGACTGTTAAGCAGCATCTGGAAGTTGCGACCCTGTCGGTTCACCTCATCGGCGCACGGTACGGCATCGTTCCTGAAGGAGCAGTGGATTCGATAGCAACACTGCAAGCCCGAGTGGCAGCAGAAAACGCACACGCGGAAGGCCTGATGCGGCTTGTGTGGATTGCACCGAACGGCACGAGCGACGACGTGCGCCAGCGTACCTTTGTGGAGAGCCTACGCGACGATCCTACACCAAGTCCTGGTTCCGATCTGCTCGAGTCGTCGTTCGAAGACTTGAAGGCTCTGGTTTTGACTCGCCTACAGACTGCCGAGCGAACACCATCCCAGCTGAATCCTGTTACGAAGGTAGATCCGCGTATCTATTTGATCTGTGATAGCCGTGAGCGAGATACGATCCGCCCGCTGCAGAAATATTTGTTTGAACAGCAATTTGAGACCATTCTGACGGCATTCGAGGGAAACGATACGGAGTTACGCGTTGACCATGAGATTCACTTACGCGAATCTGAAGCCGTGCTGATCTATTACGGAGCCGGAAGTGAACCTTGGTTTCGCCAAAAGCTCGGGGATCTGCGCCGAATTTCTAGTTTGGGCCGCATTGTCCCTCTATGCGCTGCAGCCATATTAGTCGCCCCGCCTTCGACACCGAGCAAGGAGCATCTACTCACGCGTGATGCACTAGTACTGCGAATGCACGGTGAAGATCTTAGTGGTGTGTTGAGGCCATTTATTACGCAGATTCGCAAGGGCTGGAGTACTGCGTGATACCCTCAGACCCTCAGGGCAACCCATACCCCGGACTACGGGCGTTTGAAGCAGACGAGTCACACCTGTTCTTTGGCCGTGAACGCGAAACCGACGAGCTACGCCGTCGCTTGCGTATTTCGCGATTCTTGGCTGTCGTTGGTAGTTCAGGTAGCGGCAAGTCTTCCCTCGTTCGGTGTGGGCTCATTCCTTCACTCCACGGGGGATTCATGGCTGGCGCTGGATCGAGTTGGCACGTGGTGATTACTCGTCCTGGCGAGAACCCGATCGGACGCCTCACCGACGCCCTCAATCATGCCGACTGGCTCCGGGCAGAGGGAAGAGACCTCGACACCCGTCGCACACTGCTCGATATCACTCTCCGCGATAGCAGCCTTGGCCTAGTCGAGGTAGTTAGACAAGCCCGGTTGCAAAAGGGCGATAATGTGCTAGTGGTGATTGACCAGTTCGAAGAACTGTTTCGCTTTCAACGCAGTCGTACCACGCAGCCATCCGCGGATGATGCAGTGGTCTTCGTCCGGCTGCTCCTCGATGCCACTCGCCAGAACGAGCAGACGATTTTCGTGGTCACTACTATGCGGTCAGAGTTCATTGGCGAATGCATGGCCTTCGATCAGCTACCGGAAGCCATCAATGTCGGACAGTATCTGGTCCCACGAATGTCGCGGGATGCCATGCGCACAGCCATTGCCAAACCTGCAGTGGTGCGAAAAGCGTCGATCGCACCCCGACTACTGACGTGTTTACTGAATGAGGTCGGCAGTGCCCTTGACCAACTGCCATTGCTGCAGCATGTGCTCATGCGCACGTGGAACATCTGGGCGCATGACCATGCCGATGGCGAACCTATAGACATACGTCACTACCAGGCTACTGGCACCATGAAAGAGGCTCTCTCGAGGCACGCAGATGAGGCATTCGATGATCTCACCAGCGATGCCGAGCGTCAAATCGCCAAGCGCATCTTCAAGACACTCACAGAAAGTACTGAAGACGGTCATGGTATACGAAGACCGACAACCGTACAGCGGCTAGCTGAAGTTTGCGGCGTAGCGATTCGTGATATCGAGTCAGTCATCGACCGTTTCCGGGAGCCTGGTCGTGCCTTCTTACAGCCAGCTGCCGGCACACGTTTGCAACCACAGAACATCGTCGACATCTCCCATGAAAGCTTGATGCGTCTGTGGGCACGACTAGATACGTGGGTGCGCGAGGAAGCGCGTGCGACGGAGATCTACCGTCGGCTATCGCGCAGTGCCGAGCAATACACAGCTGGCGAATCCAGCCTGTGGCGCCCTCCCGAGTTGACGCTCGGCCTGCGATGGCTGCGCGACACGCAACCGACCGCCGCGTGGGCTGGTAACGATGCCAAATTCGAACAATCGATACATTTTCTGCGGCGTAGCCGTAAAACCCACTATCTGAAGCTTGGCCTCGCTGTTACCAGCGCCGCAACCGTGGTGTTACTGATCTTTGGCCAGCTGTACAGGGAAGCGGAGACACAAAGGCAAGAAGCGGAGGCGCAACAGCGAGAAGCTATGACACAGCGAGAGCAGGCTGAGAGGCAGCGTCAAGAGAATGCGCGTCTAGAAGCGGAACTGAAGAGTCTACAGTCACCACGGATTCTTTCAAAGCTGGTCAAGAGTATCATTCTAATGAATCCGCAGGTGGTGCGGATGGAAATTCTGACAGTGAAAGTGATCCCGCATTCCAGCCTAGTCAGGGTGTTCGGTATCTTTGAGGCTGGCTCCAGACCGGAGCGGATTGAGGCCAAGTTTGCAAAGAGCGGAGGGGGCGCAACCATTCTATACCCAGTTCCCCAAAACGCAACGATTGGGACGCACAATGCTCAGATCTATGTTCAAGAACTCGGAACTCGTAATGAAGAAATCCATACAATCCAATATTCTGTAATCTCAAGGCACCAGTAAACATTTGGGAGGACATGATGCGGTCAATACTTTCGGTTCTGTTATTCTTGGCGTCTGTTCAAGTTGCCGTTGCCGGCCTATGGGAGGATCTGCGGTTTGTGAATATTCCAGCCGGTTCGTTTGAGATGGGATCACCTCACGAGGGTTACCGCGACGAGAGGCCTGTTCACTCAATTTCTATAAGCGGCTTTCTTATGATGGATCACGAGCTCACTATTGGGGAGATTAACCGCTTAATTAAACTTCATCCTAAGCTTATAACTCGTAAGCTCACAAACCCTATGGATGAGTTCATGGATCAGCCGACAGCATCGTCTAGTGACAACGACCAGCTGCCCGTCATCGTCACATATGCAGAGGCCGAAGCTATAGCAGCGAAGATGAGTAAGCTGCTTGGCAAGACAGTCCGCCTACCTACTGAGCCTGAGTGGGAGTATGCCGCACGAGGAGGACTGAACCAGAAACAATATCCATGGGGAAGCTCCCAAGATATAGTTGGAAAGGAAACCGTCCAGTCGCTGGTAGACCGTGTGACAGACGGATGCGCTCTGTTTCGTCCTATGCCGGTCGGCCCTGTGCGAAGCATCTCTCCAAGCAACGCGTATGGCTTATATGACATGGCGGGCCACGCATGGGAATGGACATCCTCAGCATACCGGACCTATCCCTACAAACCGCAGGAACAAGGACGAACGAAGAAGTCGGCCAGTGATTCAATCGTCATTCGTGGAGGCGGAGCGGTAATCGAGGGATGCGATGTACGGGTGGCGCTCCGGGGATTTACGCGTTCCGATTCACGATTCGGAGTACGTTTCGTCACCGAAAAATGAAGCGGTTTTTGCTGGCAGTATTCGGTCTTACATCCCTACTTGCTAGCCCTGCCAGTATCGAATTTGTGAATACCTCTACAGACGCGTCTCTCATGCCCTGCCGTGGATTCCTGTTCGTCAAAAATTATCGGGGAGAGATCCTACTCGCCGCCTCCCGGCACGATGTGCCGCCAGCAGCTGTGGCAGGTGTAATAGCGGCGGAGTTCACTCTGAATCGTGATGTCATTGATACTGTGCAAGATAGATGGCTTACCGCGCAGCTGGCGCGGCATGACGAGCTCTGGTGGACTCGATGGGCCCAGACTTGGGTCCAGGAGGCTGACAGAGATGCAGCTGCTAGATCGCTCGGGAATAAGTGGTCCATTCCTGTCATCACGTCGGGCTATGTTATGTCTTTCGGACCAGCTCAGATACAACCAAGGACGGCTGTCCGCGCATGCTCCTACTCCAGGGCTAAAGAGCCTGCCTGCACCGCCAACATAAAGGCCCTCATGATAGCGCTGTTAGATGATACAGCGAGCATAGGGCTCGCTGCATTGATCCAACGATACGAAGCCGATCTCTGGGAAAGTGAACGCAAGGCCGACATTAGGCAAGACATCGCGTTCCTAGCCACGCTATACAGCAGCGGCGCTGAGTACAGAAGTGCCATCTTTTCGGATCGTGGGCATAAGCCTAATCGAATGGGCAGATGGATTGCAGCCCGGGCCGGCATTTTGGATAATCTACTCCATGGCCCAGAACTTGATCCTAATACAGTAGCCCTCAAAGCGTTGTGTCACGCAGACAAGTAAGCCTTTCAGGCATCTCCACAGGATGTGCTTCTAAGGGAAGCGGAACATAACTCGAGCAGACAAAATTTGATGTGTATTGGGCTTAGCTATCTTCGTGTAATCAGAGCATATGTTATTGAGTTTGGGTGTGGAAAGGTACACTGGCAACACATAGGCTTAATGTACTCAGACTGTGTGCTCTCTCCTGAACCCCACTGAAAAAAAACCTTGACCCAAAACCCGAAAACTAGGCCAACGGCAGCTTGAGGAAACGGTCGGCGGCGTGGTCTTCTTCACCCAGAAGGAGGACCCGACGATGGCACGACGACGAGGGCATACCGAAGAGCAGATCCTAGCCGTATTGCGACAGGCCGAGAGCGGGACGACAGTCACGGACCTCTGTCGCAACGTGGGCATCAGCGAGCAGACGTTCTACACGTGGAAACGGAAATACGTGGGGCTTGGCCTCAGCGAGCTGCGCGAGCTCCGACAGTTGCGGGAAGAACACACCAAGCTAAAACGGTTAGTCGCGGATCTCTCGCTGGGCGGTAAACCGCTCAAGCTCATCCTTGATCGAAGCACGGCCTCCTATCCTTGGGAGATGGCGTGCTTCCGAAATGCGCAGAACCCAACTAACGTGTTGAGCCTCGGCGTCGATCTCCGTCTGACGCGCCAGTTTCGCACGCTCTTGTCGAGCGCGCCGGGCATAAAGCCGGTGCTCAATCGCAACCTCAAGGTACTCATCATCGCTGACCCCTGCTCGGGATGCGGATTACCAACTCCCGGGCGCACGCCGTGAGGGACGCGAAGTGGCCAGTGTCTTCCGCACCTTCCTGGCGAAGCAGCACGGGATTTTTATTGAGGTCGAGGAGCACATCGGCCCCGATCAATGCGATCCAGTCGAGATCCTTGCGCTATTGCTTTCAGGCGAATTCGATATCGTCCATTACGCTGGCCACGGTGACTACAACAGGGACAATCCAGCCGGAAGTGGCTGGATCTTCGGCAAGGACTGCGTCCTGTCCGCGAGGGAGATCTTCCGCGCGCGGAAGGTCCCTCTGCTGGTGTTTGCCAATGCCTGCTTTTCAGCAGTCACAACCGGAGGGCAGGCGCTGTTACCTGACGAGCAATCGAAGGGGCTCGTAAGTATCGCGCAGGCGTTCTTCGAGCGTGGCGTGAGCAACTACCTCGGGAGTGGCTGGCCGGTTAACGATGAACAGGCGACACAGCTCGCGCGAACATTTTACGAGGGACTGTTGACCGGAAGATCGATCTGCGATCTCTCCAAGCGAGACGAAGGCAGATCAGTACCTATGGGGACACCTGGGGAGCTTACCAACACTACGGTAATCCGAACGACATCGTGCTTAAGGTGAACAAGTAGCCCTAGTGACAGCGCATAAACCTGGGCGGACGGTGCCAACATTATGAAACACGATGACCCTTGGCGATTTGGACTATCGTAAATGGTCGTGCTTTGCTGAGGATTCGTTCTGTTAAGAACTGAGGTAGGTCTTCGCCTGAACACTCAATCGGCGGGCCAGGATCTCCACTGTCAAGCAATAGTTGCTCACCGCTTTTGCTGAAATCTTGCACCGTCAGTTAAAGGTGATGCACATGAATGAAGGCATGCCGTTCTGTATAGCGCGCCGATGCAGCGTTGTGGATAGATACTCGAAAGTTCGCCTCCGATTTTGCTCCTCGTGAATCTACCCTTTGTCGCATCAGGTCTATCGCCGCGACTAGCAGTAGGATTGAGGAAGGAAAACGAAATGGACGACGCAACATTCATGCGTCAGCTCTGTAGCTGGCTTGATCCGTTTCGCCTCGCTTCGCTTTCTCAACAATATATGGAGAATCCAGGCCAACTCGAACGCCGGGTCATCGCAACGCGCGTGACCTAGCCGGGCTGAATTGGTCCAGATGCAGTGTTAGTCTGGACTCCCAACCCAGGAGGTCATCGCATGCCCCGCAAATCGTACACGCCTGAAGAAA